>JAABUZ0100002918.1_pt1 | contig 26988 bp, 28 predicted proteins | sample 5562091 | NCBI WGS metagenome assembly JAABUZ01 (sample SAMN12813069, study PRJNA571459) | rock metagenome | isolation source: Antarctica rocks | place: Antarctica: Victoria Land, Linnaeus Terrace sud | collected 2015-12-21 | reverse complement strand
CGGAGTCCAGGTCGGGGTCCGGGCAGGGCAACGTCCAGAGCCAGCCGGTGACCTCGCCAGCGTGCTCGTGGACATGCTGGACGGAGCCTGGGAGGGGGCGGGTGAGGCGGCGCCTGGCGCCGGGGTCGGTGTACCGGTCGAGGAAGGCGGCTGGGAGCACGCCCGCCGGCTCACCGCGCTCGCCGGCCCAGCATGACCACTCCACTGATCCGGGGGCCCCGCGGCCGTGACCCTGCCCGAAGGGAGGGTTGGCGACGCCGTATGGGGCGGGGAGGGTCGCGGTCACCGGACGATGAGAGGTGGGCCACACCCATGGCGATCGAGAACCCCTACTACTCGCACGAGTTCCACGGTGACTACGAGCTGATCTCGGTCGGGCGCCTCGACCTGGAGGAGGGCGGCTCGATCCCGGACTGCCAGCTCGCGGTCGCCACGTTCGGCGCCCTCAACGACGCTCGCGACAACGCCGTCCTGGTCACCACCTGGTACTCGGGCACCCACCAGATCTGGCGCGACGCCTACATCGGCGAGGGACACGCCCTCGACCCCTCCCGCTACTTCATCGTCGCGGTCGACCAGATCGGCTCGGGTCTGTCGACCTCCCCCCACAACGCGGACGGCGCGAACGCCGAGATCGCCATGTCGGCGTTCCCGCACGTGCGCATCGGCGACGACGTGATCGCCCAGGAGAAGCTGTTGCGCGAGCACTTCGGCATCGAGCACCTCGCCCTCGTGACCGGGGGGTCGATGGGGGCCCAGCAGACCTACGAGTGGATGGTCCGCTTCCCCGACAAGGTTCAGCGCGCCGCGCCCATCGCCGGCACCGCCCAGAACACCGACCACGACTTCCTGTTCACCCGCGTTCTCGCCGAGGCCATCACCACCGACCCCGGCTTCGGGGGCGGTGAGTACTCGAGCAGCGCCGACGTGACCGCCGGGCTGGAGCGCCACGCGCGCATCTGGGGCATCATGGGGTTCTCCACCGAGTTCTGGAAGCAGCGGGTCTACCAGGCCCTTGAGTTCGAGGACATGGACGCCTTCCTCGCCGGGTTCCTGCAGCCCTACTTCACCGTCATGGACCCCAACGACCTGCTGTGCATGGCGTGGAAGTGGCAGCGCGGCGACGTCGCCCGACTGGCCGGGGGCGACCTCGCCGCCGCACTGGCCCGGGTCACCGCGAAGACCTTCGTCATGCCGATCAGCGAGGACATGTTCTTTCCCGTCCGCGACTGCGCCGCCGAACAGGCTCTGGTCAAGGGCTCCGAACTCCGCGTCGTCGACGACGTCCTGGGCCACCTCGGACTGTTCTCGGTCAACCCCGACTTCATGCCGCAGATCGACCGGCACCTCCGCGAGCTCCTCTCCACCGAGGTCTGAGCCCGCCGCCCGGCACGTCAGCGATCAGTGGCCTCCCAGTAGGGCGCTCGCAGGTCCTTCTTCAGGATCTTGCCGGTGGCGTTGCGGGGCAGGGTGTCGACGACGTCGATCGAGCGCGGCCGCTTAAACCCGGCGACCCGCTCCTTGGTCCACCCAAGCAGCTCGTCAGCGTCGATGGTCTCGCCCTGTACCGCGACGACGACGGCCTTCACGGCCTCGCCCCACCGGGTGTCGGGGACCCCGATCACCGCGACGTCGGCGACCGCGGGATGGCGGGACATCACGTCCTCCACCTCGATCGGATACACGTTCTCCGCCCCCGTGACGATCATGTCCTTGATCCGGTCGGTGAGGAACAGGTAGCCGTCCTCGTCGAGGTATCCGCCGTCGCCGGTGCGCAGCCAGCCCTCGGCGGTCAGCGCGGACTCCGTCTCCTCGGGCCGGCGCCAGTAGCCCTGCGTCACCTGCGAGGAGCGGATCCACACCTCGCCGACCTCGTTCGGCCCGAGGTCAGCCTCGGTGGCCTGGTCGACCACCTTGAGCTCGACCCACGGGTAGGCCCTCCCCGCCGAGCGCATGAGGTGCGCGCACGGGCCGTCGGGGTCGTGATCGGCCGGCTCGAGCTGGGTGATCGCGCCGGTGGTCTCGGTGAGCCCGTAGACCCCGAAGAGCGGGGCCCGGAACGTCGTCAGCACCTTGTGGAGCACCGCGCCCGTGATCGGCGATGCCCCGTAGGCGATGGCGCGCAGCGCCGAGAGGTCGCGGTCGGCCGCGCCGGGTACCTGCACGAGGAACTGCAGCACCGCGGGGACGAGGAACGCGTTGGTGACGCGCTGATGCTCCATCGTGTCGAGCAGCTGATCGGGGACGATGTCGGTGACGAGCACGACGCGGGCCCCGAACGACAGGCCCACCAGCGCGAAGCCCGAGCCGCCGATGTGAAACAGCGGCATGGCCACCATCGCCACCGACTCGGTGTCCATTCCCCAGTGCCCGCCGACCGAGAGCAGGGCCGCGAAGTTCGCGTGCGAGAGCAGCACGCCCTTGGCCGTTCCCGTCGTCCCCGAGGTGTAGAGCTGCAGGACGGTGTCGGCGTCCTCGGCGTCGGACGCGGCCGTGGTCGGGTCGGTGATCGCGCCCAGCCAGTCCTCGTAGTCCTCCCCGACCACGAGGACCCGACGCCGCGGTGCCCCCAGCTTGCCGCGCATCCCGGCGAACTCCGGACCCAGCACGACGAGGCGGGCGTTCGCGTCGTCCGTCAGGGCGAGCAGTTCCTGCGGCGTGAGCCGGAGGTTCAGCGGCGCGACCGCCGCCCGGATCCGGGCGGCGCCGAAGAGCAGATCGAAGAACGCGATGGCGTTCTTGCCGAGCCAGACCACGCGGTCCCCGACGCCCATCCCGTCCGCGGCGAGCGCGGTCGCGACCCGGGCCGCCCGGTCCTCGAGCTCGGCGTAGGTCACCGACCGGTCCCCGGCCGTGAGCGCGGTGAGGTCCCCGTCCTCGCGCGCGTGATCCGAGACGATGTCGGTGAGACGGAACGACACGGTGCCTCCGGGAAGGGGACGGACGAGGATGCGTGTGACGGCCGCCACCGACGCGGGGGAACGGTAGCCGCCCCTCGCGCGGGACGTGAAGAGTCAGGCTTGACTGTTACCGACCGGGACCGGGAACCTATCGGCACGGCCGGTGGCACGACGAGGAGGTCCCGTGGAGCGCACGATCTTCACCGACGAGCATCGCGCGTTCCGCGCGATGGTGCGCGAGTTCCTGGAGAAGGAGGCCACACCGTTCCACGCGGACTGGGAGAAGCAGGGCCACGTCAGCCGCGAGGTCTGGCTCGCCGCGGGCAAGACCGGCCTGCTCGCCCTCGACGTCGACGAGAAGTGGGGTGGAGGCGGGTCCGACGACCTGACTTTCCTGTGGATCGTCTCCGAGGAGATCGCACGCGCCGGCCTCTCGGGACTCGGGTTCCCGCTGGCCAACGACGTCGTCGCGCCCTACCTGATCGACCTCACCACCGAGGATCAGAAGGCGCGCTGGCTGCCCAGGTTCTGCACCGGCGAGATGATCACTGCCATCGCCATGACGGAGCCGGGTACCGGGTCGGACCTGCAAGGCATCCAGACCCGCGCCGTCCGCGACGGTGCCGAGTGGGTGATCAACGGCGCGAAGACGTTCATCACCAACGGGATCATGAGCGACCTCGTGATCGTGGTTGCCAAGACCGCTCCCGACGCCGGGTCGCACGGCTTCAGCCTCATCGCCGTCGAGCGCGACGCTCCCGGGTTCGAGCGCGGGCGCAATCTCGACAAGATCGGCATGTCGGCGCAGGACACCGCGGAGCTGTCGTTCGCCGACTGCCGGGTCCCGGCCTCGAACCTGCTCGGCGAGGAGGGTCAGGGCTTCACGTACCTCATGCAGAACCTCCCCCGGGAGCGGCTCTCCATCGGCGTCTCGGCGACGGCCGGGGCGGAGAAGGTCCTGGCCGACACGATCACCTACGTCAAGGAGCGCAAGGCCTTCGGCCAGCCGCTCTCGATGCTGCAGAACACGCGCTTCACGGTCGCCGAGATGACCACGAAACTCGCCGTGACCCGCGCGTTCATCGACCGGTGCATCACCGAGCTCAACGAGAAGAAGCTGGGCCCCGCCGAGGCGTCGATGGCCAAGTACTGGGCCAGCGAGACGGCCAAGGAGGTCATCGACGGCTGCCTGCAGCTGCACGGTGGCTACGGCTACATGAAGGAGTACCCCGTCGCGAAGGCGTTCCTGGACAACCGCGTCCAGACAATCTACGGCGGGACGACCGAGATCATGAAGGAGATCATCGGCCGCATCGTCCTCGCCTGACGACCCACGTGGAGGGACAGCATTGAAGATCGGGATGAGCCTCGCCTACAGCGGCGAGGGCTTCCGCGGCTCCGTCGACAACCTGGTGCAGCTGGAGGCCGCGGGGCTCGACGCCGTGAGCGTCCGCGAGGCCTACACCTTCGACGCGGTCAGCCAACTCGGCTACATCGCGGCCCGCACGACGCGCCTGGAGATCGCCTCCGGGATCGTCCAGATCTACACGCGGACGCCGTCGCTCACCGCGATGACCGCGGCCGGGCTCGACTACGTCTCCGACGGCCGGTTCACCCTCGGCGTCGGCGCCTCCGGGCCGCAGGTCATCGAGGGGTTCCACGGCGTCAAGTACGACGCCCCGCTCGGGCGCACGCGCGAGCTCGTCGACATCTGCCGGCAGGTCTGGCGTCGGGAGCGCGTCGAGCACCAGGGCAAGCACTACCGGATCCCGCTCCCCGAGGACGAGGGCACCGGCCTCGGCAAGCCCCTCAAGCTCATCAACCACCCCGTCCGCTCGCGGATCCCGATCCTGCTCGCCGCGATCGGGCCCCAGAACGTCGCGCTGGCCGCCGAGCTCGTGGAGAAGTGGGAGCCGATCTTCTTCCACCCGGGCCGCGCCTCGGAGGTGTGGGGCGAATCCCTCGAGAGCGGCCGGGCCAAGCGCTCCGCCGACCTGCCCCCGCTCGAGGTGTCGGTCGCCGTGCCGTTCGCGGTCGGCGAGGGCGCCGGGAGGCTGCGCGAGTACGTGCGCCCGCAGCTCGCGCTCTACATCGGCGGCATGGGGGCGAAGGGGCAGAACTTCTACACCAGGCTCGCCGAGCGCTACGGCTTCGAGACCGAGGCCCACGACATCCAGGACCTCTACCTCGCCGGGCGCAAGGACGAGGCCGCGGAGAAGGTCCCCGAGGAGCTGGTGCACGCGGTGTCGCTCGTCGGCACCCAGGACGAGGTCGCCGAGCAGGTGCGCGAGTTCGCGACCGCCGGGGTGACGCAGTTGAACATCGCGCCGCTCGACGGGGACCACGCCGCGACGCTGACGGGCCTGGAGACCCTCAAGTCACTGATCTAACGGGGCGGCGTCCACCCCGGATCGCGGCCGGAGAGCGCGAGGAGCCGGGCCAGGGGCGAGGCGTCGGTGTCCACCTCGACGCGAGGACCGAACGGCTTGCCCTCGCCCTGGTAGTCCTCGGTGAGCATGGCGGGCAGGAACGCCAGGCTCTCCTCGAGACCGTCCTCCACCGGCGCCCACGGCTGCCCGGTCGCGACGGCGAGGTCCCAGCCGTGGATCTGGTACTCCGCGAGGATCATGCTCAGCGCCATGGCGCCCGGCATCGCCGCCTCGCCGAGGACGAGCGGCCGCGCCGCGGCGCCGCGAACCAGGGCGGCGTCCAGGAGCTCCGTCGCCGACCGGACCGCGTCGCCCGTCGCGGGCGGCGGCCGGTAACCGTCGAGACCGCTGCGAGGCGCACGGCCGCCCGGGTCGACGAAGCCCTCGGCGAAGGTGGTCAACCAGCCCATGACGTGCTCGAGCAGGTGCGCCACGTCGTCGTCGACGCAGGGCGTCGGAGCGTCGAGCTGCCGGTCGGTGACGCCGTCGACGACGCCCGCGAGGTCGGCGAGGACTCCGCGCAGGTGGGCCCGGGTGGTGTCGGTGTCGGATGCGGTGGTCATGACGGACACGGTAGAGACGGCCGGAACCGGCGGTCTTGAAGATTCGCGTCGCTCTACCCTCGTGCGTGTGAGCAGGGCGCCTGAGCCGGTGGAGCGCGACAGTCGCGGCATCCTCGACCCCTGGTTGCTGCGCGAGCGGGTGCGCCTGACCCGCTACCCGCCGACAACAGGGCTCGACGGTCTCGTCGACCGCTTCTGGGCGGTCACCTGGGACCTCCCGCCCGGTGTCCGTCACCGCCAGCAGGTCCTCACCCATCCGGTGGCCAACATCAGCGTCGGGACCGAGACCGGATCTCTCGAGGCCCGGCTCCACGGCGTCGCCCGCGATCTCACCGAGCGGATGCTCGAGGGACGGGGGTGGACGGTCGCGGCGATGACGACACCGGGCGGGCTGGGCGCGCTGATCCCCGGACCGGCCTCGGACCTCACCGACCGCTCCGTCGACCTCGGAGTCGGTCCCGGGGCGCTGTGCGGGCTCGACCTCGACGCGGCACGACTCGCACGACGCGTCGCGGCTGCCTCCGACGAGCCGGCACGGGTCGCGGTCCTCGCCCAGGTGCTCGAGCGGGCCGTCGATCGCGGTCGGGCTCCGGGGGCGCTCGAGGTCGCGGCCCTCGCCCGGGTGGCCGAGACCGACCGCTCGGTGCGCCGCCTCGACGAGCTGTGCGAGCGCGCGGGCCTCGGGCGCCGGGCCGTGCAACGGATGTTCCTGCAGTACGCCGGGGTCTCGCCCATCTGGGTGCTGCGCCGCTACCGGCTGCTCGACGCCGCGGAAGCCGTGCGGGACGGCGAGCGGGTGGTGTGGTCCGAGGTGGCCTCCGACCTGGGGTACGCCGACCAGGCCCACCTGGTCCGGGACTTCCGGGCGGCGCTGGGTCGCACCCCGGCCGCCTACGCGGAGGCGATCCGCGAGGGCCGCGTCAGCGCAGGAGAAGGGCCCGCGCCATCTGCTTCCACTGCTCCAGGTGCGGATCCGTCGCATGGTCCCGGGGATCGAACCCGTAGGTGAGGGCGGCGCCGCGCATGCTCGTCAGCAGGATCTCGCGGACCAGCGGGTAGTGCTCGCCGTCGGCGCCCGCGAACACGCCGTCCACGGTCTGACGGATCGCCGCCCCCAACCGACGCTCGGCGGGGAGCAGGGCCGCGGCGAGCGCCGGATCGGTGCGGGCCGCGGTCCACAGTTCGACCGACGCCCAGAAGTAGGGCTGCGCGAACGTCGACCACATCGCCTCGACCGCGGCGTCGATGCGCGCGACCGGGTCGTCGGGGAGGTCCGCGGCGGCCAGACCGTCGCTGGCGAACCGGGTCGCCGCGAGGTGCTGGGCGGCGGCGACGAGCAGGGTCTCCTTCGACGGGAAGTGGTGCAACAACCGGCCACGGGAGACCCCCGCGCGGGCCTGGATGGTCAGCGTCGTCGTCCCGGCGTAGCCCGAGTCGACGAGGCAGCCCACCGCGGCGTCGAGGATCCGTTGGCGGCTGTCGGAGGTCCGTTGCTCGCGGGAGCGTCGTTCGCCGACACCGACCGCACCGGTGGTGTCATCGGCGGAGGGACTCACGTCACTCCCAGGTCCAGCGTGCGTCGCACGGCTCGCCCTCCCGCCGTCCGGATGGAGCCCCGATCGTGCCTCCGGTCACGATAGCGGTCAATGTTGACTGTTGAGCCGGGAGGCTTCGGGGGACGGTGGGTTCCGGCGTCGTTGACACACCATACAAACAGTCCATCATGACTGTCAGACGGTTGGAACTCTCCGCGCTCGAGAACTCCCGGACGAAACGAGGCACCCGGTGACCGAGGCTTTCATCTACGACGCCATCCGTACACCGCGCGGCCGGGGCAAGGCCTCCGGCTCGCTGCACGCGACCAAGCCCGTGATGCTGGTCGTCGGCCTGATCGACGAGCTGCGCAAGCGCAACCCCGAGCTCGACCCCGACCGCATCGAGGACGTCGTCCTCGGCTGCGTCTCGCCCATCGGCGACCAGGGCGGCGACATCGCCAAGGCCGCGGCCATCGTGGCCGGCCTGCCCGACCACGTGGGGGGCGTCCAGCTCAACCGCTTCTGCGCGTCCGGGCTCGAGGCCGTCAACCAGGCCGGCCAGCGCGTGCGCTCGGGCTGGGAGGACCTCATCGTCGCGGGCGGCGTCGAGTCGATGTCCCGCGTACCGATGGCCTCCGACGGTGGCCCGTGGGCGATGGACCCCGAGACCAACTTCGCGACCTCCTTCGTGCCGCAGGGCATCGGGGCCGACCTCATCGCCACTCTCGAGGGCTTCAGCCGTGCGGACGTGGACGCGTTCGCCTACGAGTCGCAGGTCCGTGCGGCCAAGTCGCAGGCCGACGGCGCGTTCGACCGTTCGATCATCCCCGTCGTCGACCGGAACGGCCTGCTCGTGCTCGACCGCGACGAGCACGTTCGCGAGACCACGATGGAGGGGCTCGGCGGCCTCAAGCCCTCGTTCGCCGCTATCGGCGAGGCGGGCGGCTTCGACGCCGTGGCGCTGCAGAAGTACCACTGGGTCGAGAAGATCCACCACGTCCACCACCCCGGCAACTCCTCGGGGATCGTCGACGGCGCCGCCCTCGTGCTGCTCGGTAGCGAGGAGGCGGGCACCCATCACGGGCTGACGCCGCGGGCCCGCATCGTCGCCACCGCCGTCTCCGGCGCGGACCCGACGATCATGCTCACCGGCCCCACCCCGGCCTGCGAGAAGGTTCTCGACAAGGCGGGCATGACGGTCGACGACATCGACCTGCTGGAGATCAACGAGGCGTTCGCCGCCGTGCCGATGAAGCTCATGAAGGACCTGGGCTTTCCGCACGAGCGCACCAACGTCGCCGGCGGCGCGATCGCGCTGGGCCACCCGCTCGGGGCGACCGGCGCGATGCTCGTCGGCACCGTCCTCGACGAGCTCGAGCGCCGCGACCTGCGCCGCGCCATCGTCACGCTCTGCATCGGCGGCGGCATGGGCGTGGCCACGATCGTCGAGCGGGTCTGACCTCCCCCTGTCGCGAAGGAGCGAAGAGTTGAGCGAGAACATGGTCCGCTGGGAGGCCGACTCCGACGGCATCGTCACGCTGACGATGGACGACCCGGACGCGTCCGCCAACACGATGCACGCACGGTTCGGTACGGACTTCGCCGCGACCCTCGACCGGCTCGAGGCCGAAAAGGACTCGATCACCGGCGTCGTGCTGACCTCGGCGAAGAAGACCTTCTTCGCCGGCGGCAACCTCGAGGACCTGGTCCGGTACACCCCGGCCGACGCCCAGAAGGTCTTCGACCAGACGCAGGGCATCAAGAAGCTGATGCGCCGGCTGGAGACCCTCGGGCGCCCGGTCGTCGCGGCGATCAACGGCGCCGCCCTCGGTGGCGGCCTGGAGATCGCGCTGGCCACCCACCACCGCATCGCCCTCGACGCCCCGGGCTCGAAGATCGGCCTGCCCGAGGTGACGCTCGGCCTGCTGCCCGGCGGCGGCGGCGTCGTCCGTACCGTCCGCCTGCTCGGGATCGCCGACGCCCTGCTGCAGGTCCTGTTGCAGGGCCAGCAGCGCACCCCGCGCGCCGCCCTCGAGGCGAAGCTGGTCGACGAGGTCGTCGACACGCCCGACGAGATGTTGTCGCGGGCAGCGGACTGGATCCGCGCCCACCCCGAGGCCGTGCAGCCCTGGGACGTCACGGGTTACACGATCCCCGGCGGCACGCCGTCGGTGTCGGCGTTCGCCGCGAACCTCCCGGCGTTCCCGGCCACCCTGCGCAGGCAACTGCGCAACGCCCCGATGCCGGCGCCGTACGACATCATGTGCGCGGCGGTGGAGGGTGCCCAGGTCGACATCGACAATGCCGGGACGATCGAGTCCCGCTACTTCACCGAGCTCGCCTGCGGCCAGGTGTCGACCAACATGACGCGGGCCTTCTTCTTCGACATGCAGGCCATCACGAAGGGCGCCTCCCGCCCGGACGGCTACGACCAGTACACGGCCCGCAAGGTGGTCGTGCTCGGCGCCGGGATGATGGGCGCGGGCATCGCCTACTCGTGCGCGATGGTTGGCCTCGAGGTCGTGCTCAAGGACGTGTCGCAGGAGAACGCGGACAAGGGCAGGAGCTACTCGCGCAAGCTGCTGGACAAGGCCGTCTCTCGCGGTCAGTCCACGCAGGAGAAGGCCGACGACGTCCTCGCCCGGATCACCGCGACCGCCGACCCGGCGGACGCCTCCGGTGCCGACCTCGTCATCGAGGCCGTCTTCGAGAACCCTGATCTGAAGAAGCAGGTCTTCGCCGAGATCTACCCGCACCTCGCGCCCGACGCGGTGCTCGGCTCGAACACCTCGACGCTGCCCATCACCGACCTCGCGACCGGCGTCGACCGGCCCGAGGACTTCATCGGGCTGCACTTCTTCTCCCCGGTCGACAAGATGCCGCTGCTGGAGATCATCCGCGGCGAGAAGACGAGCGACGCGACGCTGGCCAAGGCCGTCGACATCGCGCTGCAGATCAAGAAGACCCCGATCGTGGTCAACGACCGCCGCGGGTTCTTCACCAGCCGCGTCATCGGCACGTTCCTCGATGAGGCCGTGGCGATGCTCGGCGAGGGCGCCGCACCGTCGTCGATCGAGCAGGCCGGGGCGCAGGCGGGCTACCCCGCTCCGCCGCTACAGCTCATGGACGAGCTGACGCTGACCCTCCCGCAGCACATCCGTGAGGAGACCCGCAAGGGCGTCGAGGCCGCCGGTGGTACGTGGCACCCGCACCCCGCCGAACGGATCGTCGACCAGATGGTCGAGTTCGGCCGCACGGGCCGCTCGTCCGGCGCGGGCTTCTACTCCTACGACGACGAGGGCAAGCGGACGCGGCTGTGGCCGGGCCTGTCCGAGGAGTTCGGCGCGGCCAGCGAGGACGGGAGGGTGGGGGGCGACCTACCGTTCCAGGACATGAAGGAGCGGATGCTCTTCGCGGAGGCACTCGAGACGGTGAAGTGCCTCGACGAGGGCGTGCTGCACACCATCGCCGACGCCAACATGGGCTCGATCCTGGGGATCGGCTTCCCGGCGTGGACCGGCGGCGTCGCGCAGTACGTCGACGGCTACCCGGGCGGGCTACCGGGCTTCGTCGAGCGGGCCCGCATCCTCGCGAAGGCCTACGGCGACCGTTTCGCCCCGCCGACGTCGCTGGTGGAGAAGGCCGAGCGCGGCGAGTCGCTGCGCCCGTCCTGACCCCTGCCCGCCCGCACAAGCCGCCCCCGCACACCCGCTCGAAGCGTGGAGCACCGTCGGTGAATAGGTTGGGGCGACGGTGCCCTCGGCTCGAGCACTACGGCACTCGGTGAGGAGATCCATTGGGCGTCCTGGACGGCATCCGGGTCATCGAGGTGGCAGGCATCGGCCCCGGCCCGTTCGCGGCGATGGTCCTGGCCGACCTCGGCGCCGACGTGGTGCGCATCGACCGCCCAGCGGGCGGGCGCGGGTTGCAGCTGGGCGACCCGACCCTCGACGTCCTCGCCCGTTCCCGGCGCTCGGTGGGCCTCGACCTCAAGTCGCCCGACGGTCTCGAGGTGCTGCTCGACCTGGTCGCCTCCGCCGACGTCCTGTTGGAGGGCTTCCGGCCCGGAGTCGCCGAGCGGCTCGGGTTCGGTCCCGACGTGTGCGCGGCCCGCAACGAGCGGCTCGTCTTCGGCCGGATGACCGGCTGGGGCCAGGACGGCCCGAACGCCCTGCGTGCCGGGCACGACCTCACCTACCTCGCCACCGCAGGCGTCATCGCCCACGTCGAAGGACCGGACGGGGCCCCGGGGATCCCTATGAACCTCGTCGGCGACTTCGGCGGCGGCGGGATGCTGCTCGCCGTCGGCGTCCTCGGCGCCCTCGTCGAGCGGGCCGGCTCGGGCCGCGGCCAGGTGGTCGACGCCGCGATCGTCGACGGCGCCTCCCTGCAGATGGCGATGATCTACGGGATGCGTGCCCAGGGCGTGTGGCCCGGGGCGCGGGGGCACAACGTCCTCGACGGCGGTGCCCCGTTCTACGAGAACTACCGCTGCTCCGACGGCGGCTACGTAGCGGTCGGGGCGATCGAGCCGCAGTTCTACGCCGCCCTCATGGCCGGGCTCGGCCTGGAGGGCGAAGACGTCGCGGCGAACCAGTGGACGATCGAGCGCTGGCCGGAGTTCACCGCCCGCCTCGGCGCGGTCTTCGCGACCCGCACCCGGGACGAGTGGGCGGCCGACCTCGAGCCGACCGAGGCCTGCGTCGCCGCCGTGCTCGACATCGACGAGGCCGCGTCGCACCCGCACATCGCGGCGCGCGGCACCCTCGTCGAGGTCTTCGGGGTCCGCCAGCCCGCGCCGGCCCCGCGGTTCTCCCGGACCCCGAACCGCGCGCCGACCGCTCCGTCGCCCGCGGGGCAGGACAGCGTCGCGGTGCTCACCGAGTGGGGACTCGACGTCGACCGGGTGCAGAAGCTGGTGGCCGCAGGCGCGGTCCACCAGCCGTGATCGGCCCCGTCGCCCTGGCGCGCGCGATCGCGAACGTCCGCGACCGCGTGCTCGAGGGACCGCTCGCGGACCTGCGGCGCATGCCCCGGGTCGCGATCGACACCGGCCCCGGGACCGAGGGCGCGGACGACGCGGGGATCGGGCGCGCTCATGGGTTGGCCCGGGGCGGCTCGGTGAGCACCTACCGCTACGCGGTCCATCCCACGGCACGCCTACGCGGGGCACCGGTGTTGCTCGTGTCCCCGCTCGGCGCCTGCGGGGTCGCCTTCGACCTGCGCCGCGGCTGCAGCCTCGTCGAGCACCTCGTGGGGGAGGGACGCCACGTCTACCAGGTCGACGACGAGGACCTGACCGGTCACGGCGCACCGCTCTCCCCCGGCCCCGTGGACGTCGAGCGCTGGGTCGACGACGTCCTCCCGCACGTGGTGCGCACCCTGAGCGCCCGGCACGACGGAGCCCCCGTGCACGTGGTGGGCTGGTCGATCGGCGGCCTGCTGTCGGTCCTGGCGGCCGCCGCCTACCCCGACCTGCCGCTCGCCTCGCTGACCGCCTTCGCGACGCCGTTCGCGCTCGGCCTGGTGCCCGCCGTCGCGCCGTCGAAGCCCCTTGCGCTCTCGGCGGGTGGCCCGGTCCTCGCGACCGCGCAGACGCTGCTCGGTCTCGTCCCGTCGCCCTGGGTCCTGCGCCGGGTCGGTCTGGGCAGCCTGGACGAGCTCCTCACGACCCCACTGACCGTGCTCGCCCGCCTCCACGACCGCGACTTCCTCGCCCAGCTCGAGGCCGTGGGCGACCTGCGCGCCCTCGCGGGTGAGGCACAGCGACTCGTGGGGAGCTACCTGCACGAGATGATCGACGGCCCGTCCCTCGCCGCCGGCGCCGTGCGGATCGGTCGGCGGACCGTGGAGCTCGCCGACCTGCACCGTCCGGTGCTGCTCGTGGCCGGCGAGTCGGACGTGGTCGCCCCGCCCCGTGCGGTCCGCGTCGGCACGACCGTGCTCACCGGCGCCGCGACGTCGCTGACCACCGCACCGGGTGGACACCTCGGGGTGCTGTGCGGCCGGGCCGCCCGCGACCGGACCTGGCCCCGGTTGTGCGCCTTCCTCGACCGGCACGACCCGCCGTCGGCGGTCGAGGGATCGCCGCCGGCGCCGGCTCGGACGTCCCGGGCCTCCGGACGGAGCACGACGTCGGTGCGGTCGGCCCGCACCCGCCGCGCCGCACCCAAGCGCGCCACGGACCCGGCGTTGGGACTGACGGCGTCGGGTGGGCGGCGGTGACGCGGGCGCTACTGTGACCGGGTGTCCCTGCGCGAGGCCCGACGCGACCGCGGCTGGTCGCAGACCACCGCGGTGACCCGGCTGCGCGAGCTGGCGGAGGCCGGACGGGTGCACGTGGCCAGCGCCGCGAGCCTGAAGACGCAGCTCTCCCGGTGGGAGAACGGCACCGTCCCCGAGGAGCCCTACCGCACGCTGCTCGCCGAGCTGTACGGCCGCGAGCTCGGCGAGCTGGGCATCGACGTGACGCCGCACTGGGAGCGCAACCACGAGATCCCGGGGCTGCTCACCGAGATCCGTGACGAGCTGCGGACCCTCAACGCCCTGCTGCGCGAGGGTCGGTGAGCGGCCGGTCGAGGAACACGGTCACCAGGGAGACCGACAGGACGCCCACGGCGGCGACCACCTCGATGGCGATGTCGAGCAGGTCGGCGACGGGGCGCAGCGGAGCGAACAGCAGATTCACGGTGGACGCAACTCCAGGTCGAGCGGCAGGATCGGAGGAGCAAAGTAACACAAAGTGCCGAGTTCGTCACTCACGGTGCCTTCCGGTTCCACCCTCCGGTCGACGCCCGCGGCGACGAGCCGGGCGAGCGCGGCGTTCGTAGGGTTGTCCTCATGCGATTCCGCACGCTCGGAACGAGCGACCTGCAAGTCTCCGAGATCTCCCTCGGCTCCTGGCTCACCTACTCCGGCGGCGTCGAGGCCGACGCCACCGCGGCCTGCACCCGCGCCGCCTTCGACGCCGGCATCACCTTCTTCGACACCGCCAATGTCTACGGCCGTGGGGCGGCCGAGATCGCGTGGGGAGAGATTCTCGCCGACTACCCCCGCGAGGACTACGTCCTGGCCACCAAGGTCTACTTCCCCATGTCGCATGCCGACTCCGGGCTGTCCCCCGCCCAGATCGCGACGCAGATCGACGCCTCGCTGCAGCGGCTGCGTACCGATCACGTCGACCTCTACCAGTGCCACCGCTTCGATGCGAACGTGCCGATCGAGGACACCATGGAGGCGCTCGCCGAGGTGGTTCGCGCGGGCAAGGCGCGCTACCTGGGCTTCAGCGAGTGGACCCCGGATCAGATCCGCGCCGGCCTGGCGGCGGCCCCGTCCGACGTCACCCTGGTCTCGTCGCAGCCGCAGTACTCGATGCTGTGGCGCGCTCCGGAGGCCGAGGTCTTCGAGGTCACCCACGAGCACGGCATCTCCCACGTCGTCTGGTCACCGCTGGCCGAGGGCGTCCTCACCGGCAAGTACAAGCCCGGCGAGGAGATCCCCGCGGACTCCCGCGCGGCGAGCCCGGAGATGAGCGGGTTCATCACGCAGAAGCTCACCGACGAGACCCTCACCGCGGTCCAGCGCCTCGTGCCCGTCGCCGAGCAGGCCGGACTCTCCATGGCGGAGATGGCCCTGGCCTGGGTGCTGCGCCGCCCGGAGCTCGCCTCGGCGATCGTCGGCGCCTCGCGGCCCGAGCAGGTCCACGCCAACGCGGCCGCCGCCGGCATCGAGCTCACCCCGGACACCCTCGCCGCGATCGACGAGGCCCTGGGCGACGTCCCCGTGACGACGTCGGAGCTCGCGCCCGGCGCCTCGGCGGGGATCACCCACCGCTGACACCGGCCTACCGCGGCAGACGCCGCCAGACCGGGCGCGGCAGGACGCGCATGACCGCGGCCAGCCACCGCAGCGTGCCCGGCACCCAGACGGCGTCGACGCCCCGGGCCAGGCCCCGCGCCGTCGCTTCCGCCACCTGCTCGGGGGTGGAGGAGAGCGGCGCGGGGTCGAGTCCGCTGGCGGCGGTCATGCGTCCGATGACGAAACCCGGCCGGACCAGCGTCAGGTGTACGCCCGAGCCGTGCAGGGCGTCGGCCAGGCCGCAGGCGAAGCCGTCGAGACCCGCCTTCGCCGAGCCGTAGACGTAGTTCGCCCGGCGCACGCGTACCCCGGCGATCGAGGAGAACACGACGATCTCGCCGCGCCCGACGCCGCGCATCCGGGCGGCGACCTCCGTGAGCACCGCGACCTGGGCGACGTAGTCGGTGTACGCGACCGCGGCCGCGTGGGCCGCGTCGCGCTCCGCGAGACCCTGGTCGCCGAGAATCCCGAACGCCACGACGACCGTGTCGGGGACCCCGTGCTCGAGACCCACCCGGTCGAGCACGGACGCGTGGGCGGCGAGGTCGTCGGCGTCGAACTCCACGACGTCGACCCGGGCGCCCGCCGCGCGCACCGCCTCGACCTCCTCGGCGAGGTCATGGGCCCGGCGGGCGGCCAGGACGACGGTCTCGGCGCGTCCGGTCCCGGCGAGGCACCGGGCGAGGGCGACACCGATCTCGCTGCGGCCGCCGAGGACGAGCACCGTGCCGGTCACGGGCCCAGGGTGTCAGGGCACGACGGAACCGACCTCGCGGCCCTACGGTGAGCCGCCGCAGGGGAGGCCGTCGTGAAGATCATCACCGCCGTGGTCCGTCCGCACGCGCTCGACGCGATCCGGCGGGCGCTGGAGCGCCACGCCGTCCTCGGCATGACGATCGCCGAGGTCCGCGTCCCGGGCGAGGGGTGGATCGAGGTGCACAGGGGCACCCGCAGCGTCGTGGACCTGGTGCCCGCGCTGCGCGTCGAGATCGTCGTCCACGACGAGGTCGTGGACCGCGTGCTCGACCAGATCGTCATGAACCTCGACGGAGATGACGGCCGGTTGTCGGTCGGACTCCTCGACCTGGTCCTGCGGGTGCGGACCGGGGAGCGCGGAGCCGACGCGGTCTGATCTGAACCCGTGGGTCAGAGGGTCAGAGGGTCAGAGGTCCCGGGAACGCACGGGGGAGCGCTCCCGGGACCGGCCGTCGACCCCGGGGGAAGGGCCGACGCCGTCGACGGTACGCGCCCTCGCGGCCTGCGCCGTGCCGTGCCGTCGAGCGCCCTCCGCTCCCGATCCTTCGACAAGACAACCGACGGTATTCGGAGTCGCCCGTTCCGCGGTTCGCACGAAACGAGAGAGAAAGATTCTCGAACACGTCACGGGGTCTCGACCGAAAGCCAGAGGTCACCGCCGACGGATCGTCGGCGTCGCTCCGTCGAAGAGGACAAACAAATGCGCAGAAGCAGGTCATGGGCCGGTCTGGCCGCCGCGGGACTCACCGCACTGGCGCTCGTCGCCGCGGGTGCCGGGGTGGCCACGGCCCAGACGCCGACGCCGGTCGCGACCATCCCCAACCTCACCGGGCAGAGCACCTCGGTGAAGTTCGACTCCGGGTTCGTCGAGGCGCTCACCTCGCTCGAGGTGAAGCCCGGCGCGACCGGCACCGCCACCGTCACCGACGGCACCTTCAAGGTCGGGATCACCGGCGGAAACGTCACCGTCTACCCGCCCGGGTCGATCGACCCCTACGTGCAGGGCATGATCATGCACGAGGGCGGCGGGCTGACCCTGACCAAGGGTGACACCAAGGTCACCCTGGAGAACTTCGTGGTCGATCCGGGCAAGCCGGCGACCCTCAAGGGCAAGGTCCTGGCCAACGGCAAGACCGTGGCCGACTCGGTGACGCTGTTCGACCTCGACGGCTCCACCCTCGAGCCGATCTCGACCGACGCGTCGGCGGGAACCGCCACCCTCAAGGGCACCACCGTGAAGCTCTCCTCGGACGCTGCCGCGGCCCTGAACAAGGCGTTCTCGACCGACGCCCTCAAGGGCGGCACGACCGTCGGCATCGCCACGATCGTGGTGAAGCTGCCGGGCAAGGGTGGTAGTGGCGCCCCGTCCGACATGCCCTCCGGGGGCGCCGAGACCGGTGGTGGTAGCACCTCGGGTATCGACCTGACGCTGCTCGCGGCCGGTCTGGCGACCGCGCTCGCGGGCGCCGGTGTCGCCGTCGCGGTGCGGCGGCGCACGGCCGGCAACGGCTGAGTCGACGCCGGACCGCAGGTCTTCCGACCTGCAATGCCGGCTCCGTACGGCGACGCTCACGGGCGTCGTCGTACGGGGCCGCCCGGACTCCCACCACGCACGCTCCTCCCACTCGCTCGAGAGGCTCGATGACCACGACCACCCGCTCGTCCGCGTCGACGCCCCGCGCGGGATCGACCGGTGTGGTGGGCGCCGTGCTCGCGTTCGGGCTCGCCGTCGGGCTCGTCCTGGTGCGCCGCGCGGGCTCCGGACCGGACCCGGTCCCCCGGTCCGCGCCGTCCCCCGAACCCCCGCCGTCCCCCGAACCCCGGCCAGCGCGGACCGGGAACCCGGTCCGCGTGGTGGGCACCGCCCTGGCGGCCGTGCTCGTCGTCGTCGGGCTCGTCCTCGTGGGCTGCGCCGCTACAGGGCAGGGCCCGGTGGCGCCACCCGTGGCCACCGCGCAGGGACCCATCGAGGCCGTCCCGTCCCCGGCAGCGGGCACTGCGGGTGCCACGGCACGCGCTCTCCTTCCCTCGCCCCCGACATCGATCCGCATCCCGTCCATCGACGTAGCGTCCCGGGTCGACTCGGTCGGGCTCCAGCCCGACGGCAGCCTCGAGGTACCGGCACCGGGGCCGTTGTACGACGAGGCGGCGTGGTTCCGCTCGTCGGTCACCCCGGGGCAGGTGGGGCCCTCGGTGATCGTCGGGCACATCGACTCGGCGAAGAACGGCCCGTCGGTGTTCTACGACCTCGCGAACCTGCGTCCCGGGGCCGCCCTCACGGTGACCCGCGCGGACGGGACCACGCTCGCTTTCCGCGTTGACGGGCTCCGGTCCTACCCGAAGGACGCCTTCCCGACCGAGACGGTGTACGGCGGGACCACGCGCCCGGAGCTCCGTCTGATCACCTGCGGCGGAGACTTCGACCGGTCGGTGCGCTCCTACCGGGACAACACCGTGGTGTTCGCGCACCTGCTCCCCTGACCGGCCCGGGCGTGCCCCGGGTAGGCCGGAAGGTGGTGGCGGGTGAAGGATTCGAACCTTCGAAGCTTTCGCGACGGATTTACAGTCCGCTCCCATTGGCCGCTCGGGCAACCCGCCGGGGAGTGCCGACCCCGCGGGGCCGGAACGTCGGAGAGACTACAAGCCCGGACCCGCGGTCTCCACAGGCGGGTCGCCGCTCCGAGCGGACCGTTGTCGAGGAGGACACGTGGCCAACCCGTCGTTCGACGTCGTGAGCAAGGTCGACCGCCAGGAGGTCGACAACGCGCTCAACCAGGCGGCGAAGGAGCTCAGCCAGCGCTTCGACTTCCGTGGCACCGGTACGCGCATCGAGTGGGCCGGTGAGGAGGCCATCACCGTGGCCTCGGAGACCGAGGAGCGCTGCACCGCCGCCATCGACGTCTTCAAGGAGAAGCTGGTCAAGCGCAGCATCTCGCTCAAGGCCTTGGAGATCGGCGAGCCCGCGGTGTCGGGCAAGACCTACAAGGTCACCGGCTCGCTGGTGCAGGGGATCTCCAAGGACAAAGGCAAGGAGATCTCCAAGGCGATCCGGGACGAGGGGCCCAAGGGCATCCAGGCCCAGGTGCAGGACGACCAGCTGCGTGTGACCGGCAAGAAGAAGGACGACCTGCAGGCCGTCATCAGCCTGCTGAAGGGCCACGACTTCGGGATCGCGCTCCAGTTCACGAACTACCGCTGACCCACCGGCTCCGACCTGCGGTTTCCGCTCCGGCGCCCTACTCGGGTACAGGGCCGGTACAACCCAGAAGTGCTCCGTCGACCAGGCTGTGCGTCTGGTCGACGGCGTCGGGCCAGTAGCCGACGCAGGTGTTGAGCGTGATCGTCGGGGTGGTGTGACCCATGGCGAGCTTTCACGGCAGGGCGCCAGATGTACGACCAGTCCGCGGGGTGGATGGGCTGCCGTCCTCGCGAGTGAAAACCAGCGCGGCCCGGCGCGAGATCGGACGGCGTGGGTCGGTCTCGTCGTCGAGGTCAACGCCGGCCACCCGGTACACGTCGAGGTGCCGACGGAGCGCGTCGCCGACAACAGCCGGCACCTCGTTGGTGCGAGCACTGGTCTTGGTCTTCGGCGGCGCCAAGTACGGCCGGCGACCGGACGTCACCGCGAGCTGCCGACGGACGTGCACCTCTCGGGTGTCGAGGTCGAGTTCGTCGCGCTCGAGACCGACGATTTCGCCGGCGCGCCCCCCGCAGCCGGCCGCGAGGTAGACGATCGCCCGGTACATCTCGGGCAGCGCGTCGGCCAGGGCGTGCACCTCGTGAGGCCGCGCAATGTAGTACCGGGCGTCGGGAATCTCCGGGAGTCGCACACCGACACACGGCGACGAGCCGATCAGCTTGTCTGCCACCGCGGAGCGGAACATCGGCACCAACAGGCCGAAGTACACCGCCGCCAACGTGCTCGGTTCGAGGTGCGCGGTCCGGTCCTTGACCCAGCCGCGCAGGTGCGAGGGGCGCACGGCCGACAGCTGCATCGAGCCCAGGACGGGCACGACGTGACGTCGCAGCTTCCGCTCCGTCAGCTTGGCAGTGCTGCCGCGGTGGAGGAGGGTCGTGCGCCACTGCTCGGCGTACTCGGTGACCGTGATGCGCCCGGCACGCGGATCGACGTAGACGCCGCGATGGATGTCGGCCTGCATGGAGGCGTCGTGGCGGTCGGCATCGGCCCGGCGGTATGGACTACTCGATGAGCGTGGAGGACTGATGGCCGCCATCGTCCGAGACCGTGAGCCTGACGACCTGGACGTGGCCGCGTCGGCGCTGATCGCGGTGCACCGCCTCGCCGGCTACCCAGTCGAGGGCGTCGACGGCCCGGTCGCGTGGCTCTCCCCCGCAGGCCTGCTCCACGCCTGGGTCGCGGTGCTCGACGACACCGTCGTAGGCCATGCCGTGTCCGGGCAGGCCAGAGGCCCGCAGGAGCCGTCGCCGCAGGTACAACGCAGTCCACGAACGACCGCTGACGGCACTGCGCTCGTCACCCGTCCGCCGAGGCGCCCCGCGCCGACCGTAACCTCACAGCCATGAAGGGGATCGTGCTGGCGGGCGGCTCGGGGACGCGGCTGCACCCGGTGACGCGGGCGGTGTCGAAGCAGCTGCTCCCGGTCTACGACAAGCCGATGATCTACTACCCGATCTCGGTGCTCATGCTCGCCGGCGTCCGCGACATCCTCGTCATCTCCACCCCTACCGACCTGCCCGCGTTCCAGCGCCTGCTCGGCGACGGCCACGAGTGGGGCGTGGCGTTCTCCTACGCCGAGCAGGCCACGCCCAACGGGCTCGCCGAGGCCTTCCGCATCGGCGCCGACCACGTCGGTGACGACACCGCCGCGTTGGTGCTGGGCGACAACATCTTCCACGGCCCCGGCTTCTCCACGGTCCTGCAGCGCGCCGTCGCCGAGGTCGACGAGCACAAGGGCGCCACCCTGTTCGGCTACCCCGTGCGCGACCCCGAGCGCTACGGCGTGGGCGAGGCCGACGACACCGGCCGTCTCATCTCCGTCGAAGAAAAGCCGGTGAAACCCCGGAGCAACCGGGCGATCACCGGGCTCTACCTCTACGACAACGACGTCATCGCCCTCGCTGCCGATCTGCGCCCCTCCGCGAGGGGCGAGCTGGAGATCACCGACGTCAACCGGGCCTACGTCGAGCGCGGGACCGCGCGGCTCATCGACCTCGGCCGCGGCTTCGCCTGGCTCGACACCGGCACCCACGAGTCGCTCATCGAAGCCTCCCAGTACGTCCAGGTCCTCGAGCACCGCCAAGGTGTGCGCTTCGCCTGCCTCGAGGAGATCGCCTTGCGCGAGGGCTGGATCACCCCCGACCAGGCCTACGACCTGGGCAAGGCCCAGGCCAAGTCCGGCTACGGCGACTACGTCATGGACATCGCGGCGCGTGCGGGCGCCGCGCGGGGCTAACGAACGCAAGTCCTCCGGGGCGCGGCGCCCCGACCGGGACCAGTCGGGCGCGCATCTCCACCCCCTCGGGTCCTCGAGATCGTGAACCCATCCCCCGGCGGCGCGGAGCCTACCGGGACCTCACATCAGGAGAGAGAGTTCACTTTCGGACGCCTCGTTCAGAGTGTGCGGAGGGGAACGTTCCCGACGGTGGTCGGGGCTCAGGTGCGCGCGGCGCGGACCGCGTCGGCGCTCGCGCCGAGGGCCTCGAGGTCCTCGGCCCGCCCGTGCCGCAGGAAGTGCTCAGCGTCGACACGCAGGAACAGCGCGCGGGCGGTGGCGACGACGGGGCCGTCGGGCGTGTGGAGACGGGCGGTGCCCGAGACGTGGAACTTGCGCCCGACCATCCCCTCGAGACCGGCGAGCACCCAGACGTCGCTGTCGACGGGGACGGGGTTCCGGAAGTCGGTCTCGAGGCGGGCGGTCACGGCGGACCGGTGGACCAGCGCGGGAACGAAGCCGAGGGCCTCGTCGAGAGCCATCACGAGGATCCCGCCGTGCAGGACGCCGGGCCCGCCCTGGTGCTGGGGACGCGCGCGGAAGCGGGCGCGCACGCCCATCCCCTCCTCGGCCCACGCCTCGACGCGCAGACCGCCCGGCACGTCGGCACAGCCAGGCAGTGCGCGTGGTGCGGGTGCATCGGTTCCCCGGCGGCGGGTGCCTGCGGGTGCCGCCGGGGCATCACGGCGTCGTCGGGGACCTCGAGGGTGGGCACGTGGGACGACGTTACCGGCGCCCCGCGACGGGCGGTCGCCCCTCGGGCGCGACGATCGTCACCACGGGGCACGATGGCCGTCGTGACCCCTTCCCCGCCCGAGCCGTCCGCGTCCGGATCCGGCGAGGAGACCACGCCAGCTCCGGGTGGGCCCGAGGTGCGCTCCGAGCGGATCGACACCGGCGACCGTGGTGCGGTCGTCCTGGTGACTGTGTCCGACCCGCGTCGGCGCAACGCGATGACCGCGGCGCTCGCCGACCAGCTCGTGTCCGCCGTCGCGGCCGCGTCCGACGACCCCGGGGTGCACGCGGTGGTCGTCACCGGCGAGCCGCCCGCGTTCTGTGCCGGCGGGGACCTCGACGAGCTCGCCGCCGCGGGCGAACAGGGGGAGGGCGCACTGCATCGCATCTACGCGGGCTTCCTCGCCGTCGCACGCTGCCCCCTGCCCGTGATCGCCGCCGTCGACGGCCCGGCGGTCGGCGCGGGACTCAACCTCGCGCTCGCCGCCGACGTCCGCCTCGCCGGACGGACCGCACGGTTCGACCCCGGCTTCCTGCGCCTCGGCGTCCACCCCGGCGGCGGGATGACCTGGATGGCCCAGCGCGCTGTCGGCCCACAGGCGTCCGTCGCCATGCTGCTCGGCGGTGAGGGCCTGGACGCGGCGCGCGCGGCGGAGGTGGGCCTCGTGCTGCGTGTGGTGCCCGACGGCGACGGCTCGGCCGGCGGCGGGGACGGCCGCTCGGCAGCCGTCACCGCGGCGTTGGCGATGGCCCGGACGTCGGCGAAGGCGCCCCGCGAGCTCGTGGTGGCGACGAAGGCGAGCATCCGCGCCACGGCGGCCCTGGTCGGACCGGGCGCCCACGACGAGGCGGTCGGCGTGGAGATCGGTCCGCAGATGGAGTCGCTGCGCTCCCCGGGGTTCCGCGAGGGCCTCGAGCGGGTCCGCGCCCGACGCTGACCGATTCGTCCCACGCGCCGCCGCGACCGTTCTGTTTCGGTGCAGCCCTGTGACCCGTGACGTGCGGCCGACCGGGTGAGGGGAGCCTGGTTAGCCTGGGTGCTCAGGCTCGACGCGCAGGGGAGAGGAAGCGATCGCTGGATGAGCACGGACACCGGAGCCGGAACCCTGGAGTCCGCCTCGAGCGGAGCGCCACCTCCCGAGCGGGAGGTGCGCAAGACCCACCGGGTGGTCATCCGCTTCGCCGGCGACTCGGGCGACGGCATGCAGCTCGCGGGCGACCGCTTCACGTCCGAGGCCGCGGCCTTCGGCAACGACCTCGCGACGCTGCCGAACTTCCCGGCCGAGATCCGTGCTCCTGCCGGCACGCTGCCAGGGGTGTCGAGCTTCCAGCTCCACTTCGCCGACTACGACATCCTCACCCCGGGCGACCGGCCCGACGTCCTCGTCGCGATGAACCCGGCCGCGCTCAAGGCGAACCTCCCCGACCTCCCGCACGGCGGCATGCTCATCGTCAACACCGACGAGTTCACCAAGCGCAACCTCACGAAGGTCGGCTACGAGTCGAACCCGATGGAGGACGACTCGCTCGCGCCCTACACCGTGCACGAGGTCGCCATGGCTACCCTGACGCGCGGTGCGCTCGCGCCGACGGGGATGAGCAAGAAGGATGCCGAGCGCGCGAAGAACATGTTCGCGCTCGGCCTGCTGTCATGGATGTACCACCGCGGCACCGCCGACACGGAGGCCTTCCTCCGGGAGAAGTTCGCCAGGAAGCCCGAGCTGGCCGAGGCCAACATCCTCGCCTTCCACGCCGGCTGGAACTATGGCGAGACGACCGAGAGCTTCGCGGTGACCTACGAGGTCGCCCCGGCCGCGCTCGACGAGGGCACCTACCGCCAGATCACCGGCAACCTCGCGCTGGCCTACGGCATCGTTGCGGCCGGCCACAGTCCGGGCTGCCGGTGTTCCTCGGGACCTATCCGATCACGCCGGCGTCCGACGTCCTGCACGAGCTCAGCAAGCACAAGGGCTTCGGTGTCACGACGTTCCAGGCCGAGGACGAGATCGCGGGCATCGGCGCGGCGCTGGGTGCCGCGTTCGGTGGCGCGCTGGGCGTCACCTCCACCTCCGGGCCCGGCGTGGCGCTCAAGAGCGAGACGATCGGGCTGGCGGTGGCCCTCGAGCTGCCGCTGCTGATCCTCGACGTGCAGCGCGGCGGGCCGTCCACCGGCCTGCCGACCAAGACCGAGCAGGCCGACCTGCTGCAGGCGATGTACGGCCGCAACGGCGGAGGCCCCGGTGCCGATCATCGCCCCGCAGTCGCCGTCGGACTGCTTCGACGCCGCCATCGAGGCCGTCCGGCTCGCGCTGACGTACCGCACGCCGGTGTTCCTGCTGTCCGACGGCTCGATCGCCAACGGCTCCGAGCCATGGAACGTCCCCGACGTCTCCACGCTGCCCGACCTGCGCACCGAGTTCGCCACCGAGGCCAACGCCCCGGACGGCTCGGGCGAGTTCTGGCCCTACCTGCGCGACGACGACACCCTCGCCCGACCGTGGGCCGTTCCGGGCACGCCGGGCCTCGAGCACCGCATCGGCGGGCTGGAGAAGGCCGACGGGCGCGGCACGATCTCCTACGACCCGGACAACCACGACCGCATGACCCGGCTGCGCCGCGCCAAGATCGACGGCATCCCGGTGCCGGACATCGAGGTCGACGACCCGTCGGGCGCGGCCGAGGTGCTCCTCCTGGGCTGGGGCTCGTCGTTCGGCCCGATCGGCGCCGCCTGCCGGCGCGTCCGTGCCGCGGGCATGGACGTCGCGCAGGCGCACGTGCGGCACCTCAACCCGATGCCGGCCAACCTCGGCGAGGTGCTGCGCGCCTATCGCCGGGTGATCGTGCCGGAGATGAACCTGGGGCAGCTCGCGATGCTGCTGCGGGCGAAGTACTTGGTCGACGTGCACTCGTACACCAAGGTCGCCGGCCTGCCGTTCCAGGCCGAGGAGCTCGCCGGCGTCCTGACCGACGCCGTGAAGGGGGATCTGCCCGCATGACCGGCCCCAACTCAGCTCTGGCCACGGAGCTACCCATGCCGATCGGTGGCCTGGACCTCGTTCCGACCACCGACGAGACGCAGAAGGCCAAGGACTTCACCTCCGACCAGGAGGTGCGCTGGTGCCCGGGCTGCGGCGACTACGCCGTGCTCGCGTCGGTGCGGTCGTTCCTGCCCGAGCTCGGCCTCGAGCGCGAGAACATCGTGTTCGTCTCGGGGATCGGGTGCTCGTCGCGGTTCCCGTACTACCTCGACACCTACGGCATGCACTCGATCCACGGGCGCGCCCCGACGATCGCCACCGGGCTCGCGGTCACCCGCCCCGACCTGTCGGTCTGGGTCGTGACCGGCGACGGTGACGCGCTGTCGATCGGCGGCAACCACCTGATCCACGCGCTGCGCCGCAACATGAACATCACGATCCTGCTGTTCAACAACCGAATCTACGGGCTGACCAAGGGCCAGTACTCGCCGACCTCCGAGGTCGGCAAGGTCACCAAGTCGACGCCGATGGGCTCGGTCGACGCACCGTTCAACCCGGTGTCGCTGGCCCTGGGCGCCGAGGCGACCTTCGTCGGCCGCGCGCTGGACTCCGACCGCAACGGCCTCACCGAGGTCCTGCGCCAGGCCGCCGCGCACCGCGGGGCGTCCCTGGTCGAGATCTTCCAGGACTGCCCGATCTTCAACGACGGCTCCTTCGACGTCCTGCGCAAGGGCGACGACGCGGCGCAGCGGCTCATCCCGCTCACCGACGGCGCCCCGATCCGCTTCGGCAACGACGGCGAGTACGGCGTCCTACGCGCGGCGTCCGGCGGGCTGGAGGTGGCGAAGGTGGCCGACGTCGGCGAGGACGCCCTCGCCGTCCACCGCGCCGACGAGCCGGACCCGACGCAGGCGTTCGCCCTGTCGCGGCTGTCCGACCAGGACCTCGCCCACACCGTCACCGGGATCTTCCGCAAGGTGGTGCGGCCGACCTACGACGACGGCGCCCGTGCGCAGGTCGACGCCGCGAAGGGGGAGGCCGCCCGCCAGGGCGACACCCTCGACGCCCTGCTCCGCGGCAAGGACACCTGGGCCGTGGCGCCCGCCCCGGTGCCCGAGCTGCGCTGAGCCCCGGTCCCGTGGGGACCGAACAGCTCGTTTCAGCTCCGCGCCAGCGCCTTCGCGCGAGCGGCTACGCCGGCGGCGCCGAGGAGGCCCGCGGCGAGCTGACCAAACGCGACTCCCGGCCCCGACACCTCGGTGCCCAGGGCGTGGTCGAGCGAGAGCTCGCCCGGGCCGGCGGCCGTGACGGCGAAGACCGCGGCCATCAGCACGGCGTTGTACTCCCAGCCGCCCTTGGTCACCCAGGGTCCGTTCGACGCGTGCACGTGGTACACCGCCGAGCTCATCGCGCCGCTGATCATCGCGGCCCCGACGGGCGCGGCGAGCCCCGCGGCGAGCAGCGCACCGCCCGCCGCCTCGGAGACCCCGGCGACGACCGCGTTCTGCTTGCCCGGCTTGAGCCCCATGCCCTCGAAGCCCTGCCCGGTGCCCTCGATCCCACCGCCGCCAAACCATCCGGCGAGCTTCTGCATGCCATGCCCCACGAACAGCAGACCGATCACCAGTCGCAGGACGGCCATTCCGATCTTCATGTGACTCCCTCACCTCTCGGTTGAACTCTCAACCTATCCCTTCTCGGGGTTAAGGGCGTGATGCACCACCCCTCGGCCCACCTCGACGGCCCGACGCAACCGGATCG
>JAABUZ0100002915.1_pt1 | contig 27000 bp, 26 predicted proteins | sample 5562091 | NCBI WGS metagenome assembly JAABUZ01 (sample SAMN12813069, study PRJNA571459) | rock metagenome | isolation source: Antarctica rocks | place: Antarctica: Victoria Land, Linnaeus Terrace sud | collected 2015-12-21 | reverse complement strand
ACGCGCTGCTCCAACGTCACACAACTGAACATCTCATTCTGAAACCGCTCATCTCCACGCATACTCCCTGAGACGAACTCAGCACCGCCTACGCCTGTGGATCAGTACCTATTTCAACAAGCTCCTATATCTCAGAAAGAACCGCTCTAGCGTTCTTTTTCGAGGTGAGCCGGATAGGTAAGCGAACGTGCTCCGGCACTGAGTCGCCGACGATCACCGGCGGCCAGACCGCGAACAAGTGGTCCGCTCTGATGTTCTCAGAAACCCGGGTTTGTGAGAACATCGGGGCACGGTCGGAGGGCTGGCCTTTCTCCAGCAAAACGGGCATGTTACGTCCTAATAGCCTATACCTCAGCGGTTGCCACCAGTCTTCATCTAACGACAGGCGCATTTCCGAGGACCTACGCTCTCACTTGAAGAGCTATGACGTTTGCTATCTCCTCACAGCTGCGGGTTTCAACGTTGATCCGAAGTCCGCATGGAAAAGATTCCATTGTCGCCGAGATGTGAACCGAGCCAGTGCCTCCTCTCTTTGGTGCAGGAGAGGCCGATACATTGCTTTCTCAGCACCTGCTTGCCTGAGACAACGCTCGAAAAGCACATTGAAGCTTCCGTCGAGAAAAATAAGCAGGCCTTTATACCGGCTATGCAGCAGATCTTGATTTTCTGGCAGATCCACCGCAGCTCCGCCGAGCGCTACGGCAGTCCGGAGAAGACACAAACTTGTCGCCATGACCTCCGCCTCCACTAGGCGGAACGGGGTTTCGCCTACCTGATCAAACAACACAGAAGCTGGACGGGCGTACTTGTCTTCGATCTGGAGATCGATGTCGATAAAAGACCAATCAAGGTGTTGGGCGAGGAAGCATCCAACCGTTGACTTGCATAGAGCCTGTAAGAGCTACCTTCTTACATGGACGAACGAGTAGCTTACTCTCCATCACAGCTGCTCGCAACCGCAGTTTACTCGCCCACGCTGGTCGTGGTAAAGCACGAGCAGGCCAGGACTGAGGGTCATGAGGCGGTTCCTGCCGAAGAATCGTCTTCTTGGAAGTAACTCTCACATTCGCCCAACGTGTTCCCGGGACTAAGTTGGTCAGGGGTCAGTGGAGCACCTCTTCCCCACGGTGGTGCTTCTCTGCAATTGCAAAACGAGCTTGATCACTGACGTGCGCCAGGAGTGTCATGACCGCCCTGGTGCAATATGAGCGAAGTGATCTTGCCCTTGGTGTCGGGAATGAATTCAATTTCGGCGTTAACGACCTTCAGGAAAAACCTTGGATGACCCTCGACAACGCCTTCGTAGAAGGTCGGAAATTGTGGTTGGCCCGTCGACTGCGTCATTAGGTGGCCGCCCTGCACTGTGAAGGTGAGCACAAAATTAGGCGCAAGCTGGTACGTTCCAGCAAACTTGCTGAGTTCCCCAGCGGCGATGGGTTGTTCCTTGTGCTCTTTCGCGAGCGTGACGGGTTCTCCGAGCAGGGCTTTGACCAGGTTGGTCCCTATCTCTCCCGGCGCCTCCCCGCTGACGTTGCCGAGTACGACCACGGTGATGTTCTTATCCGGAATATGCGTTAGGTCAGTATTAAAACCCTCGATGCCACCACCGTGACTGACGACCGTGGTGCCAGCCTCTGGATGCACAAAGACGCCGAGCCCATAGCCGCCCTTTCCGGCTGTGGTCATCTGCTTCAACGAGGCCGCGTTCAGAACCTTTCCTCCGAACAGCCCTTGTTCCCAGAGCAGCAAATCGGCAGTAGTGGAGTAGATGGACCCGGCGGCCCAAGGAACACTCATTGATTCCGAGACGGCGTGCTCGAGGCCCTTGGGGCCTCGCTGATATCCTTGAGCGCGCTTTGGCAGAATGAGCGTGTCTGTGTCGAGACCGGTGTCGCGCATACCAAGCGGGTCAAAGATACGCTCCTTGAGCAGATTGCCGTATTTCTTGCCCGAGACCTTCTCGATGATGGCACCGAGAACTTCATAATTTGAGTTGCTGTATTCAAACTTGGCGCCAGGTTCGAACTCGAGCGGACGATCACGGAAGAAAGCAAGCTCCTCTTCCGTCGTGTGCGGGTTCATGCGCCATGTCATGAATTCGTGAGTGCTGGTGAAGTTCGGGATACCGGAAGTATGGCCGAGAAGGAAAGCGACGGTGATCTTCTCCCAAGCCTTGGGTGCATCGGGCAAGTACTTGCTAACCGGGTCAGCGATGCTTAGCTTGTCATCCTGCTGCAGTAGAAGAATGAGGGTTGCTGTGAACTGTTTCGTGATGGAGCCGAGCCGGAATTTTACGTCCGGTGTGTTCGGGATATTCCACTCAAGGTCGGCCTGCCCGTAGCCCTTGCTGAGCAGCACCTTGTCCCCGTTGACGACCAGAACGGTGCCCATGAAGGCGTTGTTCTCGGTATAGGAGCTGGCGATCTGTTCCAGCCTGCCGGTATCGGCTGGCACTTGGGCTGCGCAGACCGCAGCGGCGGCAAAAGGGAGGCAGACAGATAAGAGTAGCTGCTTCAGCACACGAGTCCTTTAAGGGGAGTTGTGGACCAGCATACCCGTGCGCGGAGGAGAAGCGAAGCGGAAATTGCGGCTACGGTCGTCTGTATCTGACTTGGCTCCGTGCACGGAACTCTGGTGCCACAACCACACACGCGGCGGGTCACAGAGCCCGCCCTGGGATGCGCTGTCTGGCCGCAAAGTTGGACCTTGGAAACAACTCGGGTCGAGCGGGGCTCTCAACGCCGAAGCACGCTCAACTTCCACCACGCGCGTTTGAACTAAGCCGCTGGCGCGGCGGATGCTGCAGCGGCGGTTGTGCGAGTGGCTATTGGGCGTAGCGTGTGGGTCACAAGGAGGCTTCCCCTGTGACCCATTCTTCCTCAGTTGATGCTGGATGAACTCCAGCGCCGCAACTACTCCCTGCCACTGCCAGGTCCTATATCCATGTGGTGGAGGAGTTCGCCATCTACTTCCGCCGTTCGCCTGAGCAGCTTGGGCCCGAGCATGTCCGCGAATACCAGGTGCATTTGTTCCGTGACCGCAAGTTTTCGCCGCGCACGATCGAAAGACAAGCTGCCGCGCTGCGGTTCCTTTTCGTCAAGACACTCGGCCGACTTTACCTGCCTGATGCCAGTCCCTTTCCCAAGCATCATCGAGGCCTTTCAACAGTGCTCAGCCGGCAGGAAGTGTCCCGGCTGATCGACTCGACCATCCGCTCAAACTGTCGGCTTTGCCGCTTCAAGATGTCCTCTGTCATAGCGAGCAGTGCTACTTCGACGCGCAGCTCACCTTCCATCACGATCGCAAGCTGATCATTTCGGAACAGACGGAGCTCTCGAAGCTAAGGGAGGGCTGGCTCTGAAACGGGCCGAGCGATCCGGGTTCGGCGCCGGCTCCTTCTGACGCTGGAAATGAGCACCAGCGAAATCGAAGGCGGAGATGCTTCCATCCGCATCCTGGGCGAAGGTAAGGCGCGTCCCTTCCCTCCTGCGCGAATCGAGATGGGCGAGGAATGTGTCGTACTGAAAGTGCTCGAGTATCGAGGTCGTGCCATGGAAGCGAAGCCTCAGTTGCCCACCTTCCACGGAGATTCAGCTTGCCCATAAGCGAGGTTCTCATATGCGGCAGCGTAGGCGCTTAGGTCGTGGGATGGATGGGTATCGCGGTTTCGTCTCGACTCCCATTTTGCTATCTGCGCCTGCTCCTGCTCGTGAGCCTCTGTATCGTTCTGCTTGAAATGAGCGCTCCAATCCTGCTCGGGCAAATGCAAAAGCATGTCGGCGATGTGATAGCCGAGTGCCTGGCGATAAGAGCTGCCACCAACGTTTACCAGCACCTCATAGCCGGTGTGGATCTCCGGGATGAGAACGGTGAGCGCCTCGAAGCCATCAATGTCGCCCGGATGCAAGATCAGTTGATGCCCCCGATAGTCCTGAACGAACCAGCCGAGGCCGTAGGTCAACTGCATGGAATCCGGAAAAAACTCGGTTTGCACCTCGCCCGGCGGAACGACGATCTGGGGCCGGTGCATCTCCTGCATGCTCTTCGCGGAGATCAGGCGCTTACCCTCGAAGACGCCGTCATTCAGTTGCAGCGCGATCCACTTAGCCATGTCGCGAACGCTGGAGTTGATGGAGCCCGCGGGACCGGCGTTGTCGATATTTCTCCACGGGATCACCTCAATGTGTTTATCGTGCAACAGGTGAGGACTCGCGTAGTCGGGTGACGTCTGAGCATCGGTAGAGCTGGTATCGGACTCGGTCATACCGAGGGGCTGGAAGATGCGCTGTTTCACAAAATTCTCCCAAGTGCCTCCGGACTCACGTCCCACAGCAAGGCCCAGTGCGACGTACATCACGTTTTGATATTGGAAGAGCGTGCGAAACCCGGCCGACGGATGGATGAACGCAGCGCGGCGCACGATCTCTTCGCGCGAAATCGATGTGCCGTACCAGATAAGGTCCGCACCCGGTAAGCCCGTCCGATGCGTCAGGAGATCGCGCAGGGTCACGTTTTCATCAGAGTCGGGATCAGACAGGTGGAAGGATGGAATCGATTTTTCTACCCTGTCGTCCCAGTCCACCTTGCCTTCGTCGACCAGCATTGCAAGCGACGCTGACGTGAAGGCCTTTGTGCAGGAGCCGATATCAAACAACGTATCGGGAGTTACGGGCTGGCGTGTCTGTACATTGCGAACGCCGAATCCCTTAAGGTACATGGGTGCGCTGCCCTGTACGATGCCGATAGCGACTCCGGGAACATCCCAGTCCTTCATCGAAGTCTGGATGTAGCCGTCGAGGGAGGACATATCTGCCTGCTGCTGAGCTACAGCAGTCGCGCCCGAGAGTGCGAGCAGCATTAAGACTGGGCTGTGACTAATCTCACAATCATCGGTATCCGCACTCTTCCCTTCCCGACGGGCTTTACGACCCGCCTTCCCGTCGCCCGCGATCTGAGCGGGACGCTTTTGGGGGCCGGGTGATCACTATTGCGAGAATCGATTCGGCGCAAGCGGTATGTCAAGTTATTTCTCGTCGGACCAAGATGCTATCAGGCGTCATGGCGCGACTTTGCAACAAACGCCGCACCTAGGTTTTCTACGCTGAGCATCGCAATTACGCCGACAATCCTGTCGTAAACAGGGGTAGTGTCCTAATTTGAATTTTTGGGTCACAGTGTCGTGATCCCCAATCGCATGAGCTGATTTGTCGATTGCTCCACCCGTTTCTTGGCAGAATCCTGCGATTGCAGCAATTCGGCAAGCTGCTTCTCGTTCACGAGATGGGATGCTGAGCGTTTGCCATCTAACGAGATTTGATCGGAGACGGCGCTCAGTTTTCCTCGCGCCTCGGCGTCCACAGCAGCAGCATAGGCAGTCATCACCGACTGTATTTTCTCTTCAAAATGTGCGAGCTCAACCTTGGCAGCATGTAACGCCAAAACCGCCACGCCAATCTGACAAGCCTTTTCGTCTTCACTCATTTTGAGTCTCCGTTTCCGGAATCCGGAATTTGGGTTGCCGCATTGAGCGTCCCACGTATCCACTCGGATAGTGTCTGCTTGCTGGCTTTGGCCATCTTCCCATACGCCTTCAATTCATCCGGAGTTGCCCGCACCCGCACCGTAGCAGCTTTCGACTCACCCTTGGCGAGCTTGGGGCGACCCGGCTTCTTCGGCTTAGGCTTGGGCTCTGGCACTTCGAATCTCCTGCATAATGGCTGCTTGGACAGCAGTCTGGGGGGATGTCACCGGACCCATGTGAAGCACGGTCACATGCCGCTTCGGAGTAGCGGGATCATCCGTATCGTGAGACCACGCATAGGCACGAGCAGCCTTGGGATGCTGTGAAGCTGGAACACTTCCACCGTGCCATCCCAGACCGTCTGTCCGTCAAAAGATTCCATAATCGGTACGCTTTTTATGTGCGTGGAGTCCGCATAATGCAGTTCGCGAATAACGCGCTGAAGTTCTTTGATGTTGTCCGATTGACGCATAACTAACCCCGCAGCGATTCCGGAAACCGGAACCGCTAATCCTTGATATTGCATACACGCTTGATGAGGTATTCCGCTAGATGTGCAGGATTCGTATATGTCTGATCTTCGTTAGACACATACAGGTCTTCCGCCACATTTAGCCGAAGGTTGAACCTCGTACTACGCCGTGTGGGCTGTTCTCGTTTCCTGTCACCAGAATCCCACCTGGCATCGATGCACATTCCATCCACATTGAAGGTTAGATTGAGCACGGTAAAAGGTGCCTTTTGCCCTTGAACGGAACACGAGTTTCCCCGTAAAGCTACGGAGCACTGACGCTCATTGTCTTGTGGAAACGCTTCTCTCAGCCGAGAAGCGTCATCCTTGAGGCAATCAACCAAATCCTCCCAAAACGCAGGCGCTTTCGCCGTGATTCCTTTCGCCTCATGGAGACGTCGTTTCGTGCTCAGCTCCGAAGCCTTCTCAGCCTCTTCTTCTTCCCTTTTCAGCCTCGTAATCCAATCGGACATCACACTGTGCCTCACTTCTGTATCTAGACGGACTGTAAATTCAATTCGCATCGTTGAATGTCTATGATGTGGCCTCTACGAGGTCGCCCACGCTCCACGCCGAACCCGCGACACCCGCAGCCATCGCTGGAGTGCAACGAAGCGTGTTGTGCCGTTTCACGAAGTTGTAGAACGCAAAGTGAAGCCCTACAGCAGCTTCGAAGTTCTCGCGCTTCTTGCTAAATGCCAGCGTAAGGCGGGTGAGACGGCGCATGTGCAGCCGGGTGGTAGCATTTAGCCGCTCTACATAGCTGGTAGAGATGAGGTCCGTATCGGGAGACCCGACCACGATCCGCTTATCGGAGGAGATGACGCCAGAGGTGCTATAGCGACGATTGTTGGTAGATTCCTCATTGCCGTACACCTTGACGATCTGTCCGTAATCCACATCCCCGCCGAAAGCCATCTCAATCGCGTTCTCATAGGCACTGAGCCCGTCCGTCGAAATCTGCATACGATTTTTCACCCGGCCTGCCACGTCCCGCATAAAAGCATCCGCAGTTGCGGCATCTCGCTGGCCAACCTTGAATGTCGGAACCAGCTTCGTCTCCGCATCAATAGCGCAGAACGTCCACACACTCCCGACTGTCACATCGTCACCCATTCTCGCGTTGCGATCCTTCTTGCCCACAAAACCCAAATCTCATCTAACTCCAAGCGATTGCAGGAGAGATTCCGCATTTTTGCATCCATCAAAGCCGTGCAGCCCTGCCCAACCTTCACGCCCAGACGCATGATCGTGTCGCGGTGAACGCCCGTCATGCGCTCAATCGAACGAATCGAAGAACCCTCTGTGAGTGCTCCGATAATTGCGATCTTCTTATCGGTTGGGAGTACGTTTGCCATGTCATTACTGTACCCCAAGAATACGTCGAAGGCAAGATATTTATGGGGTACACTTGCGGAATTATGCTGAATTGGTTGGCTATTCTCGCTGTCGCCTTCGGGGTATCCATAGCGAAACCCCAAATCCCACGGGACCGGGGCCAGTCCTATCAGAATCCCGAGTCCGCTGAGGAACAGCCCCGTTCGGCTCAGCCATTGACCCCGACTATCCAAGTAGATAAAGCTCCCCCCATAAAGAAAAAGGACAGCGGTCGCCAGCCGTACCAATGGCATGAACTCTACGCCCCGGCAAACATACCAAACTGGTTTCTGGCCGTTCTCGCGGGATGGGCCGGTCTCATGGCCCTCAAGACCTTGAGGACTATCGAACGTCAAACCACAGCCACCGAAGATGCCGCTAAAGCCGCTCTTTTGAGCGCTCAGGCCGTCATCAATGCGGAGAGAGCGTGGATGATAGTTACGGTTGAGGAGTTCAAGCCCAAGGAGATCGTTGGCGAACTGTGCTTCCTGATCGGAGCTATCAATCGCGGCAAGACGCCCTCCAAGGTGCTCAACCAATGCCATTCGATACTCTTTGTGGACTCTCCCGACAATCTCTCCTGGCCTGCCCACTATGAGCAACAAACCGCATCTCGAATGGGCGACTTCATCGTTGCAAGTGATAGCTTTCCCATCGGAAAGACTGTTAGGCCCCGCAGCTTGCGGCTTGATGCGGAAAAGGAAGGGAAACTGAAACCCACTGACCGGTGGGTCATCATATACGGCCAGATTGTCTACGAGGATGTGTTTGCTTCTGGAGAGGACCTGACCCGATCCCCTCACGAAACGACGTGGTGCTACGGATTTGAATACGGCAAGAGCGGTGGGTTCACCAGAGTAGGTCCAAGCGGATACAACCGCCATACCTAGGAACGCCGTGACTAGGGCCAGCGTCCCAAACCAAATTAGGACACTACCTAAACAGGAACTCTGTTGACATCGGGCAGATATAGGTTCAGACTGACGATCTCCGGGTGTAACGGATGTTCCACTGCACCGGTCTGCTTCTTCCCGGAGGCCTCGCCTGACTACGCGCCGTGCTCTTCGCGCTGTCTCAGCGTGCCCTAGCATCTTGCGTTTTCTGTTGGTTTCTCACGTGCGCAGGTTCTCCAATGAGGGCAGAAATGTTAAAGCACTACTCCCGATCGCTGCCGCGCTTTTCGTTGCTACCGGGGCCCAAGCGCAAAGTGACCAGCCGCTTCTAATGCCACAGCCAACGCTCAACGCTACCCGCATCGTCTTCGCGTACGGCGGATATCTGTGGAGTGTGGATCGCAAGGGCGGTGCTGCCACAAAATGACGAGTGGGGCTGGCGCAGAATCCAATCCGAAGTTCTCACCAGATGGCAAATGCATCGCCTTCACTGGTCGCTATAATGGAAACCCAAATGTCTATGTCATGCCAGCCGAGGGGGACAGCCGCGCCAACTCACTTTCAGTCCCGGATTCGATCGGGTAGAGGGTAGAAGGTTGGACCCCGGATGGAAAGAACATCCTCTTCCAATCGCTCCGTGACAGCTTCTCCGACCGTTACAAGCAGCTCTACACGATTTCCTTCGACGGAGGCTACGCAAAGCCTCTTCCGTTGCCCATGGGTTATGAGGCGTCGTACTCGCCTGACGGCAGTTATCTAGCTTATACCCCTCTTCCACGTGAGATCTTCTTCGGCGGAGGTGACAGCTTTTGTGCACGCCTATTGGGCGCATTATCACGGGGGGCTTGCCTCCCCGATATGGATCGCCAACATGGCCGATTCCAGCGTGGCGAAGGTACCACACGAAAACGCGACGGACTTCAACCCCATGTGGGTCGGCAACAAGATCTCTTCCTTTCCGCTCGTCCGAGCCAATCTCGCTCTACGCTTATGACCTCGGAAAAAGAACGGTCTCTCGGGCCCTTCCAAACTCCGGCATGGACATAATGTCGGCCCCGGCGACGTTCGGCGCTATCGTCTACGAGCAGTTTGGTTCCCTGCATCTCTATGACCTGGCGAGCGCCCAGGAACATCAGGTGCCTGTCACAATCACGGGTGACTTCCCGGAGCTCCGGCCGCAGTTCGAGAAAAATTGCGAATCATGTAATGAATGCCGGGATCTCTCCTACAGGCGCGCGCGCGGTGTTCGAGGCGCATGGAGAAATTCTCACTGTACTGTTGGAAAACGGCAGCATTCGCAACATCACGAGTTCGCCCGGGGTGGCCGATCGCTCTCCAGCATGGTCGCCGATGGAAGATCGATCGCATACTTCTCCGACGAATCCGGGGAGTATGCATTGCATATCAAGGACCAGAATGGTATGAGTGCGACACGTTCCATTGGTCTGGGAACGCCTCCATCATTTTTTTCGGACTGAAGTGATCGCCGGACAGTCGCAAACTTACGTACCTCGATAAACGGCTGAATGTCTGGTACGTCGATCTCGATCATCCCACTCCCGTCAAGATCGATACCGATACCTATTTCAACTTCAGTTCTGGACTGGATCCATCGTGGTCACCCGATAGCCGCTGGATCGCATATACAAAGCTTCTGAGAAATCGCAAGCGGGCAGTCTTTGTCTGTTCACCAGAGGACGCAAAGGCAAGCCAGATCACCGACGGACTCAGTGACAACGAGCATGCCATCTTCGACAAAAGCGGCAAACATCTCTTCTTCACGGCAAGCACCAACACCGGGTCGGGTAGCTTCAGGCTGGACATGAGCAAGCAACACCAGCGAGGCGACTCGCAGCGTCTACGTGACTGTGCTTCGCAAGAACGCCATATCCCTCTCGCGCCGAAGAGCGACGAAGAGACCGCAGTGGCTGCCGCGAAGCCCGAAGCAACGGAGGGCGCTACCGCAGGCACACCAAAGAACGCCGAGGTGATTTCGGTCCAGATCGATCTCGATCACGTTGGACAACGCATTCTGAGTCTCCCATTCCCGCAGCAAACTTCCCGGACTTACAGGCGGGCAAGGCGGGAGAGATATATCTTGTGCAGGAGACGCCTTCTCAGCATTCCTCCAAGTTGATCAAGTTCACCCTTGCCACCAGAAAGGCGACCATACTGCTGGATGAGGTAGGAAAGGCGAGCACCCCGCTCGACGGGGAGAAATCCTGTATCAGCAGGCCAGAAATGGGGCATCGCCTCTACCGCGGCGCCGGTGAAGCCAGGCGAGGGACTTCTGAACATGGACGCGATGCAGGTCTGGAGAGTGCCAGCCGCAGAGTGGAAGCAGATGTATAACGAAGTATGGCGGCTGGAGCGCGATTACTTCTACGCGTCCAACTACACCGGTCTGAGTCTGGAAGCTGCTGAAAGGAATACCGCCGTTATTTCGCCGGTGTCGCAAGCCGGGAAGATCTGAGCTATCTTTTCCGGGAGATGCTTGGAAAGCTATCGACGGGACATACCTTCGTGGACGGCGGTGATGTCCCGGGACCTGCACCCACGGCTGTTGGCTTTCTAGGAGCGGATTACAGCGTCGACAACGGCGCTATCGCTTCCAGACGATCTACAGCGGTGAAAACTGGAACCCGGGGCTACAGGCTCCATTGACGGAACCGGGCATCGCAGTCAAAGAAGGTGACTATCTGCTTGCTGTGAACGGTCGGGAGTTGCACAGCACCGACAATGTGTACAGTTACTTCGTCAATACGGTCGGTCAACAAGTGATGCTCACAGTGGGCTCAAACCCGAACGGCTCCGATGCGCACCAGATCACGGTCGTCCCGATCTCCGGCGAAACAGCGCTGCGCGGCCGCAACTGGATCATCAGCAATCTTCACAAGGTCGACCAGATGAGCGGTGGAAAGGTCGCTTATGTATATCTACCCAATACGGCGCAGGCCGGCTACACGTCTTTCAACCGCTATTTCTTTGCGCAGGTGGAAAAGAGGGAGTGATTCTCGACGACCGGTATAACAGCGGCGGCCAGGCCGCGGACTACATCATCCAATATCTGCAACGAAAGCTCTGGAATTACTGGTACACGCCCAACGGTGAAGTCCCAACCGAACCAGGAGAGGCTATCTTCGGACCCAAGGCGATGCTCATCAACGAATACGCGGGATCTGGCGGAGACCTTATCCCATGGTTCTTCCACCATGCTGACGTAGGAACTCTCATTGGAGAACGGACCTGGGGTGGTGAGGTCGGAATCACAGGCTATCCGCCTCTGATTGATGGAGGCATGATTACTGCGCCGAGCCTCGCCTTCTTCAGCAAAGAAGGAAAGTGGGGCATTGAGAATGAAGGGGTCCCGCCCGATGTCGAAGTGCCCATCGATTCGGCCGAGTGGAGGAAAGTTCATGATCAGCAACTTGAAAAGGCCGTACAGACCGTACTCGATCAGCTGAAGGCACATCCTTTGCCGACGCCAACGGTGCCGCCATTCCCAACTACAAAAACCAATAAGACTGACCTCTTGTAGATCGCGCTGCTAAGGCATCAGGGGAAGGACAATGTGGGAGGGTAGTTCCTTCGAGCAGTAGATCCTCTGTGTTGCCGGAACGTAATCAGCGACGCTGGCCTGATAGATGCTTCGTACAAACTTTTGCGGGTTGCGGTCGATCACGGGAAACCACGTCGATTGCACCTGCACCATGATGCGATGACTCTTCAGGAAAACGTGGTCATGATCGCGCAGCGGGATGCTCCAACCCTGCGGAGTATTCGGCGTCAGCGGCTCCGGGTTCTCGTAACTGTGGAGATAACGGCCGCGACGTACTTCCATCGCGATGGGCAGCTCGTAGCCGTTCATCGAATCCGCATACGAAGAATTCTGAATCCCCTTCGCAACGCTCTGCCCGGATTGCGGATAGACATCGATCAGCTTCACAATGAAGTCGGAATCAGTGCCGGAGGTTGACGCGAATAACTCGGCCGCCACGGGCCCGGTGATCACGACGTCGTGGTCGAGCTGCTCGCTGGTGAAGCTCAAGACATCGGGACGGTGATCCACAAAGCGTTGATCCGCGACCTCCCAGGTCCTCCAATCTGGCCCAGGATATGTGGGAGAGATGGGGCGAGCACGATACGGTACAGGATTAGCCGGATCGGAGACAAACTCGCGAAACTGTGCCTCGGTACTTTCGTCCGAAGCGAAAGAGAGGGTTCCGTCAGCGTGGAGATACAGGTTCGTCGGCTTCGCATTCTTCGGCGGCCAACTGGGATAGGTGTGCCACTCGTTTGAGCCGGTCTGGAAGGTACTCGCCTGCCACGCAGGCTTCTCACCCTTTCCGTGAAGGTAGTAGCGAAAGAATGGCGCTTCGATGTTCTCGCGAAACTCGAGCGAGGTCTTGTGGTTGCCGAACGGCACAAGGCCAATACTGTCTCCCTCCGCTCTGGCCCATTCGCCATGAAACCAGGGGCCGGCAACAATGAAGTTCGTATGGCCCGGGTCATGCTCTTCGGCGTGACGAAAGATCTGCCACGGTCCCCACGGATCTTCCTGATCCCAGAATCCGGCGACGTTCAGGTTAGGCACAGTGGAGCTATGAAGTTGATCCACCCATGCTTCCTTTTTCCAGAACTCGTCATAATCGGGGTGTTCCATGATGTCGTTCCAGAAAGGAATTGTGCCATGCAGGAACTTCGTATTGGCCTCCGTCAAAGGCCCAAGCCTTAGATACCACTCATACGTGTCATAGGTATTGAAGTCGAACTTTGTATTCTTGTTTTTGTCCGCCTCTTCCATGACAGAGTACTCGAAAGCATAGCTTTCGCGCAGCGCGCCATAGCGGTGCATGTCGTCATTCATCCACTGGTCGACGGGCGAGGCCTGCTCGCTGATCGCCTTAAGCGCGGGGTGCGGATGCAGCAGTGTGAGACCCGCGGTCAGTCCGCTGTACGAGATGCCATATACCCCTACTTTGCCGTTGTTGTTTTGCAAATTCCTGATCAGCCAATCGATGGTGTCGTATGCGTCATTCGTCTCGTTCGCTTGCTTGGGGTCATGCGGATCATATTGCGAAGTCAGGAGGAAAACCCCCTCCGATTTGAAGCGGCCCCGCAGGTTCTGGAGGACGAAGATGTAGCCGTCAGCGGCCAGCTCCTTCCAGCTTGCGGGCACCCAATCGGCGCCCCCGATCGCCGCGCCTTCGTCGAAGGTTTGCTGTGTGGGTATGCCATACGGTGTTCTCGTAACGAGAATCGGCAGTGGCTGCGTTCGGCCGCTCTTGCGAATGACAACCGTTTGAAGGTGCACTCCATCCCGCATCGGAATCATGAACTCTGTCACGCGGTAGAAACTCTTCTGCTGAGCTGTCCCTTGCTGCGATTTGGGTGACGTCTGCGCAGACAGCCCTGACGACCAGCAGAGGAGGACGGATACAAAGACGAATGACAGGCTCCGCACACCACGAATAAGCCAGCCACGGCGTCCGAACAGTGTAGGCCGAAGAGATGATGCAACATTCGTCATAAGACCTCCACCCAATCAGGCACTCAGCTAGCTTCGAACCAGGCGTGAACGATAAATAACCGGCGCACATCAGAACCTGAGGCTAGGGTGAAGCAGGTGCCAGTGCAGTAGGAACCACGAGAAGCATACGGCGGCCACAGCAATCACGACATTGCCAACGCGTGAGACCCACCACTCCCCTGTCGCACGCCACAGCCTGATCACCGCATACAGAACGAGCAGGGTTCCCACGGATCCAAGCCAACCAACGATCTGGATCAGGCGCAACGCCGGATCGAGGCTCGCGGTCAGCAGTGGGCTGCCCCCGAAACTCGCGAGAAGCGCTACCCAGGCAAGGAGAAATGCGAGATCAAGAATCACCACGATTCGGATCGCCCGGCGCAGCCCGCGTTCCAGGTTGTTCAGCTTAAGAGGATACGTGTAATGACGGCGCACCCAGATGGACAGAGGCCACCAGATAAGTGTCGCGAGGCACACCGCCGCTACAAACCCAAGCAGAAAGAAGTTCCATCCCTTGTTATCTGCAAGATAAACCCTGGTATATGCCATGAACGGGAAATCCATCGAGAGCGTGAGCCGATTGTTATAGTCCCGTGTAAACGCGACCAGGTCTTGCCCGTTCTTTTCTCGGTATAGAAGCGGTCCGATCTCTAGATAGCTCTTTGGCACCTGATTCGCACTCTTGAAACCTTTCACAGTGATGCTTCCGTCCTTGCCGGGAACGACGGTGAGGTTTCCAAGAAGGCCGAATAAGCTGAGGATGTTGGTCACGGGGCGGCGGCTGCCGATGTACTGGCCCGCCACAAATTGCGCGTCATGCACCGCATTGGCTTGCGAGTTGGCTGGAGGAACGGTGTACGGGAAGTAGCGATCAAGGAATGCCTGGAACAACGCCATACGCGGACTTATCTCGCCTCGGCCGGCGCTGTTGTAGGAGACGAAGAACCCTAGATTCTGGTCCTGCATGAGGTGAAGATCGCTGTGGAAGTACTGCAGATCGCCCGCATGCCCAATGATCCGGTGACCGTTCCGCGTTTCTTCGTAGAACCCCAGGCACATGTGCGGTAAGGCCGGGTCGACCGCAAACTGAGGAGAATGCATCAGAGCGGTGGTGCTGGGATTAAGGATGCTGGCGCCGTTGTACTGTCCACCCTGTAACTGCGCGAGCATGAAGTGAGCCATGTCAGTTGCGGAGATTGTTAAACTGCCTGCCGGCTCCGGGGAGAGGATCTCAAACGGCTTGGCGGGTCCGCTTCCTAAGGGATACCCCAATGAGAGCAGGGGCTGCAGCGTGCTAGGCACAGGCTCCCTGAAGGTGCTGTGGGTCATAGCCAGCGGCGTGAAAATGTTCTTCTCAACGTAGTCGTCGAACGGCATTCCCGACACACGCTGCACGATGTACCCGGCGAGGCCGGCGCCGTAGTTGGAGTAAGCGGGTAGGGTCCCGGGCGGATACACGCGCTCGGGCATATGCTGGATAAGATAGTCGCGAAGTGTGAACGGCTCCTTATCGCCTCCTGCAATCAGGTCCTTTATTGCCTCTTCGAAACCGGGGTGTGGGTCATTAGGTTCCACATCGTTATCGGCTGCGGATAGACCGCGGGAATTCTGAAGTCGAGATATTGGTTGATGTCCGCATGCAGGTCGATCTTGCCGGCTTGCACGAGTTGCATCACAGCAGTCCACGTGAATAGCTTAGAAATGGACCCAGGGCGAAAGAGCGTCTGATCGGCGCTAACCGGAACCTGCTTATTCACATCCGCATAGCCGTACCCTTTCTGATAAAGGATGTGGCCATCCTTTACGACAAGGACCACCGCGCCTGCGATGTTCTCGCGCTCCAGTTCAAACGGCACGAAACCGTCCAGAAAAGCGCCTAGATCCTCGGCCGTTAGTTGTGGTTGAGACTGCGTCCGGGAAGGGGGCTGGACTGGCGCATTGGGCGTAGGCTTCGTCGAAGGGGCAAGGAGCTTCGCACGAGGAATTTGGCTGTGCGAAGTGCTTCCAAGCGTGAACGCTGTTACAAATGCAGCGGTTCTGATAGATGACGCAAGAATTCGTTCTACGTTCACATCAGTCTCCACGATTAGCGCCCGGGTGCACCATCGGCCAGCAGAACGCAACAGACGTTGCAGCATCAGCGACGGGATGCGCTCAAGTCTCCGCTCGTTAGGCGATACTGTCAAGCGGGAATTTGGTCCAAATCGGGGAACGGAGGTTCTGGACTTCGCCCGATGAAGCGTGCGCCTTCCGCCTGCCGCCGCTTACCTAAACAGAAGCTATGGCGCGAAGCCGGCGGAGGAGCACATTCCCGCTCGTGAGCGCCTTCCGCGTACAGCTCAAAAGAATCGTGCAACGCCTGTTGCTAACGAGTTAAGCTGCTAGCAATGAAGACTCAGCTTCGACCAATCGTTACATTTATTGTTTTAGCGTTGCTGTTCAGCAGCGCGCCCTACGTGCTCATCATCCACGCTCATCATTTGGGAATTGGTGGAGGACTGGTGACAGGCGTCCTGATGTGGATGCCCGCACTGGCGGCGTTCGCCACGTGCAGACTGCTGAAGATTGATCCGGCTACGCTTGGCTGGAGCTGGCGTCCGGCCCGTTATGAGGGGCTTGCCTATCTACTGCCGGTCTTCTATGCGACACCGGTGTATGTTGCCTGCTGGATCTTCGTTCCGCACTCGCTGGGGTTCGGCGTCCTTGCCGACGCCGCGGCCGAGTCCTATGCCATGCCCAGATCGCCAGGTGTGGCTGCTCTTCTGTCCATTATCGTCTTCGCGACGTTTGGGCTGGTTCGTAGTCTGGCCTCAGCCCTGGGCGAAGAGATCGGATGGCGGGGCTTCCTGTTGCCGCGTCTCATCGGCCGGTTCGGGTTCTCGGGGGGCTGTCTGATCAGCGGTTGTATCTGGGCCCTGTGGCACTACCCGGCGCTGCTGCTAGCCGATTACAACTCCGGCACGCCGAAGCTCTACGCGCTGATCTGCTTCACGATGATGGTGATCGCAACGGCATTTCTTCTTGGCTGGTTACGTCTACGATCGCGGAGCCTGTGGCCGTGTGCCGTGCTTCATGCCAGCCACAATCTCTTCATCCAGGCCATCTTCGACGCCCTCACGAGGCCGGACAGGAAGGCTCTCTACGTCACCACTGAGTTTGGCTTCGGCCTTGCGACCACGATTGCGGTTACGGCGTTCTACCTGATACGCAAACACCCTCTCAACGACGAGGATCTCATGCACCAGCAGTCGGCGCTCGTGGCGTAAGGGGACCAATATCTACTCGGCTTCGAACCAGCGGAATCCGCTCCGTTGCTCCTGCGCGGCCTCCCGGAGAGACACCAGGCTAGCTTCGCGATTGTAGTTCGCACATGCGACCAGCATGGTGTTCACCAGAGCGATAGGCGCCACATAGGAGTCGATGAACGAGTTGCTCTCCACCGGAGCGACGAAGTACTCATCGGCGTAGCGTGCGATGGGAGACACATGCGTGCCGGTAATCCCCACGGTGTACGCGCCATTCTTGCGCGTGCGCTGCATGCCCTCCACCGTTTGCCGCAGACCCTTTCTGAAGCTGACCGCAATCACCAGGTCGCCCTTACCAAATGACCGCGTCAGATGCACGCTGCGCCCAGTTGTCGTCGCCACATATGCAGGTATGCCGATAATCGCGAGGTGATACTCGAGGTGATGCACCACGTTTTGCGCGAGGTCGCCGCCTATCAACAGGATGCGCTTCGCGGCGTGGACTCGCTTCGCGAACGCGCTTAGCCGCTGCGCATCCAATGTGGCCCGCACCGCGTTCAGGTTTCTTATGTCCTGCTGAATCATGGCGGCGAGGTACGCGGGTATATTCGGCTTTGTGTTCTGCTCCAATCCGTCGAGCGAGGTTGCGTTCGCAATCGAGAGGTCGTGCAGGTAGTTCTGAAAGGCTCGATAGCTCTCAAAGCCTATCCGTTGCACGACCCGCACCATCGTGGCGGGATCGGTGTTCAGCCGGGCTGCAGCTGCGCGCACGCTGAGCAACACAAATTCGCGCGGGTTCTCAATGACCGGCCGGATCAGCTCCCTTCGCCGCGGCGTGAGTTCTTCCATTCCGAGCTTCACTGGAACAGGAGCGGAACTCTTCTTTCTTCGGGGGCTTTTTGGCATAGTGCAGCATCGGCCAAACGGAATCGCACTGTCAATTCTTAGTTCTGCGCGTGAGCTCCAGTGGCGCGGCTCCTTCAGCCTCTATTTGGGGCGTTAGATGTGTCCGGACCATGCGCTCGTCGCCACCGGAAAATCGCATACACTGGCATGCCGAGCAGGATTGCCGCCGCGCCAATCGCGGCATGCAGACGCGCGCTCGCATTGTGCTGCAGACAATCACCGCTGCGGCGGCTCAAAAAGCAGCGGGACCACCGGGTATGCCGGAGTTCGGAAAGGGCGCGGCTGTGCGGGTCTTCTGATTCGCAGGACGATGACGCCGCCCACGGCCAGTCCGTAAAAAACCCAAGCTGTGAAGACGACCCACGTGAAGAGCTGCTCGAAGTTGCCGGCCAGGCTGAGGATCGAGGCCCACGTGCCCTGTACGAGGATGGCCGGAACCGGCACCTCACGGGCGTTGGCTCGTCCCAGTGCGTCGAAGAAGATCCGGTCCCGAGCCATCGCGTAATAAACCCGGGGGCCGGTGAGAATCATGCCGTTCATCGACACGATGATCGAAGTCAGGATGAGAAAAGAGACAAAGCGGAGGGCTCCGGATCCCCTCGTGTCTTGCATTGCAGCGGCTGCGGCGCTGGCCGTCCCAGCGATCGTGGATGGCGACACGACTCCGTAGTAAGCGAGGTTCAGCGTCAGATAAACGCCTGCGATCGTCACTGTTCCCCAGATCAGACTACGCGGCAGATCCCCGTTGTGGCGTGCGAAACTCAGCAGCCGTAAACGACACCACGTGCCAGCCCTCATAAGCCCAAAGCACAGCAATGAGCGCAACACCAGATTCCAGCACACCGGAATGCCCGTGAACCTGCCAATTGGCAATAAGCAGAGTGGGCTGCGTTCGCGAAAACAAAAACACTGCTAACGCGAAAAGACCGAGGAACTTCGCCCTCGTGCCGAGGTTCTGAACACGCTTGGCGTGTCGAAGGCTCAGCAGATTGACCGCAGTCAAAACCACCACTGCCCCTGCGGCGAGCAGCCTCATGCCGAACATGGAAAGTCGAAGGAATTGCGAAAGATAAAGCGCGAATCCCGCGGCAAGAGTGGCGATGCTTCCTGTCTGGATGATCACCAAAAGGCCCCAGCCGTAGAGGAAGGCCGTTGCTCCGCCATAGGCTTCCCGCAAGTAGACATAGAGGCCACCGGCACCGGGGAACATGGAACCAAGCTCCGCTAACGACAGCGCGCCGAAGAAGCTCAGCAGGCCTCCAATTAACCAAACCGCTATCACTTCTGGCAGGGAACGCAGATTTAAGGCGATCGCGCCCGGGACGAGAAAAATGCCTGAACCGATGACCGAGCCAGCAATGATCGCGAAGCCGTCGCCAGCGGTGAGTTCCCGAGCCAACCCAGGCTGCAGAGGCAGACCCACAGCTTCTGCGGAGACGGGCGCGCTGGCCTGGTAATTCAGCGCGAAACTCCCGCCGTTCCTGCCGGTCCTAAATGCTCCTGGAAAAACGCCGCTGTTGCTTTATAGCCTTCGATGAAATGCCGGTACAGCAGAAAGACGTGGATCTCGTCGGGCCAGACCACCTGCTCGAAGGCAACATCATGCCCTCGTAGACGCTGAACCAAATCCGTCATTTGATTGAAAGGCACGTTGCGATCGTCATCGCCCTGTATGAGCAGAACCGGCGACTTCCAGTGGTCGATGGAAGCGTCCGGTGATGACTCCCACGCGAGCTTCAGCGCTTCCTGGTAGTCAGGCGCATTGGCATCACCCCCCCACGTTCCCTGCCTCAACAGAGCGCTCCAGTCATGCACACCGTGGAAGTCGACTCCGGCAGCAAAGCTATCGGAGTTCCGCGCCAGGGCGAGCGCGGTGAGCAGGCCGCCATAAGAACCGCCCCAGATGCCGATGCGTTTTGCATCGACGGTCGGCAGACCCCGCAGATACTGTGCTCCTGCGAGCACATCGCGATACTCCGACGAGCCTCTCCATCCCGCATTCTTCGCGTCGCGGAAGTCGTGCCCATACATGACTCCGAGCCTGTAATTAACCGATAGCACGGTATACCCGAGGCTTGCCAGGTACTCATTCATCGCATAGGCGTAGTGGTAGTAGTCCATGTAATGGAAGCCCAGAAGCATCTGCCGCGAAGGGCCACCATGCACGTAGATCAGCGCGGGGCTTGCTTTGGCCTGATTGCTCGGTGCAAAGAGTTGCCCGTGGATCGTCAGCCCATCGTCGCTCTTGAAGATTACCTGCCGGGGAACCACAAGCTGCTTCTCGGGAAAGTCCTTCGGCATCTGCGCTCCGGTCAGCAGAATGCGCTTTCCTTCCGAGAGCCGGTAAACCATCGCGGGGGTGGTTGCTCCTGACCCAAGGCATACCAGGGCGCCGCCGTCACCGGTTTGCGTCGGTGTCCATTCGATGCTTGCACCATGGGTGAGAGATCGCGGCGCGCCGCCCGCCACCTCCACACTCCATAGGTGGCGGCGGTCGATATCGTCCTGGTTTGATGAATACAGGACTGTTCGCTTATCCGCACTCAGGGAGACATCTTCAATGTCGAAGTCCCCTGGAGTGAGCAAGGTTGGATTGCCACCCCGGCAGCGTCCATGGAATACAAATGGCCCCATCCGTCCTGCTCCGAATCAAACAGGATGCGGTTTTTAGCAGCATAGAAGAACGATGTGTCAGCAAAGACCGGAAGCGAATCGCGCGAGGTGCTGCCGCTGTGCCAGATCTGATGCGTTTGAAGCGTCTGCCCATCGGCCACCCAGATGCTCCAGGGCATCGGCCGCTCCGGGATCATGGGACGCCGGTTCATAGGCCCAGGAACTCTGATGAACGCAAGGTGCTGCCCATCAGGCGACCACCTCGGTTGTCTGTCCTCGTCAACAGAAGGCGCAATATAGCTGAGCTTCGCCAGCTTCCCACCGTTGAGCGCGGCTACCACAATGAAGGCGTGATCTCCGCGGCTGAGCGCGTATGCGAGCTTGCTGCCGTCCGGCGACCACACGGGCGCGGATGGCTCACCGCGCTCATCCGTAAGCATAAGGGCCTTGCTCTGGGTTTCAAAATTTGACAGATCGGCAATCCAAAGCTGGTGTTTGGCGGCCCACACAGCGTATTTGCCATTGGGCGAAATCTCGATGTCCTCACAGCCCTCAGGTGCACAGCCCATTTCTCCGATCAGCTTCGGTTCGCCGCCGCTTGCGGGTACGGCCCATACCTGCTGCGCTGGCTGTTGTGGCTCACCAGCGGGGTTGGCGGGCCTCCCTACTCCATTCCACTCACTGCCACGCACAAACAGAACCGTCTTCCCGTCTGGCGTGAGACGCACCGATGCAATTGGCTGGCCGGTATCTCCCGCGTAGTGGGTCGCCTGATGCGGAACAAACGCCGGTCCCTCAGCTACCCAGACGTTTCGTTCCCCGCGCTCATCGAAAAGCCAGGCGATCGTCGCGCCATGAGCCGAGGCCGTCAACTCGGAGGGAAACGGCGTATCCATCACCTGTTCGATAGTGAAGGACTGGCAGTGCAGCTTTGTGCCGGCCGACGCAATAAACCCGGCCAACGCACACAAACGCACCATTATCATCCATGGCGCGCCGTGCAACACCTTGCCAGGAAGTTCTCTGCTCTCTTCCATGAGTTCTCCAACGCCGAACGGCGGTTAGGATCGTGTGTCCCTAAAGAGCAAAGGGCAAGCGAAAAGCGACCGTCACAGAACTAAACGAGAGCGGCGTAAAGAATGACAACATACGTTGCACTACGTCCGCTTCGTCCCGCTAGTTTCCACGCGCCGAGCTCCAGCTGTCATAGCAGTATTCCGGAATACTAATGCACGACGCCCAGGTCATCAACCTGAAACTATTTCTGTCAGGTATCCCTGATCAGGTTGACACCGCACTTTCGAATACCTAGAGTAGCGGCGTGCGCATGACTAGCCGATCTGCGGTCTGCAACACTTGTTCCAGGGTCGGTGGGCCCCCGGTCGTTACCATCAAGAGCTCCGCGGAGTGTTCATGAACGGTGCCGTGGATATCCGGCCTCTCAGCCGATTCGAAGACCTGACAGCCGCGGTGGGGCTGCAGCGCACGGTGTGGGGCTATAGCCAGGCGGACGTGGATTCAAGCGCTATTCTCGTGATCGCCAGCCGGTATATCGGCCATGTGCTTGGAGCCTTCGATGGAGAAGACCTGGCAGGCTTCGCTCTCTCGTTTCACACCGCCGATGCGAAGCGGACGCACTCCCATCGCGTGGGCGTGCTTCCCCGCTTTCAGAACCAAGGTGTGGGACGCCTCCTTAAGCTGGCACAACGCGAGACTTCCATTGGCGGGAACTACCCCGTAGCCGATCTGTGCCAATGAAGAATAGGGCCACGCGAGCAATAACCATCTATCGGGCAATGAGTGGCCCATGACATCACTGACGATCAATCTCCATGCTGGATAGAGCATGGTCCATGTAGCGGAAAAGGCCAGGATCACGGCGGATGCATGGGTCGCGTCGATTGCTCCAATTGCAATCGCGGCCAAAACCTGGCGCCGATACCACATCGCGGAGCGGCCAGAGTGGAACGCTTCCAACAGGTCGCCGGCAAGTGCCTCGTTATGCGATCCCAAAGGGAGATGCACCAACATCCAGCTAGCAAACGCAACGGACTTGGTTGTCCTCATACAAGATCACCTCCTGTAGATGGCAGTACCTTCCAAAGCTTGGTTAGGACCCGGCGCGTCTCCTTCACGGATAGAAGGCCCTCTTCAGTGACGCGGAAATATCGTTTCGCTCTACCGCCTCGCTCGGGACTGGATTCGCCGAGGCTGGACGTAATGAGCCCCTTCAACTCGAGCCGGTCCAGCGCCGCATAGACGCTTCCTATCGACACATTCCTGCCACGCAGCTGCGAGAGCTCTCGGGACAGAGGAACACCATAGGCATCGTCGCCCAAGCCAATAATCGTCAACAAAAGAATCAGTTCGAACTCGCCGAGATACCTATGCTCCCTCATTTTATCAAATATAGCGAACAAATAAGAATAGGCCAGAACTTTATGGTTTCGTCCCTCGCCGGTTGATCCCCTTTCCTCTAGTTGGTGACAAATCGCCAACTCACTCATCGGGCAATTCATGGTTAGATTCCACGCATGATAATGTCCGTTATCATCTGTGAATTCAACTAACCCACTACCCGCGATCTGTTGTTGCGCGCGGTCCACCGCCACGCCCCGGTGTCCTCCCCTCGAGGGGAGACCTTCGCGCTATGCTCGGAGAGACCTGATCGTCAAGGACCTCCGCATGTTCCGCAGACTTACGCACACGACAGCTGTTTTGCTGTGCACCTTGCCCGTCCCCGCGCCGATGTTTGGAGGGCAAGCGCAGCCGACGACGACATCGCGCCAGCAACACCGTCTCCCCGCCGCCGCCGGCGAGCAGGAAGCCCGTGCCGTCCGCGCCTTTAATGCCGCCCGGGAGAGCCCGATCGAACTCCGTGCCTTTCTGGCCCGCATGCCCAAAGGCGCCGACCTCCACATGCATCTCAGCGGCGCCGTCTACGCCGAGACCTTTCTCGATGACGCCCGCGCCGACCTGCTCTGCGTCGATCCCCGGACGCTCAGCCTGGTGAAAAATATCGGAACCACCCGCAGCCTTCCACCGCAGCCCGTCTGCGCCGAGGGCAACGTCCGTGCCGACGCGGCTTTTCCTCCGGCTCCCGACGCCCAGCACCTCTACAACGCGCTCGTCGACAGCTTCTCGATGCGCTCCTTCGTCCCCAGTACCGGCTTCAGCGCACACGATCAGTTCTTCGCCACCTTTGCCCGCTTCGGCGGCATCTCCAAGTCCCACCTCGGCGAGTGGATCGACGAAGTCGCCACTCGGGCAGCCGCGCAGAACGAGCAATATCTCGAGATCATGGAGACGCCGCCCTTTCCGAACGAGATTCGTCTCGCCTCCGAGATCGATTGGCCCCACGCCTTCTCGGCTTCCCCATCGCTCGAAGCGCAAGACATCACCGGGACAACGCGGGAAGAGCTCGCTCAGCTTCGCGACAAACTCCTTACGGGAGGTCTGCGGGACGATGTTGCCACCGATCGCCGCGATCTTGGGAACGTGCTCGCGCGCCGCAACGAACTGGAGCACTGTGGGCAGCCGAACGCCTCCGCTGCCTGCTCCGTCGAGATTCGCTTCCTGTTTCAGGTGCTCCGCTCCAACTCGCCGCAGCTGGTCTTCGGCGAAACACTCCTCGCCTTTGAGGTCGCCGCGGCCGAGGCCGCCACGGACCACCCCAACGTCGTCGGGATCAACTTCGTGCAGCCCGAGGACGACTTCCTGGCCATGTCGGAGTACACCCGCCAGATGCGCATGCTCGACTACCTCCACAGCGTTTATCCGCAGGTCCACATCTCGCTCCACGCCGGGGAGCTTGCGCCCGGCCTGGTGCCGCCCTCGGGCCTGCGCTTCCACATCCGGGAGGCCGTCGACCTCGGCCACGCAGAGAGGATCGGTCACGGCGTGGACCTTCTCTATGAGGACGACCCGCAGGCGCTGCTCCGCGAGATGGCCGAACGCCACATCATGGTCGAGATCAATCTCACCTCGAACGACGTGATTCTTGGCGTGTCACTCAACCGCCACTCCCTTCCTGCCTATCGCTCCGCCGGCGTCCCCACCGCACTCTCGACCGACGATGAGGGTGTCAGCCGCATCGACCTCACGCACGAGTACACCCGCGCCGCCCTCGATTTTAAGCTCGGCTACCTCGACCTCAAAAAGATGGCCCGCACCTCGCTCGAGCACTCCTTCCTCCCCGGATCGAGCCTTTGGACCTCGCCCGACGACTTCACAGGCTTGAACCCCGCCTGCATCGCGCAGCCCCTCGGCAGCGATGCTCCGTCCCCGCGCTGCACGGCGTTCCTTCGCGGCAATCCCAAGGCCGCCGAACAGTGGCAGCTTGAGCATCGCTATGTCGTCTTCGAGTCAAACCTGTCCAGGTAAGGTCCGCGCGTCGAGCCCTTGTGGCCGGAGGCGCCTGCGGTCCCGGCTCATTCCCGTTTTGACACGGAGCAATCCCTTGTGGGGCCTGTCAATACCCGAATTGCACCTTACGAAATACTCCCGATCCCCCTACGATTTGCTAGTGTTAAGGCAGTTACCCGGCTTCCTACCAGTCCTTAGGGCGGTTTCACACAACCTTGCGCCCGGACCGAGAAGTTGGAGTTTGCCGTCGGGACACAGTGTCACATCGTCGCCACACCAAAGGACCGGCCTCCACATGATTCATTCCACAAACCCTTCTTCCCCTGCAGCCTTCGACCTTTCCCAGCGCAGCATCGCCTACTTCTCCATGGAGATCGCCCTTTCCCCCGATGTTCCCACCTACTCCGGTGGCCTCGGCATGCTCGCCGGCGATACCCTCCGCTCAGCCGCGGACACCGCCGCGCCCATGGTCGCCGTCTCCCTGGTGCATCGACGTGGATACTTCCGCCAGCATCTGGATGCATCCGGTCAGCAGACCGAAAGTGACGTGCCCTGGTCGCCGGAGACAACGCTCCCCAGCGCCGGCCAGACCGTCAACATCCTCATGAACGGACGTAACGTCGAGATCCGCGCCTGGCGCTTCGATGTCGTCGGCGTCACCGGACACATCATCCCCGTCTTCCTGCTCGACACGGATATTGAGGGCAACGACGCATGGGATCGCCACCTGACCGACCACCTGTACGGCGGCGATACCTTTTACCGCCTCTGTCAGGAGACGGTCCTCGGCCTCGGTGGCGTCCATCTCCTCCACGCGCTCGGCTGCCGGCCGGAGGTGCACCATATGAACGAGGGCCACGCCGCCCTTCTGTCGATCGGTCTGCTGGAGGATCGACTTGGCCAGTTCGGCGGCCGTCCCATCTCCGCCGCCGCCGAAGTCGACTTCGACGCCGTCAAGCAGCTGTGCGTCTTCACCACGCATACACCGGTCCCCGCCGGTCACGACCAGTTCGGCCTCGACCAGATGCATCAGGTGCTCGGCCCGGAGCGCACCTCCGTCATCGAGCGCTCCGGCGCCCTCCACAATGGCTGCCTCAACATGACGTACCTCGCCCTTCGCTTTTCGCGCTTCGTCAACGGGGTCGCCATGCAGCACGGCAAGGTCTCGCAGCACATGTTCCCGGAGGTCGCGGTTCACGCCATCACCAACGGCGTGCACGCGGCGACCTGGCTCTCGGAACCCTTCCAGCAGCTGCTCGATCAGGAGATCCCGAGCTGGCGAATCGATAACCAGTACCTTCGCTCGGTGTACGGCATCGCCCCCGCCCAGATCGCCGCCACCCACCGCATCGGCAAGATCGCTCTGATGGACAACATCAAACAGCGCACCGGTCAGCAGTTCGACGCGAACATCCTCACCCTCGGTTTTGCCCGCCGCGTCGCCACCTACAAGCGCGCCAGCCTCCTCTTCACCGATCCCGCTCGCCTCACAAAGATCGCCGAAAAGATCGGTGGCCTGCAGATCCTCTTCGCCGGCAAGGCCCATCCGGCGGACCAGGGTGGAAAGGCGCTCATCCGCGACGTCTTCGCCGCCGCCGCCCACCTTAACTCCTCCGCGCTCAAGATCATCTACCTCGAGAACTACGACTGGGGTCTCGGCGCGCAGCTCACGCAGGGCGTCGACGTCTGGGTCAACACGCCACTGCGCCCCTACGAGGCATCCGGCACCTCCGGTATGAAGGCCGCCCTCAACGGCGTTCCGTCCCTCTCCACGCTCGACGGTTGGTGGATCGAGGGCTGCGCCGAGGACATCACCGGATGGGCGATCGACGACTTCAACACCGCCGCCGAGGAAGCCGCGAGCCTCTACGACAAGCTTGAAAAGAATGTCGCCCCTCTCTATGCCGACAAAAACGGTTGGGCGCGTATGCAGCAGCACTGCATCGCGATGAACGGAACCTTCTTCAACACGCACCGGATGCTCGCACAGTACTTCTCGAACGCCTATCTTCCCCCCAATGAGGTCGGAGAGATCTCCG
>JAABUZ0100002914.1_pt1 | contig 27004 bp, 26 predicted proteins | sample 5562091 | NCBI WGS metagenome assembly JAABUZ01 (sample SAMN12813069, study PRJNA571459) | rock metagenome | isolation source: Antarctica rocks | place: Antarctica: Victoria Land, Linnaeus Terrace sud | collected 2015-12-21 | reverse complement strand
GGCCAGCCCGGCCTACCAGGACGGCGGCCTGATCGACGTCACCTTCGACGAGGGCTTCCCGCCGTACACGCAGTACGGGAACTCCATCGCCGACAAGCCCGGCGACGGCGGGCTGGGCACCGACAGCCAGACCGGCAAGTCGGTCATCTCCGAGGCCAACACGGCGCAGTCGATCGTGGCCTGCTGCAACGAGCTGCACGGACCGAACACCACGCAGCCCGGCTTCAACGCGTTCAACCAGGACACCACCCCGGGCGGCGGAGTCGTCGGCAGCGTACTGCTCAGCCCCTACATCACCCCCGGCTCGGTGAGCGACCAGCCCTACAACCACTACAGCTGGCTGCGCTCTATGGAGGACCTGTTCGGCATCCACAACGGCGGCGCAGACGGCAAGGGCCACCTCGGGTACGCCGGTGCGGACGGCCTGCGGCCGTTCGGCCCGGACGTCTACAACAACCCGCGGGGCAGGGCGCTGCCGATGAGGGAGTCCGGCACCGGCGGCCTGTACGCCGCGGTGGCCAAGCTCGACGACCGCGACCGGCCGGTCTCCTACGACCCCATCAATGGGGCTCCGTGACGGTCGGCAACGCTGCACGCCCGGGCCGGGGTGGCGCTCGTCGCCACCCCGGCCGCCGGGCGTTCCTGGCCGGCCCGGCGCTGCTCCTGGCCTCTTGCAGCGGCGGCGGCGGGGGCGGAACGCACGTGGCCGACGGGCCGGCCGCCGCCAGCGGCCGCTACCCGATCGCGACGGCGCCGTCGCAGCCGGCCAGCCCCAGGGTCGCCTCGCCCGGGCACTACCAGCTCGTCTCCGCCGGCGACGCTGTGCACGTCCAGGTCGGGGCGGCGCAGGTGCTGGCGCGCATGAGCGGCCCGGAGATCGACCAGAGCGGGGCCGTGCCGGGCAAGCCGCCGCCGGCCAGTGCTCCGGGCGTGCTCACCGTCACCCTCAGCGCGGAGCGGGGAACGCTGGACGTACCGGCCGGCAGCTTCCTGACTCTGGGCGAGCGGCGCGACGCGATCCGCGTGCGCGCGGACCGGGCCAGCCTGCATGTCGCGCCGGGCCACCCGGCCACGCTGCACCTGTCGACGATCTTCCGAGGTGGCCACACCACCTTCACCTGGCAGCCCGGGGGGACCCCGCTGGTCACCTGGGACTTCGTGGTCGAGCTCGACTGACCCGAGCTCAGCTGCGCTGGTCGTCCAGCCAGTCCAGGCGCCGCAGGACGATGCCCTCCCGCATCGCCCAGGGGCAGATCTCGATGCGGTCCAGCTCGAAGGCGGTGAGGGTCTCCAGCGCGACGACGGCGCCGGCGAGCAGCTGGGGCGCGCGGCTCGCGCTGACCCCCGGCAGCTCTGCGCGCTGTGCCGTCGGCAAGGCAGCGACCGTCGACACGATGCCTTGCAGGCCGCGCCGGCTCAGGTAGCGCGGCACCCGTGGGCCTCTGGCGTAGGGGGCGGCGCCGTCCAGCCGGGCCAGTGACCGCAGCGTCTTGGAGGTGCCGATCGCGCGGTCCGGGAGGCCGAGGGGCTGCACCCGGCGTACGACGGGAGCCAGCTGCTGGCGGACGTGCTCCTGCAGCGCCGCCACGTGCGCCGGGACCGGCGGGTCGCCGGGCAGATGGTCTCGGGTGAGCCGGCCGGCACCCAGTGGTACCGACAGCGCCAGGTCCGGCACCTCGTCCCGCCCGCAGGCGATCTCGAGTGATCCGCCGCCGATGTCCAGGCTCAGCAGGCGCCCGGCGCTCCAGCCGAACCAGCGCCGCACCGCCAGGAACGTCAGGGACGCCTCCTCCTCCCCCGACAGCACATCAAGCTCCACCCCCGTCTGCTTGCGCACCTCGGTGAGTGCCTGCGGGCCGTCACCCGCCTCACGCACGGCGGAGGTGGCGAACGCCAGCAGGTCATCGACCTGCTCCTCGTCGGCTGCGGCCCGCGCGTCGGCGACCGCGGCGACCAGGAGCGACCTGCCCCGCTCCCCGAGCAGACCGTCCGGTCCGATCAGCTCGGCGAGGCGCAGCTCGGTCTTGTGGCTGCGGACCGGCTCGGGGTGTGCTCCGGAGTAGGCCTCGACGACGAGCAGGTGGACGGTGTTCGAACCGACGTCGAGCACTCCCAGTCGCATGCCGGGACGCTAGTCCGTCCGGCTCACCGGGCCGCCGCGCCGGCCGCTGCGCAACCGCTCGGCCTGCACGTCCCGGCCGGCCCGGTGGTGCCAGGCTCCCTCGCAGTCAAGGTCCCACCGCCCGACGTCGTCCGACAGCAGCCGGTCCAGCAGGTCGCACAGCTGCGCCCGCGCGACGGGGTCCTTCACGCGCACCAGGGTCTCGACGCGCCGGTCGAGGTTGCGGTGCATGAGGTCGGCGCTGCCGATCCAGAGCTCGGGCTCGCCGCCGTTGCAGAAGTGCAGCACGCGGCTGTGCTCGAGGAAGCGGCCGAGGATGCTGCGGACCCGGATGCGTTCGGACAGCCCCGGCTGGCCGGGCCGCACGGCGCAGATCCCGCGCACCACGAGGTCCACCGGAACGCCCGCCGCGGACGCGTCGTACAGCGCGTCGATGACCCGTTCGTCGACCACGCTGTTCGCCTTGATGCGGATGCCGCTCTCCCGCCCGGCGCGCGCGTGCTCGGCCTCCCGCGCGATCCGTTCCATCAGCCCTGTCCGGACCCCCTGCGGGGCCACCAGCAGGTCGCGGTACTGCGTCTGGTTGCTGTACCCGGTCAGGGCGTTGAACAGGTCGGTGAGGTCCTCGCCCAGGTCCGGGTCGGCGGTGAGCAACCCGAGGTCCTCGTACAGCCTGGCAGTGCGCGGGTGGTAGTTGCCGGTCCCGAAGTGGGCGTAGCGCCGCAGCCCCCCGCCCTCCTGACGGATCACGAGCGCGGCCTTGCAGTGCGTCTTGAGGCCCAGCAGCCCGTACACGACGTGACAGCCGGCGCGCTCGAGCTGGCGCGCCCAGCGGATGTTGGCCTGCTCGTCGAAGCGCGCCGTGATCTCGATGACGACGACGACCTGCTTGCCGCTCTCGGCCGCGTCGACAAGGGCGTCGACCACCGGCGAGTCACCCGACGTGCGGTACAGCGTCTGCTTGATGGCCAGCACCGCCGGGTCGGCGGCGGCCTGCTCGAGAAAGCGCTGCACACTGGTGGAGAACGAGTCGTACGGGTGGTGGACGAGCACGTCACTCTCGCGCAGGGCGGCGAACACGTCGGCCGGCTGCTCGTTGTCCGACAGCAGCGGGTGCGTGGCCGGGACGAACGGGTCGTCCTTGAGCTCGGGCCGGTCCAGCGACGCCAGCTCGTGCAGCGCCGACAGGTCCAGCAACCCGGGCACGCGCACCACGTCGTCGAGGGTCACGTCGAGCTCGTGGACGAGCAGGTCGAGCACGTGCGGATCGACGGACTCCCCGACCTCCAGGCGTACGACCGGGCCGAACCGCCGTCGGGACAGCTCGCGCTCCAAGGCCTGCAGCAGGTCCTCGTCCCGGTCCTCCTCGACCTCCAGCTCGGCGTTGCGGGTGATGCGGAAGGCGTGGTGGGCCATCACGTCCAGCCCTGGGAACAGCTGCTGCAGGTGCTCCCCGATCACCTCCTCCAGCGGCAGGAAGCGGTTGCCGGCGCCGCTGACCGGCACCAGGCGCCCGACGTTGTTGGGCACCTTGACCCGCGCGAAGCGCTCCAGACCGGTGTCCGGCTCGCGGACCAGGACGGCCAGGTTCAACGACAGGCCGCTGATGTACGGGAAGGGGTGCGCCGGGTCGACCGCCAGGGGCGTGAGGACCGGGAAGATCTGCTCCCGAAACCAACCGTGCAGGCGGGACTGCTCGGCTCCGGGGAGGTCCCCCCAGTTGACGATCTCGATCCGCGCCTCGGCCAGGGCCGGCTGCACCCGGTCCAGGAAGCAGCGGGCATGGGCCTGGGCCAGCGTCCGGGCTTTGTCCCGGATGCGCAGCAGTCGCTCGCGCGTGCTGAGCCCGTCCACGCTGCGGACCCCGAGGCCGGTCTGCTCCCGGCGCATCAGGCCGGCGACCCGGACCATGAAGAACTCGTCGAGGTTGGTGGCGAAGATGGCCAGGAACTTGGCTCGTTCCAGCAGCGGCGCGTCGGGGTCCTGGGCCAGGGCGAGCACGCGCTCGTTCCAGTCCAGCCAAGAGATCTCCCGGTTGAGGAACCGGGAGGGGCTCTGGGCCAGCTCCTCATCCCGCACCGCTACCGGCACCGTCTCCGCTTCGCTCACCGGGCCGATCCTGCCAGGCCGGACCCCGGCGGCAGCAGTCGACAGCCCAGCGGGCCTGGACCTGCGCCTGTGTTCGTCCGACGTTCACCGAGACGTCACGCCTGGGGCGTGAGTCCCTGCGAGCGTCCGGACGTGCACGCGCTCGCGGTGAACGACGATGCGGTCCGGCTGCTGCCGCGCGCCGCCCCCCGCGTGCTCGTGGCCGCGGCGGAGGGGGGCCGCTCTGTGCTGATCGAAGCGCTGCGGGCGGCGGGCGTCGCCGTACTCGTCGCGCCCGACGGTGGCCTGCTGCAGCAGGCCGAGAGCGGTGCGGTGGACCTGGTGCTGCTGCACGGCGACCTACCCTCGACCCTCGAGCAGCTGCAGGCGCTGCATGGCGGCCGAGTCGTGCCGGTCCTCGTCGCGCTGCGTAGCCAGGACATGCGAGGCGGCCCGGTCGAGTTGGTCCTGGAGGCGGGTGCGGACGACTGCGTGGCCGGCCGGGCCGCCCCGGCAGAACTCGTTGCCCGGGTGCACGCGCTGCTGCGGCGCAGGGGGCGCCCGGTCGATCCACAGGTCCTGCACGCCGGCGCGCTCGTCCTGGACCTGGCCCGGCACGTGTTCCTGCGCCACGGCGTCCCCGTCCACCTGCCGCCCAAGGAGTTCGGGCTGCTCGAGCTGCTGCTGCGCCACGATGGCCGGGTGGTCAGCCGGGCGCTGGCCCTTGAGGTGGTCTGGGGGCGCCGGAGCACCGATGACCCCAGCACGGTGGACGTGCACGTCGAGCGGTTGCGGAGCAAGGTCGAGCCCGATCCGGCGCACCCCGTCCGCCTGCTGACCGTCCGGGGTCTCGGGTACCGCCTCCAGGGCTAGCCCTGGGCTAGCCCTGGCTGCCGTGGCATCCTGCCGGACGGCCCGTGATCCGGGCCGCACCCATCTGAGGAGCCCCACCCGTGGCAGCCCGGCAGTCCGCGCTCGACTCCGCCCTGATCCAGCTGGCCCAGGCGGTCGAGGTCCTCGGCCTCGACGACGGCCTGCACGCCCTGCTCGCCACCCCACGACGGTCCCTCGAGGTGGCTGTACCGCTGCGGCGCGACGACGGCAGCCTCGAGGTGCTCAGGGGGTACCGCGTCCAGCACAACCTGTCCCGCGGGCCGGCCAAGGGGGGAGTGCGCTTCCACCCGGACACCGACCTGGCAGAGGTCCGGGCGCTGGCCATGTGGATGACCTGGAAGTGCGCCCTGATCGGCGTCCCGTACGGCGGCGCCAAGGGCGGTGTCGCCGTGGACCCGCGAGTGCTGTCGCGCAACGAGCTGGAGCGGGTGACGCGGCGCTACGCCAGCGAGATCATGCCGATCATCGGTCCCGAGAAAGACATCCCGGCACCCGATGTCGGGACCGACGAGCAGACCATGGCTTGGATGATGGACACCTACTCCATCCACTCCGGCTACACCGTCACCGGCGTCGTGACCGGCAAGCCGGTCAGCATCGGCGGGTCGCAGGGGCGTGGGGGCGCCACCAGCCGGGGCGTCATGCATGCCACCTTCAGCGCCCTGGCCGAGGCCGGCGTGGACCACCGGGGTGCCCGGGTCGCCGTGCAGGGCTTCGGCAAGGTGGGCGGCCTGGCCGCGCAGTACCTGCACGACGCCGGCTGCGTGGTGGTCGCCGTGAGCGATGTCGGGGGCGGCGTGCTGAACACCAGGGGCCTGGACCCGGTCGGGCTGCTGCGGCATCTGCGCAGCGGGGCGCCGAGCCTGGTCGGCTACCCCGGGACGGATGCGATCACCAACACCGAGTTGCTCGAGCTCGACGTCGAGGTGCTCGTCCCGGCCGCCCTCGAGGGCGTCCTGCACGAGGGCAACGCCGACCGGGTACAGGCCCGGTTCGTGGTCGAGGGGGCGAACGGCCCGACGACGCCGGACGGCGACGCGGTGCTCGAGTCGCGGGGGGTCACCGTGGTGCCCGACGTGCTGGCCAACTCCGGCGGTGTCGCGGTGTCCTACTTCGAGTGGGTGCAGGACCTGCAGGCCTACTTCTGGAGCGAGGACGAGGTCAACGACCGGCTACGGGACCTCATGGAGCGGGCGTACGGCGAGGTGTCCGCGCTCGCGGCCGACAAGGGCGTCTCGCTGCGCACGGCGGCCCAGGTCATCGGGGTGGGCCGGGTCGCCGACGCGCATCGCACCCGCGGGTTGTACCCCTGATGGCAGCGCCGTATGGCACCATGGCGCGCGAACCACACGGTTGTCATTCGCCCTGTCATTCGCCCGTCGGAGGCCCCATGGACGTCGCGCGCACCCTGCCCTCCTCGGCCGATCCCGCCGTGTCCCTCAGCGACCGCGACCGCGACGTGCTCGCGTTCGAGCGCCAGTGGTGGAAGTACGCCGGGGCGAAGGAGCAGGCGATCAAGGACCTGTTCGACATGAGCGCCACCCGCTACTACCAGGTGCTCAACACCCTGATCGACCGACCGGAGGCGCTCGTCGCCGACCCGATGCTCGTCAAGCGCCTACGCCGCCTGCGCAGCACGCGCCAGCGCACGCGTTCCGCCCGCCGCCTCGGGATCGACACCTGAGCAGCGGCCCGGGCGGGGCGTCCGACCGCGACTGGGGCTTCCCGCCCGTCGTGCCGGCCGACCCCGCGCACCAACAGGTCCCGGCCGGTGAGCCCGAGCCTGACGCGCGGGTCCTGCCTACGCCGACCACCGTCCCGGCGACCAGCACCACCATGCCGACCACGACCACGACCACGACCACGGCGTACGACGGGGCTTTGCCGCGACCGCCACGGCGGCGCGGCGCGGCGCCTCCCGAGGGGGGTCCGCTGCGGGCGGTCGCCGGGGCCGGCGTCGCCGTCGTCGGCGTGCTGCTGGGCGTCGGGGCGCTGCTCTGGATGAGCGAGGATCCCCAGTCCGGCAGTCCCGTGGTCGCTGCCGCCCCGGCTCCCGCCGACGTCGCCCCGGGCGGTGCGCCCCCGGTGCCGGGTCCGCTCGCGACGCCCCCGCCGCGGGTCTCGCCGGCCGCGCCGGCCCCGCCGGCCCCGCCGACCCCGCAGGCCCCGCCGGTTGCCGTCCCCGCCACGCCCCGGCCGGTTGCCGTCCCCGGCACGCCCCGGCCGGTTGCCGTCCCCGCCACGCCCCGGCCGGCGGTGCCGGCGCCGGGGCCACCCCTGACGGTGCTCAACAACTCGAGGTACCACGACCTGGCCGAGCGCGCTGCCGCTCGGTTCCGCGGTGGCGGCTGGCCGGTCGCGGTGACCGGGCAGTTCACCGGCCGGCTGCGGGCGAGCACCGTGTACTACTCACCGGGCCAGCAGGCCGTGGCGCAGCGGCTGGCCGCGCGCTTCGGCCTGCCCCGGGTCCTGCCCCGGTTCGCCGGTCTCCCCGGACAAGGGCTGACCGTGGTGGTCACCCGCGACTACGCCTGACCCGTGCCGCTGCCGGCAGCGGTGACCGAGGCGGGACGCGCCGGGCTCGCCGCCCTGCTCGCCGCCCCCGACCGGGCGCTGCTCGCGCTGGACTACGACGGCACCCTCGCACCGGTGGTCCCCCGTCCCGAGGACGCGGTGCCCGAGCCGGGTGCCGTCGAGGTACTGCGCCGGCTGTCCGGCCGGCTCGGCGCGCTCGTGCTCATCACCGGGCGCCAGGCCGAGGTCGCCGTCGAGCTGGGCCGGCTGCACGACGTACCCGGTCTGACGGTCCTGGGGCAGTACGGCGCCGAGCGCTGGTCGGCCGGCCGCACCCGGCGCGACGCCCCGCTGCCGGGGGTGGCGGTGGCCAGGGCCGAGCTGCCCGGACTCGTCGCGCCGGAGGGCGCACAGGTGGAGGACAAGGGCACGTCGCTGGTCGTGCACACCCGCCAGGCCGGCGACCCGGGCGGCGCCCTCGTCCGGCTGTTCGCCCCGGTCGCGGCGCTCGCGGACCGATCCGGGCTGGCGCTGCACCCGGGCCGACTCGTGCTCGAGCTGCGGCCGCCGGGTCAGGACAAGGGGGCGGCGCTGCAGCGGGCCGCCACCGGCTGGGCGTGCGTCGCCTACGCCGGGGACGACCTCGGCGACCTCCCGGCGTACGACGCGGTGGACCGGCTGCGCACGGGCGCCGTCGCCGGACTGCTGGTCTGCAGCGCCAGCGACGAGGTGCCGGGCACCGTGCGGGACCGAGCCGACCTCGTCGTCGCCGGCCCCCCGGGCGTCGTCGCGCTGCTGCAGGACCTGGCCACCGCCGTGCGCGCCTGAAGCTCTGCCCGGCGCCGATCAAGGCGAGATGCCCATGATCAGCGTAGACGATCATGGGACTTTCGCCTTGATCGCGAGGCGCGAGGCGCGAGGCGCGAGGCGCGAGGCGCGAGGCGCAGTCCAGGGCGGCCAGCTGCGCGGCGAGCCACGCGGCCGGTGGCGGCGGCGCGGTCGGCGTCGGACAGCGCCCGCACAGAGCCAGCGGGCCGGGTGGCCCGACAGCGCCGACACCAGGCCGCCCCCACCGCGTCGCTCGACGAGCCGCCCGGCGTCATCCCACCCGTACGACACAGGTCCCCGGTTGCTGGCCACGAGCAGTCGAGGGGCGCCCACGGCGCGAGGCTAGCCAGCGCCGTACACTGCTCGCTGGAAAAGCTCGCGCACCACAGCCGCACCACAACTGCACAGCACGCTCATCCCGAGGGGCACCAGGGACACGGCCCGACGACGCCCCGGCAACCAGCGCACACGCGCCAGGTGCCAACTCCGTCCCGCGACAGCGCGGGGAAGATGAGGAGATCACCATGACCACCCTGGCGACGCCGGCGGCGTTCACCGACAGCCCCGCGAGCGGACTGCGCTGCCGCGAGTGCGGCAACGAGGTGCCCCTGGCTCCGGTCCACGTCTGCGACCAGTGCTTCGCTCCGTTGGAGATCGCCTACGACGAGGACAAACTGCGCCTGGTCACCCGTGCGTCGATCCAGGCGGGGCCGCAGACGATTTGGCGCTACGCCGGGCTGCTGCCCGCCGGGCAGGACCTCGCGACCCGGGTGGACCTCGGTGCGGGGATGACGCAGCTGCGCGACGCCCCGAACCTGGCCCGCGCGCTCGGCATGCGCAAGTTGTGGATCAAGGACGACAGCGGCAACCCGACGCATTCGTTCAAGGACCGGGTGGTGTCCGTCGCGCTGTCGGCGGCCAGGGCGTTCGGCTACACGACGGTCTCCTGCGCCTCGACCGGCAACCTGGCCAACTCCGTCGCGGCCCACGCAGGCCGCGCCGGCCTGAAGTCCGTCGTGTTCATCCCCAGCGACCTCGAGCAGGGCAAGATCGTGCAGACCGCCGTGTACGGCCAGACGCTGGTCGCCGTCGAGGGGACCTACGACGACGTCAACCGGCTCTGCAGCGAGGTGGCGGAGTACGAGGAGTGGGCCTTTGTCAACGTCAACGTCCGGCCGTACTACGCCGAGGGCAGCAAGACGCTCGGGTACGAGGTGGCCGAGCAGCTCGGCTGGCGCCTCCCACAGCAGGTCGTCATCCCGATGGCGTCGGGCTCGCTGCTGACCAAGATCGACAAGGCGTTCCAGGAGTGGCCGCGGCTCGGGCTGGTCGAGGGCTCGCCGTACAAGGTGTTCGGTGCCCAGGCCACCGGCTGCTCGCCCATCGCGACGGCGTACGAGAACGGCTGGGACAGCGTCAAGCCGGTCAAGCCGAAGACCATCGCCAAGAGCCTCGCGATCGGCAACCCGGCCGACGGCCCGTACGCCCTGGACGCCGTACGCCGCACGGGCGGCGCCATGGGCCACGTCAGCGACGAACTCGTCGTGGAGGGGATCCGCCTGCTCGCCGAGACCGAGGGGCTGTTCGCCGAGACCGCGGGCGGCGTCACGGTCGCGACCCTGCGCCAGCTGCTGGCCGCCGGGCAGGTCGACCCCGACGCCGAGACGGTGCTCTACAACACCGGCGACGGGCTCAAGACGATTGACGCGGTGGCCGGGCTGGTCGGGCCGACGGCCACCATCGCCCCGTCGTACAAGGCCTTCGTCGCTTCAGGAGCAGGGCAGTAGGAGAGGCGCCCTAGCGGCCCGAGCGCAGGGCCGCGGCGACCTGCTTGCGATCGGCCTTGATCGCCTTGTGGTCGGCGCGGATCGCGGTGAGCGCGGCCTCATTTGCCTTCAGGGTTCTGGTTGCCGCCGCGATGTTCGTGACATCCAGGCCGCGGTCTGCGGTGGCGACCAGGGCGGCCTGCGTGGCCGCGTCCGCAACCCTGGCCTGCAGGTCGTGGAACGCCGCCCGACCGGGGGAGCCGGCCGGTAGGGCGTTGACCCGGGTGTCGGTCGCGGCCAGCCGGGCGGCAGCCTTGGTCGCGGCGGCTCCGGTGGCGCCGGCGACACCGAGCTGGCGAGCCTGACGGACCACGATCCGACCCTGCGCAGCAGGGCTCCGACCGCCGTGCAGCGCCTGGTGCAGCGCCTTGCCCGTGCTCGCGGCGTCGACCGCCGTGTGCACGGTCTTGAGCTGGGCGCCCAGGGTGGTCAACTCGCCGTCCAGCAGCGCCCGGTCGGCCGTCAGGGCCTTCGTGCGGTCGACGCGCGTACGCATCCGGTCCAGCCGGCCCTGCGCACGGTCCAGCCGGACGTCCGCGCGGTGCTTGGCGGTCGCCAGCTTCTGCGGTGGCGACGCGGCTCCCGTGCCGGGGGAGGAGGCCAACGCCACCCCCGTGCCGCCGAGCGCGAGCGCGCCGACGACCGCTGCGACGCAGAGGTTCCGGGTGCCGTGCGACGCGAGGTACATGGCTCGTTCTCCTTCGACCGGGGTGCCTGCGACGTCCCTCGCCGCTGCTTCGACGACTGTGCCACCGCTCACATGGCCGTTCTGCACCTCATAGGTACGAGTGAGGTACGGGTCCGCAGCGGACCGGCCTACCGTGGGCGGGTGCGCCGACCGCTTCCTCTCGCCGGCCTCGCTGGGGTTGCGGCTGGTGTTGCGGTTGCAACGGGGCTGCGCGCCGCGTTCCTCACGCCGCGGCGGCTGCGGGTGGTCGACGTAGCCCTGACACCGCCCGGGTGGCCGGCCTCGCTCGACGGGCTGCGGGTCGCGGTGGTCAGTGACCTGCACGCCGGCGCGCCGTTCGTGGGGGTGCGGCGTGTCCGCGAGGTCGTGCGCCGGGTCCTGCTGGCCGGCCCCGACCTGGTGCTGCTGCTGGGTGACCACCTCGCCGATGTCGCCCTCGGCCGGCACGTCAGCCCGGCCGAGCTGGCCCGCGCCCTGGCCGGTCTGAGCGCCGTTCCGGTGATCGGCGTGCTCGGCAACCACGACTGGTACGCCGGCGGTCACCGCATGCGCGCCGCCCTCGAGGCCGTCGGCCTGCCGGTGCTGGAGGAGTCCGCGGTACCAGTGCTCGACGGCCGGCTGTGGGTCGCGGGGGTGGGCGACCTGTGGGAGCGCTCGCCGGACGTGGGGGCCGCGCTGGCCGGCGTACCCGAGGGTGCTCCGGTCGTGCTGCTGACCCACAACCCGGACGTGGCGCTCGAGGTGCCTGCGCACGTGCAGCTGGTGCTGGCCGGGCACACCCACGGCGGCCAGTTCGCCCTGCTCGGCCGGCCGCTGCACCGGATCAGTGAGCGCACCGGCAACCGCTTCACTCGAGGCTGGTACGCCGACCTGCGCCTGTACCTGACCTCGGGCGTGGGGTCCTCCACCCTACCGCTGCGCACGGTCGTCCCCGAGGTACCGGTGCTGGTTCTGTCTGCTGACGGCGCAGCACCGGCGCCTTGCACTCGGCAGGGGAGAGTGCCAACATGGCACTAGCACTCCAACGTGTTGAGTGCCAGGTCAGGGGTGAGACCGGCAACCCGGTCGTCCGTCGCGGGCACCCACGACCAGCACAGTCCGACTGGGAGGAACCACACGCATGGCCAAGCTCATTGCCTTCGACGAAGAGGCCCGCCGCGGTCTCGAGCGCGGGATGAACCAGCTCGCGGACGCCGTCAAGGTCACCCTCGGCCCCAAGGGCCGCAACGTCGTCCTGGAGAAGAAGTGGGGTGCGCCCACGATCACCAATGACGGCGTCTCCATCGCCAAGGAGATCGAGCTCGAGGACCCCTACGAGAAGATCGGCGCCGAGCTCGTCAAGGAGGTCGCCAAGAAGACCGACGACGTCGCGGGCGACGGCACCACCACCGCCACCGTGCTGGCCCAGGCGCTGGTGCGTGAGGGTCTGCGCAACGTCGCCGCCGGCGCCAACCCGATGGGCCTGAAGAAGGGCATCGAGGCCGCTGTCGCCGCCGTCGTCGAGGCGATCGGCAACGCCGCCAAGGACGTGGAGACCAAGGAGCAGATCGCCTCCACGGCCAGCATCTCCGCAGCGGACACCACGGTCGGCGAGATCATCGCCGAGGCCATGGACAAGGTCGGCAAGGAGGGCGTCATCACCGTCGAGGAGAGCAACACCTTCGGCCTGGAGCTCGAGCTCACCGAGGGCATGCGCTTCGACAAGGGCTACATCAGCCCGTACTTCGTCACCGACACCGAGCGCATGGAGGTGGCCCTGGACGACCCGTACGTCCTGGTCGTCAACTCCAAGATCGGTTCGGTCAAGGACCTCCTGCCGTTGTTGGAGAAGGTCATGCAGTCCGGGCGTCCCCTGATGATCATCGCTGAGGACGTCGAGGGCGAGGCGCTCGCGACGCTGGTCGTGAACAAGATCCGCGGCACCTTCAAGTCCGCCGCGGTCAAGGCGCCCGGCTTCGGTGACCGCCGCAAGGCCATGCTCCAGGACATTGCGATCCTGACCGGCGCGCAGGTCATCTCCGAGGAGGTCGGCCTCAAGCTCGACTCCGCCACGGTGGAGCTGCTCGGCCGCGCCCGCAAGGTCGTCATCACCAAGGATGAGACGACCATCGTCGAGGGCTCCGGGGACACCGACCAGATCGCCGGCCGCGTCAACCAGATCCGCGCCGAGATCGAGAAGTCCGACAGCGACTACGACCGCGAGAAGCTCCAGGAGCGCCTGGCCAAGCTCGCCGGCGGTGTCGCGGTCGTCAAGGTTGGGGCAGCCACCGAGGTGGAGCTCAAGGAGCGCAAGCACCGCATCGAGGACGCGGTGCGCAACGCCAAGGCCGCCGTCGAGGAGGGCATCGTCGCCGGGGGTGGCGTCGCGCTGCTGCAGGCGTCGACGACCGCTTTCGCCAAGCTCGACCTCGTCGGCGACGAAGCGACCGGCGCGAACATCGTGCGTCTGGCGCTCGAGGCCCCGATCAAGCAGATCGCGGTCAACGCTGGCCTCGAGGGCGGCGTCATCGTGGAGAAGGTCCGCCACCTGCCGCTGGGTCACGGCCTCGACGCCGCTACCGGTGAGTACGTCGACATGCTTGCCGTCGGCATCATCGACCCGGCCAAGGTGACCCGCTCGGCCCTGCAGAACGCCGCCTCCATCGCGGCGCTGTTCCTCACCACCGAGGCTGTTATCGCCGACAAGCCGGAGAAGGCCGCGGCCATGCCCGGTGGCGGCGGCGGCGGCATGGGAGACATGGACTTCTAGGTCCCGTCCCCGCGCACCAGCCCGGCCTCGACGCCGGGACGCAGTGCGGCCCAGCACGGCTCAGCAAGCTCAGCACGACGGGCGGTCCTTCTTCGAAGGGTCGCGCGTCGTGCTGTCCTGGCCGGTGGAGCCAGTGAGCGAGTTCCGGCCTGCTTGTGCGCTTGTGCGTCGCAGTTCTGGAGGGCGGGTGTGCCGGTGGGCCGGCGTGTGCGGCAGGCCGCATGACCACGACGGGCGCTGCCAAGATGCCGCACACGGAGCGACCCCGGCGGTCACTGTCCGACCACAGCCGCGGCGCGCCTGCCGGAGCGCGGAGGCGACCTGGGACACGCTCGACCGTGACCCGCTCGTCGCGCCTGGAGGCCCCCATGCCCGTGTCCACCCAGACCCTGACGGTCGCCGAGACCGCCGACCAGATCGGGGTCGCGCCGGCCCGGGTCCGCGCCCTGATCGCCAGCGGCATCCTGAGGACCTCGCCGGACGACCTGACGGCTGTACGCGCGGCAGAGGTGGCTGAGCTCACCCGGCGTGGCGTGGTCCGCTCCGTGGATGTCGCCGCCGTCGAGGGCGCGGTGGACCGGGCCCTGCGCCGCCGCCTGCCTGCGCTGCTCGAGGCCGCACTGCACGACGGACTGGAGCCGCTGTCCCGCGAGGTCGCCACTGCCCTGGCTGATGTGGAGCTGAGCGTGGAGCAGCGCGCGGCGGCGAAGGAGCGCGCGCGGGCGGCCGAGGCCGCGCTGTCGCAGGCCCGCGCGGAGGTGACGGACCTCCGGCAGCAGGTCGTCGCGCTCGCCGCCCAGCCGAGGGGCCTGTTTCGCCGCCGGCGCAGCGCAGGTGTCGCCACCGCCTAGCACCGGCGCCAGCTCTCACGTCAGCCACGCCGGGCAGGCGGGACCAGCCCAGGGCAGGGCAACCGACGAACCAGGTCTGACACGACCCCCCCGGGTCGACCGCGCCACGGCCACCAGCCCCAGGCGCCCACCGCCCGGTGCCGCAGGATAGACGCATGAACCTGGCACTGGGACCCGTCGGCCTGTGGACGTCGGCGCTGGACGCGCTGCCGCTGGCCGCGGCGCTCGAGCAGGTCGGCGAGCTCGAGGAGCAGGGCTGGGGTGCGCTCTGGTTCGGGGAGGCGTACGGGCGCGAGGCCCTCACGGCGGCGGCGCTGTACCTGGGGGCCAGCAGGCGAATGGCCATCGCGACCGGGATCGCGAACATCCACGCGTGCGACGCCGTGAGTGCAGCGGCAGCCAGCTGGACGCTGCAGACGGCGTACCCGGGGCGCTTCGTACTCGGCCTCGGGGTCAGCCATGTTCCCCTGGTGGAGCGGCTGCGGGGTCACGACTACGGCAAGCCCCTCACGGCGATGCGCAGCTACCTGGCGGCCATGGACGCCGCGCCGTTCGCCGAAGCGGGTGAGGAGCAACCGGCCCCGCGGGTGCTGGCGGCACTGGGCCCGAAGATGCTGGAACTCGCACGGGAGCAGGCCGACGGGGCGCATTCCTACCTCGTGACACCGGAGCACACGGCCTCCGCGCGTGCGGTCCTGGGACCCGACAAGGTGCTCGCGGTCGAGCAGGCGGTGGTGCTGGATGGCGACGTGGAGCAGTGGCGACGGCGCGCGCATTGGCACCTGGAGATCTACACGGGGTTGCCGAACTATCGGATGTCGTGGGGGCGCCAGGGGTTCGACGAGAGTGACTTCGGGCGGGGCGGCAGCGACCGGCTCAAGCAGGCGCTGGTCGCGCGGGGCGAGGAGCAGATCCGCGAGCGCGTCCAGGCGCACCTGGCCGCGGGCGCCTCGCACGTCTGCGTCCAGGTCCTCGGCGCGGACGCGGTCTCCGTGCCGGCGAAGGACTGGCGCGCGCTCGCAGCCGTGCTGCTGACATGAGCGTGCGGGAGTGACGGGTGCGGGAGCGATGGGCGTGACGGGCGCGACGGGCGGAGGCTCCGATACCCGTGTGACCCGGGAGGAGGAGCAGCTCGAGGCGGACCGGCGCAGGAAGATGCGGCGGCAGCCGCTCATCCTGCTGGGGGTGCTCAACGCGCTGGTGCTGGCTGTCGGGACGACGGCTGCTCTGGACCTGCGCCGGCTGCAGACACCCAGCGGGACGGCGCTGGCGTAGGTCGAGGCGGCGGTGTTCGGCGACTGCAGTGTGTACCGGCAGCTGTCCGTGCCCGACCGCGGGACGGTCGAGCGGCGGACCGGCATGGCGGTCTGCACGGACCTGAAGGCCGCGACCGGTACGGCTCGGGCGCAGGCGGGGCAGATCGCCCTGCTGCCGGGTGCTGCCGTCGAACGCGGGGCAACGGCGACCTCGGCGGTCCGCGTGCGCCGACCCGGGGCGGATCGGACGGTGCAGGTGCCTTTGCGGAAGGTCGACGGCCGCTGGCGCGTCGTGCGGGATGCCGCCACCTGCCGGGCCGTCGGTTGCGCGTGAGCTCTGGCGGAAGGCGCCGGCGCTGGGCATCCTGCTGTCCATGAGCCTCTCCCGGTCCACCGGCCCCACCACGCCGCCGCTGCTCGAGCAGACCATCGGTGAGGTCCTCACCGAGATGGCGCAGCGCCACCCCGACCGTGAGGCGCTGGTGTCGGTCGCGCAGGGCGAGCGCTACACCTACCGCGAGCTGTCCGAGGCGGTCGACGCGGTCGCGCGGGGGCTGGTCGCGGTCGGTACGGCCAAGGGCGACCGCGTCGGCATCTGGGCGCCGAACTGCAGCGAGTGGCTGCTCGTGCAGTACGCCACCGCCCGGATAGGTGCCATCCTGGTGACCATCAACCCGGCCTACCGCTTGCACGAGCTGGCGTACGTGCTGGAGCAGTCCGGCACGTCGCTGCTTCTCAGCGCCCAGTCGTTCAAGGGCTCGGACTACCGCGCGATGGTGGCTGAGGTCGCGCCGGACCTGCGCACCGTCTTCCTCGGCTCACCGGACTGGGCGGCGCTGCTGGAGTCGGGACAGGCCGGCGGCGCGCTTCCGGGCCGCGGGCTGTCGGCGAGCGACCCGATCAACCTGCAGTACACCAGCGGCACGACGGGCTTCCCGAAGGGCGCCACGCTCTCGCACCGCAACATCGTCAACAACGGCTACCTGGTCGGGGAGCTGTGCGGCTACTCCGAGCTCGACCGCGTCTGCGTACCGGTGCCGTTCTACCACTGCTTCGGCATGGTGATGGGCAACCTCGGCGCGCTCACGCACGGCGCCTGCGTCGTCGTGCCGGGTCAGGGCTTCGAGCCGGTCGCGGTGCTCGAGACGGTGCAGGACGAGCGCTGCACGTCGCTCTACGGGGTCCCGACGATGTTCATCGCCGAGCTGGGCGAGCCCGGCTTCTCCTCCTACGACCTGAGCTCGTTGCGGACTGGGATCATGGCCGGCTCGTCGTGCCCGGTCGAGGTGATGAAGCAGGTGCAGGTCTTCATGCCGGAGGTCACCATCTGCTACGGCATGACCGAGACGTCGCCGGTCTCGACCCAGACGACCGCCGAGGACAGCCTGGACCGGCGGGTCTCGAGCGTCGGGCGCGTACACCCGCACGTGGAGGTCCAGGTCGTGGATCCGGAGACCGGCGAGGTGGTCGAGCGGGGGGTGCCGGGGGAGTTCTGCACCCGCGGGTACTCGGTGATGCTCGGCTACTGGCGGGACGAGGACAGAACGGCGGAGGCGATCGACGCCGAGGGGTTCATGCACACCGGGGACCTCGCGGTGATGGACGACGAGGGCTACCTGTCGATCGTCGGGCGCATCAAGGACCTCGTCATCCGCGGGGGCGAGAACGTCTACCCGCGCGAGGTCGAGGAGTTCCTCTACAGCCACCCCGACGTGCTGGACGTGCAGGTCATCGGGGTGCCTGATGCCCGGTACGGTGAGGAGTTGTGCGCGTGGGTGAAGCTGCGACCGGGCGCGCAGGTGGCCGAGCAGGACCTGCGCGAGTGGTGTCGCGGCAGGCTCGCGCACTACAAGGTGCCGCGCTACGTCCGGTTCACCGACGAGTTCCCGATGACGGTCACCGGCAAGGTGCAGAAGTTCAAGATGCGCGAGACCTCCGTGGCCGAGCTCGGCCTGTAGGTACCGCGCGAGCTGCCTGTCTACCGCCGTCGCAGCGTGTCTTCGCCGTGGCGCGTCCAGGACCGATCGCACGCTCGGCGGCGCGCCGCCGCGCAGCACGGGAGCAGACACGTTCGTCTCCCACGAGACAGGGTTCGAGGGTTCGGGGTGCAGGGGTTCGGGGGTTCGGGACTCAGGGACGCAGCGAGCCGACCGGAGCGACCGGCAGGCCGGTGGTGTGGCAGACCCAGAACGGGTCCGGCCCGAGGTCGGGCTCAACGAACAGCGGGTGCCTGCCGACCTCCGGGCAGGACGGCTCGCTGCAGGTTGGCCACAGGGGATTGCGCAGGTGCACGGCCTCCTGCACGTCCTGGGCGAGCAGGCACAGCACGAGGGGTGTCCCGTCGGGCCACTGCTCCAGCCACCAGCGGCGGTGCTCGACCGCGGGTGGCACCACGTCGGCGTACGCCGGACCGAGGTCGCGCTCGACGGCGGCGCGAGCGTCCTCCAGGCTCATTGCGCCCGCTTGGCGCGCAGCTGCTGGGCGACGCGCTCGCGCAGGATCGGCAACGCCCGACGGTCTTTGTCCCGGCCGGCCGCCTCCTTGCTGCGCACGATGTCCTGCAGGGAGGCCAGCAGCACAGGAATGCCGCGCAGCGTGACCTCGACGGCGTCGCGGCGCAGGTCGTCGTACCCCTGGGTGCCGCGGGGGCGGAAGCTGATGTCGAGGTCACCAAAGCGGGTCGTGAGGTTCCAGAACGTCGACCCGGCCAAGCTGGTTACGTCGTGCGCGAACGGCAGAGGCGCTTCGTCGCCGTTGCGCACCCTGGCGTCGAGCTCCCGCAGCGCGTCGGACAGGCGCCGGAGGTTGCCGGCTGCGGTTGCTGGGACGATGTTGATGTCCCGGGTGGCCAGCGGTGAGCCGTGGCCGACCGCGCCCCAACCGCCGATGACGACGTGGTCGACCCCATGTCGCGCAAGCACCTCGACGACCGCAACGGGATCGAAGTCAGGCATGTGCTGCAGCGACTGCTGCCCGGAACTCATCGGCGAAGGCCACGGTCCGGTCGTTCTGCGCCACGCGGTCCTCAGGCGTCAGGCCACGCAGATCGGCTGCCTGTAAGCGGTCGGAGGGCTCGTCGGGCACCAGCTCGACCCGCAGGTCCCATCCGGTGAGCCGCAGCAGGCGCACGACGTCCTCCAGCGCCGGACGGGTGCGACCGCTCTCCAGCCGGGCGATAGCCGACTGCGTCGTGCCGGCTCGCTCTCCGAGTTCGCGCTGGGTCAGCCCGCTGCGCCGCCGGCCCTCCCGGACGAGCTCGCCACCTATCACCTGGCCAGGATAGCGCCGCTGCTATGCCTGGGCGAGGTCGGCTATCCCTCGGCGAGGACGTCGTCGGCGTCGACGATCGTGTACGGGTAGCCCTGCTCGGCCAGGAACCGCTGTCGGTGGGCGGCGTAGTCCTGGTCTACGGTGTCCCGACTGATCACGGTGTAGAAGTGCGCGCTGCGCCCGTCGGCCTTGGGCCGCAGGACCCGCCCGAGCCGCTGCGCCTCCTCCTGGCGTGAGCCGAAGGTCCCCGACACCTGGATGGCGATCGCGGCCTCGGGCAGGTCGATGGAGAAGTTGGCGACCTTGCTGACGACCAGTCCGGGAATCTCGCGGCGTCGGAACAGGTCGTAGAGTCGCTCGCGTTCGGCGTTCTTGGTCGAGCCCTGGATGATCGGCATGGAAAGAGCGGCGCCGAGTTCCTCGAGCTGGTCGAGGTAGGCGCCGATGACGAGCACCTGATCGCCGCCGTGCCGCTCGACCAGCTTCTTGATCACCGCGACCTTGGTGTGGGCGGTCGCCCCGATCTTGTACCGCTCCTCGGGCTCGGCGGTGGCGTAGGTCAGCCGCTCGGCCTCGGTCATGGTGACCCGCACCTCGGTGCAGTCGGCGGGCGCGATGTAGCCCTGCGCCTCGATGTCCTTCCACGGGGCGTCGTACCGCTTGGGGCCGATCAGGCTGAAGACGTCGCCCTCGCGTCCGTCCTCGCGGACCAGGGTGGCGGTCAGGCCCAGGCGCCGGCGGGACTGCAGGTCCGCGGTCATCCGGAAGACCGGCGCAGGCAGCAGGTGCACCTCGTCGTACACGACCAGGCCCCAGTCGCGCGCGCCGAACAGCTCGAGGTGGGCGTACTCGCCCTTGCGCTTGGTCGTCATGATCTGGTAGGTCGCGATCGTGACCGGCTTGATCTCCTTCTTCTCCCCGGAGTACTCGCCGATCTCGTCCTCGGTCAGCGAGGTCCGCTTCAGCAGCTCGGACTTCCACTGCCGGCCGCTGACGGTGTTGGTCACCAGGATCAGCGTGGTGGCTCCGGCGCGCGCCATCGCGGCCGCACCCACGATCGTCTTACCGGCGCCGCACGGCAGCACGACGACGCCTGAACCGCCGTGCCAGAAGCCGTCCACGGCCAGCTGCTGGTAGTCGCGCAGGTGCCAGCCGTCCTCCTTCATCGCGATCGCATGGGCCTCGCCCTCGACGTAGCCGGCGAGGTCCTCCGCCGGCCAGCCGACCTTGAGCAGCGCCTGCTTCAGCCGGCCGCGCTCGGAGGCGAAGGCGATGACCGTCTCGGGGTCCAGGCGCTCGCCGAGCAGCGGCGCGACCTTCTTGGTGCGCACGACCTCCTCGAGCACGGCCCGGTCGGTGGTCCGGAGCACCAGTCCGTGCACCGGGTCGTTCTCCAGCCGCAGCCGGCCGTACCGGTCCATCGTGTCCGCGACGTCGACGAGCAGCGCGTGCGGTACGGCGTACCGGCTGAAGCGCACGAGCGCGTCGACGACCTGCTCGGCGTCGTGTCCGGCCGCGCGCGCGTTCCACAGCCCGAGCGGCGTCAGCCGGTAGGTGTGCACGTGCTCGGGGGAGCGCTCGAGCTCGGCGAATGGTGCGATCGCCTGCCGGCACTCCGCGGACAGCGGATGGTCGATCTCCAGGAGAAGTGTCTTGTCGCTCTGGACGATCAGGGGTCCGTCGGTCATCGTGCGGTCTCCTTCATGCCTGGCCGAACAGCCATCGGGTCACGCACCTTCCGCGTCCAGCGCCGCGACACCGGTGATCCGGTGGAGGGAGAACGTGCGGTCCTCCTGGCGCAGGTGGTCGTACGCCCGGACGTAGCCGCCCTCGACCGAGCGGGGCTCGACCACGCGGCTGGTCGAACGGCCTTGCGCATCGACGTACCCCAGCCACACCTGCACGCCGGAGCGGGTGGAGTCCTGCAGGAACGCGAGCGTGTCCGCGGTCGTGCTGCGGGTCGTGGTGACCGGCGCCCGGCGCTGCGCCCGCGCAGCTAGATCGCCTGCGCGCAAAGCGGTCACGGCCAACCGGGCCTGCTCGTCGGGCAGGTGCGGCGGCTCGCCGTGCCGTCCTGGCCGCTGACGGGCCGGGGTGCGCCGGGCCTCGCGTCGCGACACCAGCACGGCGCCGTCGGCCGCCTCGGCAGCCGGCGCGTGACCGAGCGAGCGCAGCAGCTCCAGGACCTGGCCGACCGGCAGGGCACTGGTCAGGACGGTCGGTGCGAGCCGCCTCAGCCGCAGGGGCTCGGCCCTCTTGGTGGCGAGCACCTCGGTGAGCAGCGCCTCGTCGTCGCAGCGCAGGTAGGACGCCGACGCGCCGATCCGCAACCGTCCGTGCCGGCGGGCGACGTCGTCGACCAGGTAGGTCAGCGACTGCGGTACGGGAGTCCGGGAGCGGGTCCGGAACAGCTCCTGCAGGTCGTTGGCGCTGCGCCCCAGGTCCAGCGCCCGTCGCACGGTCGCCTCGGTCACCCGGTAGACGGTGGCGCCACCGGTTGACTCCACGTTGGCCACGACGGCCAGCTCGCGGGCCAGGCCGCGCTCGAGCGGCCCTGGAGCCACGACGGTCAGGTCCGGCTGAACCAGCACGTGGTCCAGGGGCTCGGGCAGCAGCTTGGCCAGCTGCCGGGCGGCGGCGCGGTCCTCCCCGTTCAGCAACAGGCGGGTGTAGGACGCCGGGCCGCCGCGGCCGGTCAGCCCGACCGCCTCGGCCTCCTCGAGCACCCAACCGCTGAGCAGGTCACGCAGCCGGCCACCGCGCCGCGGCGCCCGCCAGGTCAGGACCTCGCCGACCGTTTCGCGGGAGGGGGCGCGGCCGGGGGGCACCTCGAGCAGCAGGCCCAGCACCCGTCGCCGGTCACTCGGGGCGGCCGGCCGCTCGACCTCCGGCGCCAGCGCGGCGAGGGCCTTGTCGCGGTCGTCGCGCTGGCCGATGAGGGCGGGCAGCCGGGTCATGTGCAGCCAGCCCCGGGCCAGCTGCAGCCAGCGGTCCTCGGCGGGTGCCGCGAGCCAGGCGTCGTACGCCGGGGTGGGCGCCCAGTCCGGCTCGACCCCAGGACTCTGGTCGAGCAAGCCGGCTGCGTAACCGATCTCGATCAGCAGCGCGGCAACCTGCTCGGTGACGTCGAGGTCCTTCGCGGTGCGCTTGAGCTCGCGCACCCCCACCCCGCCGGAGCGCAGGACCGACGGGGGGAGCTCGGCCCAGGACTCGAGCAGGGCCTCGACCCGCCCGACGAGCTCGGCGGCGGCGAGCGCGGCAGCAGCGTCCACCTGATCGGCGCCCGGCTCGACGGACAGCAGGTCCGGGCCCGTCGGGCGCAGGACGCCGAGCGGGGTCGCGCCGCGCAGGGCCAGACCGACCTCGCGGGGAAGCTCGACGGTGCCCGCGTCGACCGCGACGAGCAGGCCGTGGGCGAGCAGCCAGCGCACCGGGGTGTCCGTCTGATCGGCGGCGACCGGCCGGAGCGCGTCGCGCACCTGCCCGTACGGCGGACCGGCCGCGAGCGAGGCGAGCACCTGCTGCTCCTGCGGGCCGGCCTGCTCCAGCAGCCGCCGGAGCTGCACCGGGTCGCCGAGCACGCCCAGCACCCCGTCCAGCCCCTCGGCCCCGAGCGCCTGTGCGATCGGGGCGAGCTGGCGGTCGGTGTGTCGGGCGAAGCAGACGCTCGCGGGCCGCCCCAGGCCGGCCGGTCCGTTGCCGGTGACCTCGCGGACGGCGCCGACCACGTGCAGCGCGTTGTCCTCGCCCCAGACCAGGGCGAGGTCCTGCAGCCGCTCCAGCCCGCCGCGTACCTGCTCCCGGGTCGCCGCGCCCCCGACGAGCTGCCCCACCCCGTCGCCTGAGGTGGGTCCGTCGTCGAGGCACAGCGCGTCGAGCAGGGCCAGCACGAAGGCGTCGAGCTGCTCCAGAGCCCGCAGGACCGACAGGCGCACGGCGGCCCGGGCGGCGAGCACACCGAGGTCGGGAGGGACCGGGACGGCGAGGTCCGGGCGGCCCTGCAGCAGCCCCGCGAGGCGCTCGTCCGGCCACGCGCGCAGGCTGTCCGCGAGGCTGCGCGGCGCGGTCCGGTCCATCACGACAAGGCTAGTCGTCGCCTGCGCCGGTTGCCGGGCCGCGAGCAGGGCACGGCGGGGCCATGAGCCATCCCGATGACCTGACGACGGACGAGGGCGTGGACGAGGGATCAGCGGCGTCCTCCGGCGAGGGCGACGCGGGCCCGAACCCCGAGGCGCAGGACGTGGTCGGCGCGCCGGCGCACGGGGAGCCGACGAGCGAGGCCGATGCGGCGCCCCCCGTCGACGACGGCCCGGACGACCCGCGCGGCCCTGGCCAGCAGCTGGCGGCAGGCGAGGGCTGACCCAGGAGGCCGCCGTACGGTGACCCGTGTGGACCTCGCCGTGGGCTTCGACCTGGACATGACGCTGGTCGACTCGCGCCCCTGCGTCGTCGCGGTCGCCGAGGTCCTGGCCCGGGAGGAGGGCGTGCCGATCGACGGCGCGGTGTGGGCCGGCCGCCTCGGACCGCCGCTCGAGCAGGAGCTCGCCTGCTGGGTCGCGCCGGACCGGGTGGGGCCGGTCGCCTGGCGCTACCGGGCGCTGATGGCCGAGATCGGGCTGCCGCACTCGCTCGCGCTTCCCGGTGCCCGGGCGGCGGTCCGGGCCGTGCGGGACAGTGGCACCCGCGTCGTCGTCGTGACCGCCAAGCAGGAGTCGCTGGCCCGCGCCACGCTCGCGCACCTCGGCATCGAGGTCGACGACGTCGTCGGCTGGGTGTGGGGTGTGGACAAGGGCACGGCGCTGCGGGAGCACGGTGCCGGCGTGTATGTCGGTGACCACCCGCTCGACGTGCAGGGGGCCAGGGCGGCCGGGGCGGTCAGCGTCGGCGTGCGCACCGGCGGCAGCGAACCGGTCGGCGCGGACGTGCTCCTCAAGGACCTGACCGGCTTTCCCGCCTGGTGGGACGAGCACCTGCTGGACCTGCGGATGGCCGCGCTGGAGCAGCGGCTGCGGGAGCTCGGCAGCGTCCTTGTGGCCTTCTCCGGCGGCGCCGACAGTGCGCTGCTGCTGGCCGCAGCTGTCCGCGCTCTCGGCCCGGCACAGGTCGTGGCCGCGACCGCAGTCAGCGCCTCGCTGGCCGCCGCGGAGCGGGAGCCGGCCGCCGCCTTCGTCAGGTCCCTCGGGGTCCGGCACGTCACGCCGCCGACCGATGAGCTGGCCCGCGAGGGCTATGCGGCGAACGGCACCGACCGCTGCTTCCACTGCAAGGCGACGCTGCTGGACACGCTGCGCCCGCTGGCCCACGCGCTCGGGCTCGCCCACGTCGCCACCGGCACGAACGCCGACGACGCCCTCGCCGGTTTCCGGCCGGGGATCCGCGCGGCAGCCGAACGGGCGGCCGTGACACCGCTGCTCGATGCCGGGCTGAGCAAGGCCCAGGTACGCCAGGCGTCGCGCCGCTGGGGGCTGCCCACCGCGGACAAGCCGGCCCTGGCGTGCCTGGCCAGCCGGCTCGCGTACGGCGTGCAGGTCACCCCCCACGGCCTCGCCCGGGTCGACCGGACCGAGAGCGCCCTGCGCGCGCAGCTCGGGGACGTCCTGGACGTCCGCGTGCGTGACCTCGGTGGGGACCGGGCCCGGGTCGAGCTCGATCCCGAGGCCCTCGCCCGATGGAACGAGGCCGCGCACTCCGTCGTACGACGGGAGGGGTTCGTCGAGGTCGCCGTGCAGGAGTTCCGCAGCGGGTCGATGAACGACCTAGGCCTGGTGTGACCGAGCGCTTCGGAGCAGGCCGAGCAGCGCCAGGCCCAGACCTAGCGGCAGCAGCAGGGCCAGCAGGTCCAGCGAGGCCGGGGCGCTGCGCCGCGCGCCGGTGAGGAACGGTACGAGGATCGCCAGCACTGCGAGCAGGCCGAGGGCGAAGACGACCGCACCGACGCGGACGAGCAGGTCTCCGGGTCGTCGCCGGCGGGCGGCGGCATGGCGTGCGGGCACGGCGCCCAGCGTAGGAGACGGCTAGCCTGGTCGACGGTCGTCCACGAGCGGAGGAGGTCGAGATGCCCACCGGCAAGGTCAAGTTCTACGACAGGAACAAGGGCTTCGGCTTCGTCGCGCGCGACGACGGCGGGGACGTGTTCGTCCCGAAGGCCGCGCTGCCGGCGGGCGTCGAGGAACTCAAGGCCGGCACCCGGCTGGAGTTCGGGGTCGCGGCGGGCAAGCGGGGGGAGCAGGCGCTGTCGGTGCGCGTTCTGGACGCCCCCCCGACCCTGGCCGCAGCGCGCCGCCCGGTCGAGGAGCTGCAGGGCATGGTCGAGGACCTCATGAAGCTGCTGGAGCTCAGGGTGGCGCCGACCCTACGTCGCGGCCGTAAGGTCGAGCCCGAGACCGGCAAGCGCGTCGCGCAGATCCTGCGGGCGATCGCCACCGAGCTCGAGGCCTGAGCCCTACTTCTGGACGAGCTGGAAGCGCCAGAGACCGGTCACGGTCGCGTTGTCCGAGGCGTGGTCGAGCGAGCGGACCTCGAGGTTGATGATGCCCGGGGTGGGGCGGCCGGTGAAGTTGGCGTCGAGCGTCAGGTAGTGCGTGTCCTGCACGTTCGAGCGCTGCTTGCGGTCGGCGTCGATGAGCAGCCAGCCGTGGTCCCGCAGGGTCTTGTCGACATCCACGCCGACCTGCGCCCCCTGCTTGACCCGCAGCACCTGCCCCCGCGCCGGGTGGGTGGAGCAGTCCATCTTGGCCACCGTCTGGCCGTCCCGGCAGTAGACCGAGGACTCGGTCCGCACGGTGTGGCCGCCGCTCACCAGCGTGACCCCCGGGGTCGGCTTCTGGCACCCGCTCAGGGTGGCGACGGCGACCAGCGCCGACACGCACAGGACGACGGGACGAGCGTTCATCGCAGGGCTCCGGGCGTGGGGGAACAGGCGTGGTGGACTGGGGCTATGGCAGGAGTGCGTCGCAGGCTGCGCGACATCACCACGAGGGTATCGGGCGCCATCGTCGGACCCCGGGACGACGCAGCCGCAGCCCCGGTAAGCGACACTGGTCCTGCGGGCAACGATCCGGCAGGCAACGATCCTGCAGGCAACGATCCTGCACCCACACCTGCCAAGGAGCGCGACGTGAGCACCCCCACCGCTGTCGAGGTCGGCCCGGACGCGCTGTCGGCCGCGGCCGTCGAGCTCGCCCGAGCTGTGGCCGTGGAAGCCGGCGGCACCGCCGTCGGCGCGCACCAGGGCGCGGAGGCCGACGGCCCGCTCGTGGTCACGCACTCCTTTGCGAGCACCGACCCGGCGTACGTCGGATGGCGCTGGGCGGTCACCGTCACCCGCGCCGACGGCACCGACGAGGTGACCGTCGACGAGGTCGTCCTGCTGCCCGGCAGCGGCGCGCTGGTGGCCCCCGCCTGGGTTCCGTGGAGCGACCGGGTCCAGCCCGGCGACCTCGCGCCCGGCGACCTGCTGCCACCGGGCGCCGACGACCTGCGCATCGTCCCGGCGTACAGCGAGACCGAGGCCGAGCTGGCGTCGGTCGCCTTCTGGGAGCTCGGGCTCGGGCGTCCGCGCGTGCTGTCCGTCGAGGGTCGGCTCGAGGCGGCCGACCGCTGGTACGACGGCGACGGCGGCCCCTCCGCGCCACGGGCGCGCCAGGCCCCCGGCCGCTGCGCTGACTGCGCCTTCCAGGTCGGCCTGAGCGGCGCCCTGCGCCCCGCGTTCGGTGTCTGCGCCAACGGGCAGGCGCCCGACGACGGCAGGGTCGTGTCCCTGGACCACGGCTGCGGTGCGCACAGCGAGCAGCCGGTGGAGACCGCGTCGGTCACCGGGCCCGGGATGGTGGTCGAGGACGAGGAGTTCGAGCTGGTGCCGGTCGTCGTCGCGGCCGATGCCCCGGGGCCAGAGGTCCCCGGCGGCGACGCCTACCTA
>JAABUZ0100002913.1_pt1 | contig 27025 bp, 5 predicted proteins | sample 5562091 | NCBI WGS metagenome assembly JAABUZ01 (sample SAMN12813069, study PRJNA571459) | rock metagenome | isolation source: Antarctica rocks | place: Antarctica: Victoria Land, Linnaeus Terrace sud | collected 2015-12-21 | reverse complement strand
ATTTAATTAATTTGTTTATAATATTATATAGTAATGCATTTAGATAATGCATTTGTATGTTATTTGTGCGTTATTATTTTTAAACTATTTTTAGTAAATCAAATAATGCGAATTTTTTTAAAAATAGAAAATCTTGGCATTTTGACGTCATTTTCGATTGCTTGGCGAGTCGATCGAGTCAAGTTAAGAAATCGTTGACTTGAGTCGATTTCGAGTCGAGTTAAGAGATTGATATCAAGTAGCTAGGTCGAGTTAAAATGTTGATATCGAAACTCGATCTAACGATTAGTCTACTAACACTAAATACAAAGATTTCGAGTATTACTAAAATAATTTTATTTTTTGTCAACTATAATAGAAAATTCAATCTCTTCGAAAAAAAGCAAAAATATTTGTTAGCTTAATTAATTATTGGAAAAATAACAATACTAAAAAAGATATACAATAATATCTTAAAAATGGAAAAAAAATTAATCAAGTATTAAAATAAAAAACAAAAAAATAATATCTTAACTAAAAAAAAAAGATAAAATATATTTTTTTTATAAAAAATTTTAAAACAAAAAATTTAAGCAAGAAATCAAATTATATTAAAGTCGAATTATTTTTTATTAAAAAGACAAAGAAAATAATTAATTATAAACTCGACTTATTTAAAAATATTAAAGTATTTTTATTATTTTATATTTTATTATTAAAATTAATCAATTTTAGTATATCTATACAAAAAATATTTTGTTATAAAGTTTAGAAAAAAAGAAAATACAAAGTAGAAAAGATTCTAAAACAACAAGATTAAAACTATTTTATAAAGTAAAAAAATATTCTATCTTAAAGAATATATAGAAATTTGGAAAAAATCTTAATAATTGCTATAATCTTATTTAGATATTTTATTAAAATTTAAAACATTATTTAATGTAGCAAAAAATAATTAGAAGACAAAAAATAATTTGACAAAAATATTTGCAATAAAACGATTAAAAAATTCCAAAATATTTAATTTTTTTATTTTTAACAATAGATATTGTATCTTTTGTTTTGTTTTTGTACTAATTTTTTTAGAATCTTTTTATTTTGTAGCAATTAAACTATAACAATTGTTAGTAGAGTTTTATTTTTAGCAATCTTAATAGAAAGATCTTTTCTATTATAATCGAGAGAAAACTACAATATATTTATATATAATTTGTTTGCACAAATATATTTCGAACATTTCAAATAAAACGACAAATCTTTTATAATAATATAGAAATAATTAGAGAAAGAGCAGCGTTTGCAAATAATAAAATATTAATATATTGTAATATTCGATTTCGAATACAATACAAAGATGGCTTTGTTACTAACAAAATATAATAGAAAAGATAATTAATTTTTGAAACAAAAATTTTTGAAAAAAGAAATAGTATTACAAAACTAGTTGGAAACAATATAGTATATAATCTACAATACAATATATATTATAGAGCACAATTATCTATATATTTGACAATTTGACAAACAAGCAATACTTGATATATTTAATAGCAAGCTAAATAAACAATACTTAATATATTTAATATATTCGACAACAAATTAAGCAAATAATACTTGATATATTCGACAACAAATATAGCAAACAAAAAGAATCTTTTTAAATATATAGATTTTCGAACACAACTTCTTTATAGATTGTGTTTGATTTATTTTAAGTTTTTACTTATTATTATTCTAATTTATTAAATTATCTATAAAGATTTATTAAATATAAAATTGTTTATAGTTGCAACTCTTATTATTAAGTAATTGTTTATATTGTCTAAAGATATCTACAAATCTCTTTAATAATATAACTTTTTCTAATATCTTTTACAAAAGTATTAGCGTAATATTTATCTTAAAAAAATCTAATTATTAAAAGAATAGTTTTATATTATATATCTTATCTAGCTTAATATAATATAATAAAGTTAAATCTTTAGTTTAAAATAAATGCGTTTGCAATTAATAATTATTATTAAAGAAATTCTTATTCTTTTTTTTAAGATAACAAAGATGCAACGCAACTTCTTTTATATTTTTATCTCTTCTTTTTAGCTATTTTGCTTGCAATGTTAGCAAATCGATTGTTGTATAAACTTTCTCTTAATCTATAATATATCAAATTAAATACTTTATCTTAATTAATAGTATAACTTTGCATTTGAACTTAAGTCGAAACAATATCTTTTTAATAAATTCTCAAATTGTTGTTCTATTTATTTACAAGATTGTATATAAATATTATAATTAATTTGTAAAGACTTTCTTTATTAGCTTAAATAAAATATTAACAATAGATTTATATTCTTTTTCTATTATTTTATTTGCTTGTAAGTAATAGATCGATATTATTATTATTTAACGCTATATCTCTTAAGAAGATTAGTTATTATCTCGAATTTATTTTTAAATTTGTTGTTTATAACTATTTTCTTAACATACTTATATTAACAAAAAATATTCTCTTATAGAAATTTTACTATAATTGATGCTTTAAAATTTAAAATTGCCTTAATTTCTATCTATTTTGTCAAATTATTTCGAGCAACTATTAAACTTATTCTTGCAAATATTCTTGCAATTAATATATAATTACAATCTACAATAATCTTTTTTTATAAGTCGAAAATATAAGTCGAATATATAGTTTCTTTCTATTTATTAGATATTTTTTGCTAATATTTATTATAGTTTACAACGTATTTCTTGCAAAAATTAAATAGATTTAATTATTAATATCGATTTGCAACGCATTAATAAATATCTTTTTTATCTTTATAATTGCTCTTGTTATACAAGCTTTTTATAATACATTTTTTGTTTTCTATTTAATTTATTACTTTGCGCAAAGATATATTTTTGTTTATCTTTTAAAATAATTGTTCTTTTCTTATTAAGAAATATAATATATAATTCTTGAACTTGCAAAAATTCTTCTAACTTATATTAAGTCTTTAAAATACAATTAGATATTAAGCAATGTATTTTAATTTATTGAAATAATTTTTTTTTAAGTATATTTTTATTATTTGTTAATATAGATATTTGAGCGAGACAAATACGAACGCATTTAACTAACTATTAATAGAATTATTAATATTGTTTTTATTTGTTTTATCTAGACTAGACTAGTCATGCTAACCCGGAAATGTCACGTGCAAATGTCAAAAATTGAGTCAAAAAAATTCGAGAAATCGAATCGCTCAAAGTAGTTTAGTCTATTACTATAAGTAGTTTAGCGCGAAGCGCGCTAAACCAATCTTAGCGATTCGATTTCAAAAAATCGTCGCGACCCAATCTTGGCGCCAAGTCGAGCTAGAGAAATAGTATTATAATCTAATTCAACGATTAGTCTATTAATAGTATTCTATAATTAAATTAAGAAATAACAAAGATAAAAATATAAATTACAATATCTTTAACAAATATTTTTGCGTCTTTTATTACTTCTTCGAAGCAAATATATACTTTAATAATCTTTATTAATAATATAGAAATTTTCTATTAAATAATTAAACTTGTTCTATTTATTAGATCTTTGCTAATGCAATTGATTTTTGTATTATTATTAAATATAGCTTTGACTTTTATATCTTTTAACAATATTTAGATAGTTAAGCAAGCAATAAAATATAATATTCTAAGAGAATTTACTTTAGTAACAATATTTTTAAAGTAAACAATTTTGCTTAACTTAATATTAATTAAGTTTATTGTAACAACTATCTTTTTCTCTTTTTTAATAAACTTTTAAGATTTTCTTTTAATTACAATAGTATTGAATTTCTTGTCTAAAAGAGAACAAAAGAAAGAACAACTTAAATTAAAACAAAGATCTAAAAGATTTATTAACTTTATTTCTATCTTCGAGATAAAAATACTATGTATTAATATTCTTAAGTTAACTTGTTCTTAAATAGTCTATAATATTTGCTTCGAACGCTCTATTTGTTGCGCATAATCGACAAAGACATTTTAATTTTTTTAAAATTTAGATTGCTAATATTTAATAATTCTAGAGTTCGAATCTATTATTAACAAACTATCTTTTATAATAATATTCTTTATTATATACTTAAATCTATTCGAAATCTTTATTATCTTCGAATAGTTGTTAGATCTAATATTTTTATTTTCAAGAATTCTTTCTTTTTCTTATTTTTTTGTTTAACTATCTTTGTCGATTTTTTTAGTAGAGATTTCTATAATACTTAACGTCTAGAAGAATCTTTTTTCGATTTAATTTTTCTAATTTTTACTATTGCTTAATTCGATTTATTGTTCTCTTTATTTTTTAACAAAGAGTTGATATTTAATTTTATTACAATTATCTTAATTATAGAGTTTCGAACACAATTTTGCGCTCTTTGTTAAAAATAAAGCTTTATTATCTTGAACTTAATCTTTGCATTTTTAAAAGACAACTTTATTTCTTTGTTTTCAAAATCATTAAAGTTATAGCAAATTTAATTGTTTTTGTTTAAACACACTTCTTTATTTGCTATTAAAATTGTTAAATTTAAGCAAATTTATTATCTATACAAATTATAATAAAATAGATACTTCTTAAATCTTAATTAAAATTAATTATACTTAAAAACAAAAATAGATTTTTAATTAACTTAAATGATTTCTTAAAATTGTGTCTAAATTGTTATCTAAATTTACAAAATAACAATTAATATTAAAAGCTTTTAAAGATTAAGTTATTACTTGCTAAATTATTTAATAAACTTTGTTCTTTATTATATTTTGCGCGCTATTAATCTTAAGTTTTTCAAGAACTTTTGCTAAGATATTTAGTATTTTATTAGTTTTCGAGTTACTCACTGCAATTGCAAACAATATCGAAAAAGAAAAAGTTATTTTAGAAGTAATTATCTTCTTTATTAGCTTTTGTTTCTTATTAACTATATTTATTAAATTGCTTATATTAATATTTGCAACTTATTGTATTGTCGAATTGCTATTAATATTTATTTTTAATATAGCAATATTGTTCTTAATTATCTTTATTATTATTTTGTACAATAATTTAAACTTTAAAGTAATTGTATTATTTAAATTAATTTTATATTTATATATTATCTTTATGCAAATATTGCAAAAATAATCTCTTAAATATTACAAAGACTTAATATACTTATTTATTTAATTAATTTTAAGAAACTTCGAAGAAATAACTTTAAATTAATAATTATATTTGCAAATGTTATTCGATTTTTTTTTGTTACGTCTTTTAAGAATTTTAAAAAGAAATAAGAATTAATCTTTTAATCGAAATTCTTATTTCTATACTTCTTCTTTAATTCTTTTACTATTTTATATTATTTATTAATTTGTTAAAAGAAAATAAATTTCATAAAATCTTCTATAAGCTTATTATAGTATTAAGACAATTTAACAATCTTATAAAGTATAGAAATTCTATACTTGTTATAAAGATTCGCAAATTACTTTAGAAAGTTAATAATATTAACTTTATTAAAATACAATACTCTTAACGTTTTTAAAAAGACTATAGAAATTATATAGCAATAGAGCGCATTAACTTCTATAGAGTCTGTTATTTAACTTAATAATATATATATATATTAGAAGAAAATTCTATTAACTTTTTAAAGTTTTAAGTTATTATTCTTATAAGAATAGTTTAACAACAAATAGTAAAAGTAATAACAAATAAAGTAAAAAAATTATTTGCAATAACAAATTCGAAAAATAATAATCGAAATTTACAATTTTTTTTTTATTTGCTTGTTTTTGCAAAGATATTACAAGTCGCGTACTAATAGATACTATTTATTGTATATTGCTCTTTACAAGATAATTAGAAAGAGAAGATTTATTAAAATAATTAAGATAATTAAGATCTTAAATATCTTAGATATCTTAAATTTTAGATAATAGAAAGATATATAATTTTCGAACGCAACTTTCTTATAGATTGTGTTTAACTTATCTTAAGTTTTAACTTATTGTTACAATTATTAAGTTGCACTTTCTTGTTATTAAGTAATTGTTTGTATTGTTTAAAGACATCTATAAATCTTTTCGATAATATAATTCTTTCTAATATTTTTTACAAAAATATTAGTATATTATTTTAAATATTTTAAAAATATTTGTATTAGATTAACGCGTTTCTATTTCGAGCACTAGCTTAACAATATTATATCGACTCTCTATTTATAAAAACAACAAGATAAAAATTAACAAATCTAATATTTATTATAAAGATCGAATCGATTTGAAGAACTAACTTATATAGATAAATATTTATTTTATTTTATTTTCTATTTTGTTTTAGCAAAAAAGAAGACAATTTTTGTATCTATATTTTTTAGAGAAAGAGTTTAGTATTAACTTAAATTAAATTTACGCAAATGTTTGAAAAATTATAATAAAAATTCTCGAACAATATTTATAAATTTCGATAATTTTAAAAGAAAGCTTTAAAGAATTTTCGAAATATTTAACAAAAAACAAATTGCAAAAAAGATAATTTAATATTTAATTTAACAAATTTTTGCAATAGACTATATAATAAAATTTTAGAAATATACTAATTTTATTAAGTAAAACAATATTATATTTATGACAAAATTTCGACAAAACTTTAAAAACAATCTTAAAAACAAAATTATGCACAATAACAAATTTATTAGCAATATATTCGATTTTATTAAAGTAGTTATCGATCTTAATAATAAGCTATATAAAAGAATTATAGAAAAGCAATACAATTAATTTTATAAAAGAATTAGTGTAATTAGTGTAATCGTTGAGTTGAGTTTCAACTCAATCGAGTTAACTCGCCCAATCTTGATTCTAGAATTAGGCAAATTTCCTAGTCTAACAGGATGAGACGAACGAAGAATGCACGTCAAATGTTTAACTCGACTTATTCAATCACGTAACGTCACGTAACGCGCTAATCATATGTAATTAGCGTGAATTTTGCATTAGTCTAATTGGGCTAGCTTAAATCTTGCGCTAGCTTAATCGAGTTAGCGCATAGATAAGATAGAATAAGATAAAATAAGATAAGCGAATGCTAACGCGACGAAGTTAGCTTACGTTCTTGACATTAACTCGACGAAACTTAACTCTAGAATCGAGTTCGCGCCTTAACCTTGACTCAACTCTACGAGACCCAAGAGAGTGAGTCGAGTTAAGAAAAAAGTGTTCGACTTAACTTAACGATCACACTAAGTGTAATTGTTAAATTGAATCGAACACTTTTTTCTTAACTTAATTTACTCTCTTAAACTTTGTAGAATTAAATTAGAATTAAGACGCGAATCTAACTTTAGAGTCGAATTTCGTTAGATTAATGCTAAGAATTTAAGCTAACTTTGTTGCGTTAGCATTTGCTTATCTTATTTTATCTTATCTATGCGCTAATTCGATTAAGCTAGTCTAGAATTTATGCTAATTATATATAATTAGCGTAGAATTTACGCTAATTGCATATAATTAGCGCGTTATATAACGTTATATAATTGGATAAATCGAATTAAATACTCGACGCGCATCTTCGTTTGCTCTATTCTATTAAGCTAGGAAATTTGCCTAATTCTAGAATTAGAATTGAACGAATTAATTCGATCGAATTAAAATTCGATTTAACAATTACGCTAAAAAGAATAGAAATCTTTTTTAAGTTAATAATCCAATATTATTAGAGAAAATCTTGTTCTAATTAGAAATATAGTAATTTAAACTATTGTAAGTTTGCATTTATAAAATCGAATTTTATTTAACAACACAAAAAAAAACTCTAGAGAAAAGAAAAATAACAAATTTTAGAAAATATATTATTTATATAAAAAATCGAACTACTTTGCAAGAGATTGTCGATTATAAAATTTAATAGATTGTCGACAAATCAATACTTTATTAAGAGAGATATTTAATAGTTAAAATAATATTAGAAAGCAAATTAATATAGAAATAGATATTTTTAAAACTAAATTAAACAACAATTATTATTTGATAAAGAATTCGAATTAGTTATAAAAAGTTTTAGATAAAATATTATTAGACAAAATATTTGTATATATATAGAAAATCAATTAAGCACTTTAGAAAACTATTAAATTTTATAGTTTAACTATCGATTTAAACAAAAAGTATAACTAAAAGAATTTTTACAAATATATAGAAGATATTACAAATTATCTTGAGATTTTAATTAGCTTATCGAAAATTGTAAACAAATACAAGAAAAAGCTAAAAAACAATACTATTACAAAAAAGAGTATATTCGATATTATTATAGAACAACTAAACTTTACAATATATATAGATTTTAATTAAATAGTTTGTTACAACAATTTATACTAAATTTATCTAGAAAAAAAGAACAAAATTAATTAATTTTCTAGAAAATTAAAATTAGCAATTTAGCAATAGAAAAAAGTTTAGCGTAGATAGATATTTAAAATAGAAATTATAATATAGAAACAAAGAAAAGTTTAAATTTTTAAATAAAAAATATATTAGAAAAATACAATATATTAGTTTAATAGTAGCAACTAAATTTAATAATAAATATATAATATTCTATTATATTAGTTAAAATTAACAACTGTTAACTTATAGCAATAATTAATTCTAATATTATAGATAATTTTATAGTTAGAGCTCTTGTAAAAAAAAATTATTTTATTTAAAAAAAGTCTAACGCTTACAATCTAATAGTTATAGATAGAAATCTATTATTTATAGAAAATAGAAAAGTAAATAAAGAAACAAGATTACTATTAATAACTATTTAGCAATATTACAAGAAACTAATCTTTAATATAGTAGAAATAATTATTTATAATATTGTTCTAGAAATATTTTAATTAAAGCAATACAATTTAGAAATTAATTAAAATATATAAGTACTTAGAATTGCACAATATAATTATACAATTTATATACAATCTATATATTAATAGTATTCGATAGTAGATAAAAGATTAAATCGAAATTCGATTGCAAATAGCAAGCTTATATTTTTGCAAAAAAACAATCTAATAAAATTTAACTCGATAGATATTAACAAAAATTAGCTAGACTACAAAATCAAAATAGATAAAAAAAACTTCAAATTTTTTAAAAGTTTTAAACTATCTAATATAGCAAAAGAATTGCTAAAATATATATTACAAATATACAACAATTAAAAGTATCCATTTTAGAAAAAGAAAACAATCGAGATTTTATCTAAATATTAATTGTAAAATTACAAGATTAAACTTAAATTAAACAAGCAATTTATGTTTAGATCTATAAATATTTTATTCAAAAAAAAGTTAGAAAGACTTCGCAAATATTTGGCAAAAAACAAAAAAAAATTATAAAATTTTTTTAATTATAGATAGAATATTCGATTCTCTTTGTATCTAAAAAGAATAGAACTTTATATCTATATATTAATTATCGAAAGCTAAACAATATTATAGTAAAAAATTAATATTTATTATTTAATATTAGCAAGCTTTAAAATTGATTGTTCGAAATAAAATATTTTATTAAACTATATTTACAAGAAATATACAATTAGGTTAGAATAAAAATAGAGAAAAAGTAAAAAACAATTTTTTGTATATAGTATAGATTATACAAATATACAATAATGTTGTTCGAATTTACAAACGTTCTAACAAGATATTAGAAAATAATTAATAATATATTACAAAAATATTTAAATCGATTTGTTATAATATATTTAAATAATATTATAATTTACTTAAATATTTTAAAAGAATATATAAATTATATTTTCAAAATACTAAAATATCTAAATAGAAAAAATCTATATTTTAAATTAAAGAAATGCAAATTCTATTAAAAAAAAGCTAACTTTCTTAAATTTGTTGTTAAACAATATTGTTAGAAATTAATAGATTAAAATTATAATATAGTAGATAAAATAGTTGTTTAACTATCTATTTGGTTGTTAAAGACAAATATATAAGCAAATTGATTAATATAACAATTCTAATGTCGACGCTAGATCTAATTAGGTAGAAATATCAAGCAGATCTTATATTATAGCAATCTATAACAATTGTCTATTTTTTTCGAAAAAAGATTGCGTTCTTGTAATTATACTATTAGATAACAACAATAAAATTTAACTTTGTATACAAAATATGCAATAAACCAAAATATAGAGCGTCTATAATGCTAAAGCGTCTCTACTATATCTATTAAATAAATAAAAAAAATTGCTTATCTCTTTCGAAAATATCTACAATAGCAACGAAAAGAATTAAGAATTATTGTTATAACTAATTAAGACAACGATAACAAGATATTATAATTTTAATACAATATAAGAAGTAACAATATTTGTAAAGAGAGCAATATAGCAACGCTATTTAGATATTTTCGAGATCTTCTTTGAGTCAATTTTAAAGATAAATCTAAAACTTATTTTTTTAACATTCGACTTTGCGAAGCGAAGCATTCTATAATTGTTTAATAAATATATTGCTATTTGTTACATTAACAAGATCAAAAAGAACTAAGAAAACGCGTTGTTTTTAATAATAACAACGCGTATTTTTTGATTAATTCTTATAGCATTTATTGTTTTTGTTGTCTATTTGTTTGTTGTCTTAAAATATAACTTAAGAGCAATAAAAACAATAATAGAGATAATATAGAAGTTTATTAACAATATTTTTGACGAGATAAATTTAATAAATATTTAGATATTATTTATTTACATTTGCTTGTTATATAGATGTAAATTAATCTTGTTTTTAGATATTTCTAGAATATTATTATCTAATATTATGTTTGCTTTAATATCTTTAATAATATAAGAATATGCTTCGAGAACAACTTTATTGGCGTCTATTATATAGATAGACAAATATATTTGTTTATTAACTATCTTTTTGCTAACAATATCTTGTACAATAATAGATAAAACAATATCTAAACGTTTGTATAAATTGTCTTTAGATAATAAGAATTTATCTATAAAACTAGTGTCTAATCTAGTATTTGCATAAACAACTATAGACTCTTAATTATCTTAGAAGAGTATTATCTTAAAGATCGCATATCTATTAAATATTATCTTAATTTTATAGATATTTAGATAAACTAATTGTTAATTCAATATTTAATTCCAAATTTGGAATTAAATCGAATTGTTAAGAAATCGAATAAAATTAAATTGCTTAAAGAAGCTAGTTTATTACTATAATAAGTTTAGCTTAGTCGAAAAGTTACTATTTTAAGTAATTCAATTTTAAAAAAAATTAAGAAATCGAATCTTAACGCTCTTATATAATATTTTCGATTTCTCGCAATTAGTCTATATTTAGAGTTGCGTATTCTATTTAATTAATATATTGTTTGTGTATTTTGCTTTAATTAGAACAAATATTTATTTAATAGCAATTAAATATATAATTATCTAGCTCTTTGTAATTCTCTAGATAGATAATTTGACAAATATTGCAAGAATAGAGTAGATTAATTGTCGAATCGAATTTCGCTTCCAAAAGTCGAAATCGAAACTTAGTTCAAATTTTTAGCGTAAAATCGAATTGTCAAGAATAGCAAATAAAGCTACTTGATTAACTTGCTTAGAGCAAATTCTTTTGCTTAGATATTAAGAAATTGAACTTAACGTCAAGAAATCGAATTACGTAATAAATTCGATTTCTCGCAATTAGTCTAGAATAGAGTAATATATTGTGTTGTATAGTATAAATATCATTAAAATTCTTCTTAATAAATATCTAATTATAAAAAACAATTATTGTTTTATTAAATTGTGCGTTAGCAATAATATACTTAATATTTATTGATAATAGATAGTATGTTTTGTTGTCTTTAGCATTCTAAATGTCTATAAAATAGATAGAACGCATTTTTGTTTAATTAATAAGAAGTTTCTAATTAGAAGATAGATATTGACGCGATAAATTTCCTAAATATTCTCGATTACTTTAATATCTACTCTAATATTCTCTAGTTTGCGACGATAAAGTAGTAGATGTTTGTTAATATTGTTGCAACTACAATAGTAGACAACGTTCTACAATCTTAATATCTTGCTAAAAGACTCTTTTTTTGTTAAATCAATTAGAGATCTAATTAGTAGTAAAAACTCTATCGAAGACAATAATCAAGACTCTATTGTTTTTTCTAATAATGCTACTGTAGTACTTGATAACGTTCTTTAATATTTCTACAAACTTGTCTAAACTAATATGTCTAGTAAAATATCTAATATTATATCGAAAATTATTGTCTAAATTCTTTTATGCGTAAGTAAGAACTACAAAGTTTACAATATTATATAATTTTCTATAACAAATAATTGTCTAAATATAGTTGTTTGTCGAATATTTTTTTTTGTATATCTTGCACAATATAGTGTTTCAATTGCAATTTATCAAAGATCTTAGAGATAAATATCTTATATTTGGCAATTAAAGTTATATAGAAATTGTCGAATTAATTATTAAGATGTTTCTATAGATATTTTGACTAACTAGTAAATCAAATTATAGTTAATTTGCGTAGACAAAGATACAATTGTTTATTTATCTCTTTTGTAACTATTATATGTTTAATCTACTACATAAATATATAAATCTCGTAGTAAAAAACGTTCTTTTCGAATACTATATAGTTTTCTATTGCATGCGTATTCTTAGACAAATCGAAATAGAAATATTTTATTTCTAAGAGTTTAAATTATTTTTGCTTAATAATTGCGATACTTTGTAGATATATCGATTTTAAATTAGAAGCAAACAATTTGTTTATAAAATAAAAGATAATCAATTGTTTATTAATATAAAAAACAAATTTTTGTAAACAACTTCTATTATATTTTCTATTATTTTCTTTATTAAAGTAATTGCTTCTATCTTGTTTTTGTTTGTAACTATTATCTATATAGTCTTATAATTATTCGCGTAAAATATCTAACAACAAGAATTAACAATAAGAGAAGATTAATTTTTAAGAGAAATACTGCAAGCTTTGCGATACAAAATAGACAATTTGTAATATTTTCTTCGACAACATCTCTAGCGTTTTCTGCATTACTTTTGTTTTAAATACTCTTTTTGTTAAATTTGAAATATCTAATTGTACGGATGTACTCTTTGCATCTATCTTGCTATTAATATTTCAAACATACTTTTTATCTTAATCGATTAATTGTTTATTAATTATATAAGAACGACAATATCTAATTTAAATACTATATCTTGAAAATCTTGTTCGACAAAGTTGTTCAAACAATTGCTCTATATTTCTAAAACGTTATAACAAATCTATATAGTCTTTAACTATTGTTCTATTAATTCTATTGTCTTTATATCTCTTATAGCATCAAATAATTGTCTTACGTCTTTCTTAATAGATAGCGAAGACATCAATTCGTATAAAAAGAAGAAAAAGAAGAAAAAGAAGAAAAAGAAGAAAAAGAAGAAAAAGAAGAAAAAGAAGAAAAAGACAAAGATAGATTTGTTTAATTTAATAATAATTGCAAAACTTATAGAAAGATTGTTGTTAATTGTAAATTCTATTAATTTAAAATCTACTAAAGATAATTTTTTCTTTTTAAATATCTTTTCTTTTATTATGTTTGGAAACAATATAGACAATGTTGTAGACAAAATATTTTTTGTTATTAATTAATATTGTCTCAATACAATAGATCTATCGATAGAAGATAGATATTGTTAGCTTGTTTAAAACTATCAATTATTAGAGATCAATAAATTATAATTATAATATAATAGATAAAGTAATTGTCTAACTATCTATTTGATTGTCGAAGACAAATATATAAGCAAATCGATTAATATAACAATTCTAATATTGATGCTAAATCTAATTAGATAGAAGTGTCAAGCAAATCTTATGTTATAGCAATTTGTAACAAATATAAAATATATATAGATTTCGAAAAACTACAAGCAATCAAAGAATAGAAACTATCTATTAATATTAAGAAAATTTAATTTTTTTTAAATTTTATAAACTATAACAAAAAGTTTATTAAAGACTACTTTACTAATACAATACTATTAACAAATTTTACCAAAAAAAAGACGCTATAAATATAAAAATTGACAAAAAATTATTATTTTAGAATCTCAAATTAAAATATTTAAAGAAATTAATACTAAAAATATACTATTTACAATTGTTAAATAGAATTAGAATTAATATATTAGATTTAGCTATCAATATATATTTTAGTTAAAAATATAAAATTACATAGTATTTAATAGTATATCTTTCGAGAAAATTCTTATTAATCGAATAAAATTATAATATTTACAACAAAAAACTATTTGCTATTGTAGTTTCTCTAAAATTATAAAAAGTATATATTGAAAAATTATTAAAACTTACAATTTTTATAGATTATAAGAATTTTTTATACTTTATTACTATTAAATAATTTAACAAAAAACAAATATAATAATTAGAGTAACTTAAACAATACAAATTTAAGATATAATATATATTAGACAAAAATAATAATAGAGCAAATATACTTAGCAAAAAAAATAATTATATAAAAACAAAGAAATTGTTTAATTATAGTATATTTAAAATTAATAAAAACAAATTACTATTAGCAAACAAATATAAATTAAATACTATCTTATAAATACTTAGAGACAATAAGAAAGAATTTTTAATAAAAAAAGAAAAATTTCAAATATCTATTAACAAAATCGACAAATATATAAAAAATTATTATAATAAATTATTGCAAGAGTATTTAAAAGTAATTAAAATTCTTTAGCTTTTATATTAATATTATTAATTTCTTTAGATAAAATAAATTGTTAAGATATATATTAAACAATATTTTAGTTATTAGTAGAACAAATATAGTATATATACAAGCTATAACAAAATTTAATATTAAAAATTATCTAAGTTGCTATAGAATAAAATTACAATAAACTTTATTATTAAATTGTTTAAATTAACAAATTTAACAATTAAAGATAAACATAATTCGATACTATTAATAATTAATAAATTTATCAAATATTTATATATTATTATATGCAAAGAAAAGTTTATAGTAAAACAACTAAAATATATTGTATTAAATAGACTTATACAATGCTATAATATATTTAAAAAATTAATTAGTAATAGAGACAAACTTTTTATATCTAACTATTAAAAGATATTTCTATCGATATTAGAAATAAAATTTAGAATATTTATTATCTATTATTTAATTACAAATAATTAGACAAAATATATAAATTAGAGTCTAAAATAAACTAATCGCGAGAAATCAAAAATATTATATAAGAATATTAAGATTCGATTTCTCGAATTTTTTTTGAAATCGAATTGCTTAAAATAGTAACTTTTTAACTAAACTAAACTTATTATAATAATAAGTTAACTTCTTTAAGCAATTTAATTTTATTTAATTTCTTGACAATTTAATTCGATTTTAAATTTGAAATCAAATATTAAATCGACAATTAATCTAGTCTAAAACAATATCTAAGATACTATATTAATAATATTTACAATAATTAAATATTACTTTTATCTATAGTACAACTAATATTAAATACAAAGATTTCGAATATTACTAAAATAACTTTATTCTTTGTCAATTATAACAAGAAATTTAATTTTTTCGAAAAAGAGCAAAAATATTTGTCAACTTAATTAACTATCGAAAAAGTAACAATACTAAAAAAAAAATATAATAATATCTTAGAAATACAAAAAAATCGATTAAGTATTAGAACAAAAAACAAAAAATAATATCTTAATTTAAAAAAAGAGATAAAATATATTTTCTTACAAAAAATCTTTAAACAAAAAAGTTAAACAAGAAATTAAATTATATTAAAATCGAATTGTTTTTTGTTAAAAAGGCAAAAAATTTAATTAATTACAAACTTAACATATTTAAGAATATTAAAGTATTTTTAGTATTTTAGATTTTATTGTTAGAATTAGCAAATCTAATTATATTTTTATAGAATATATTTTATTTTTATTTACAAAAAGAGAAACAATATAAAATTAAGAAAATTTTACAAAAAAAAATAAAAAATATTTTATTAAATAAAAAAAATATTTTATCTTCAAAAATATATAAAAATTACTTAAAAATTTGAAAAAATACTTTAATAAGTTGCAACAATTCTATTAATAACAAAATTATTTATAAAAGTTAACAAAGTATTAGAGAACAAAAAAGCAAATAGTAAAAAATCAATAATAGTATCGAATAAAATTTCGAATATTTTTTTAATATTAATCTCTTTTTTGTTGTTCTTAATTTTTAAAATATTTTTCGATTTTTTATTATTTATATTTTTTAAACAACAAAATTAGTATTTTCTTTGTTTTATTTTTTGCGCAATTCTTAGATACAATTCTATTATTTTATTATTTAGCTTTTTAATCTTCTAAATAGCTTTATTTATTTTTTAATAATTAGAAGTTAAATTATATTTCTAATTCTTTTAATAATATTTTTTATACTTAAGATATTTTTTATTTATTCGACAAAATATATTAAAAAAAACGCAAACTCGACAAAAATATATTATAAAAAAAATTTATAGTAACAATTAACAATCGAATTGCAATATTGTTTAATAATTAATTCAATTAATATAATAATAAAAAAAAAAAAAACTTTTAAAAAGAAAAAATAGTATTATAAGTTGCATATTAATAGATACTATTTGTTGCGTATTGCTTTTTACAAGATAATTAAAAAAAGAAAATTTATCAATAGAATTAATAAATTAATTGTTAATTCAATATTCGATCTTAACTTTAAAATCGAATTAAATTGCTAAGAAATCGAATAAAATTAAATCGTTTAAAGAAGTTAGCTTATTATTATAATAAGTTTAGCTTAGTCGAAAAGTTACTATTTTAAGCAATTTAATTTTAAAAAAAAATCGAGAAATTAAATCTTAATATTTTTACGTAATATTTTCGATTTCTTGCGATTAGTTTAAGAATTAAGATAATTAAAATAATTTAATTTTTAAATATCTTAAATTTAGAATTAAAATAATTAAAATCATTAATATCTTAGATATCTTAAATTTTAAATAATAGAAAAATATATAGCTTTCGAACGCAATTCTTTTATAGATTGTATTTAATTTATTTTAAGTTTTGATTTATTATTATAATTACTAAATTGTACTTTCTTGTTATTAAGTAATTGTTTATATTGTTTAAAGATATTTATAAATTTCTTCAATAATATAATTTTCTCTAATATTTCTTACAAAAGTATTAGCGTAACAAAAGATAATAAAAATAATTCTTCTTATATTTTTTTAGTATTATATTGTTTTCTTATTTATTACTTTTTTGTTTTCTTAAACTTTTGCAATTAAATCTTTTTAATCTATCATTTTTTTTAGTTATTTATTAATTAATTAATTGCAAGAACTTCTTAAGTAAAGATTTGCTTTAATCTTAATTAAGAAGATAACTTAAATGACATTTTTGTTTTTATTTAGTTAAATTAATTATTTTATTGCAAAATCTTCTTTAATAATATTATTTCAATTAATAATTAATTAATTGTTTTAATTGTAGAAACTAGTTGCAATTTTAATAAAACATCTTAATCTTAAAACTTATAACTTTAATTGTTATTTCTAATTCTTCGATTTTAATTTTTTTTTTGCTCTTTTAATTTAGCAATATTTTAATTTTTAAATTGTTAATTTTATATTTTTGATTTCTAAAATTCTAAATTTTCAATAATTTGTTAAAATCAATTTGTTTTCTATATTTTTCTTTTAGTATTTTTAACTTCTTGTAATTCTAAGATTATTTTTAGAGATATATTAATAATTTGTTGTTCTAATATTTGTTGTTGTAACTAAAGTCTTGTCTTTAAATTTAATATAAAGAAGTAAAAATAAAATCTTAATTAGTAGACAATTATAATAACAAAGACTTATTACAATATATATATAAATTGTACTATATAATCTAATAATATATTAAGTAACTAAGATTCTATAATTTAAGTAAAAGAGATTATATATATATTGTAGATAGATTGCTAGTATTGATAACAAATATTCTCAAGTTTATAGTCTAATATTATCTAGTTATTTAACTACAATATTAAGAATATTAAGTAATTCTATTGGAAATGCATTTATCGAAAGTAGAAGTATTTCTTATCAAAATTAGAAATGTGCGAAATAATTGTCTAATAATATAAGTAATTTAATTCTACTCTATCGCAAAAGTTATATATAATAAGAGAAATAATTTTGCCAAAAGTTGTAAGTATTATAACTACGTCAAATATCTTACTTATTAATATTCTCTATTATACTAGAGTCTTCTAGTAAAAATAATAGATTTAAGATTGTTTAATTAATCAAAATTGCAAAGATACTATTAGCGCTTTTATAACAATTGTTGTTTCTTAATCTTATTTTTAGATTTTCGACTTTAACTTCTAACAAGATAATTTTGATTAACTTTCGCATTTTGCTATTAAAATATATAAAATTTACTAATTATTACTCTAGACACTATGCGTTTTCTAAAAGTGCTTTGCTTATAGATTTTAATTACAAATTGCTAAAACTATAGAAATTACAAAGTTTGTTAACATATAAGAAGCTCAAGTCGATCTTTATTCTTAACATATGCTTCAAAACACAAAACACTTTGCAATTAAATAACTTTCTTAATATTGACTTAAACTTTATCAAAAATATGTTGTTAAAAACGCAAAGATTACTCTATCAAAGATAAGATTTTGATAGTAAAAAATTAAGAAATGCGAAAGTTGATCAAAAGCATCTTGCCAGAAGTTGGGGTCGAGAATCTAAAAATAAGGTTAAGGGGCGACAACTATTGTGAAAGCGCTAATGTAAGATTATTCGATCTTCTATTCTGATTGTACTCTGGTTACTTCAAGATGTTGTCTCTCTTTTACATTGTATGAGCGATAATTAGTTCAACAATTAGTGACTCGCTGGCGGTAAAACTATCAAGATAGTGTTGCCATACAACTTCTGAAAAGAAAGATCGATCCGTTGATGTGTCCCAAGTCGACATTGTAAGTTGTGGCTATGTACGAGGACCAGATTACTGTATAATGTCTAATGTCTTGGGTATCCCACTCCTTACTGATTCGGGATTACTACCTTGCTTCTGTTAATAGAGCAATCGAGCTTTGCATCGCACCAGCCCCTCGAAGATTGTCAAATTGACATCTGCAAACTTGAACACATCGATCAAGATTCCGAACCTGTCCAGATTCCTTACGTTTACAGCGCAACGGATCTCGCGAAGGCTTCGAACGCCTCGTGGATGCCCATTTCGCTTTCCCCAAACACTTCGCGCTCAGCAAGATAATCAAATGGTGTCTTACCATCAACATCCTTTAAGGAGAGGTGCAGGCCAGTCGACTTGCAGTCCGTCAAGGTGTTGATAGTTTCTGTATCGGCGAAGATAGCGACCATATGTGCGACATTTCTAGAACGAACATTTCTTATCGCGCAATGGACTCCGTGAGCTAGAAGCGAAGATATAATCTCATGATGACAGTAGCTGACGGCGAAATGTATAGTATTGTCCTCAGATGAGACATTCCGCGCGTTGACATCTGCGCCAAGCTCGATCAGTCTCTCTGCTGTTGCTGTTAGGTGCCAGAAGACGGCATTGAGCAGGGGCGTCTCATGGTCAAAGTCGCGTACATCGACGTGGATGCCGGCCTCGATGAGCAAATTCACAACCTCAACATTCCCATGAACATGACAAACCATGTGCAGCGGGGTTCTTTGGTAGTCAGTGTTCCGTGTATTTATGTCGACGCCAGCGTCCAGCAGTGCCTTGCACACTCCGGAGCTTTTCACAAAGCCTAGCGGTGAGTTACCTTCATCATCAATGCTGTTTGGATCTGCGTCAAAGGCTAATAGATCCGCTACCGCATTCAGGTCATCTCGGATCACGGCCCAAGCCAGCGATGTTCTCTTTTTGGCGTCGCCTATATTGACGCTTGCTTTAGAGGTTTCTAATTCCATTCTAAGATCTTTCTGGATGATATCTAGGACGATCTTATGCAACGTTGTTAAGCCTCGGATCTCCATGAATTCTGTATTTTGGAGCATGCCTTCCACAATACCTATACCCTCACTACCAAATCGACCAGCGAAAGAGGCATCGATCAGGGCTTCGCTTGCTAGCCTCCCCGAAGCACTCGGAAGATTGGGATCCGTACCCTGGTCGATGAGAAATTTGCTGATCCGATAGTCTTCGTGATTTACTGCGTAACCTAGAGCAGTCACACCTCGTGGATTAACGTCATGTGGCGATGCTTTGTGTTGGCTGAACATCTTTTGGATGGCGACAAGATCGCCTCTGTTAGCGTACTTCCAGTATACGTGGGACCATGGTGTGACTCTAGGTGCACGCAATGCAATTTTCGGTCCATCCAGGGGGGTATGATGCATAGTCAGAGTTATGTAGCGACGCAGCAGATACTGAGGAAGAAAGTAAGTCATGGTCACAGGCGTCGCTAAGAAGCGTTGGCACTTTTTTTCGTTACAGCCAGGTCTTTGACCACTGTAGTGCACGGCTATTCGACCGATTGCGGACTCTAGGACCCACGGGGACTTGAAGAAGCGCCGAACATGGCATCTGCAGCTGCACCAGCGGGGACATCCTCTGGTTTCGGGTCCTGTCGATTTCCGAAACGATATTTTTTTAGGAGTTTGAGTTACCCGGTCTGTGGCTGGACGCTCCATGCCTTCCGCAGGATCCGCGCAGTCGCGCAATAGAGGCGCAATGCCTTGCGGTTGGAGTGGATCGTCGACGCCCCAGACTCGACGAGTGCCCGGCATAGCGCCCTGGTTGTCGAAATTCCTATATTCTTCTCGACCAATGACAATCGCCAGTTGTTGCGAAAGTTGGTCCTGAACGCTGATGTAGATGCTTAGAGACTCCTCGATGCGCGTTACAGATGATCTGACGAATTTTAAGTCTAGCCATCGGAGAGAATGCAAAATGAATGAAGGAAATCATTAGGCCTACGCTGTAACTAGTCCCATTTTGAGTGATAAATCCATTCGAATGATTTTCAAACTCTCGAATAAGCACTTTATCTCGTTTTTGTGACGGAGCCAGACCAGTCGTGCGCGGCTAGCATTGCTGACACGAGTGATATGAAAAGGTGGGGACAGCAAAAGCGCGACAATAGCATCAACGATGGCGGAAGCTCGCAGTACAGGCTGCGACAGGCTTTCACTATACTGGCCGGATGTCGCAGCCTCGAAAAACGTGGCAAAATCGCGCAGAGTAGACTGCAAGCTCTCGAGCTCTATGACCAGATCCTCGATCTCTCGGGGTGCTTCCCAGCATTACTTGATCCTATGCAGAGCGTTCAAGCTAGAATGAGCTGCTGGGATGATGGCCAGTATGCTGGCACAGAACGAAACTGGATCCATTGCGGGGGTAGGTTGGTATGCTTGACCACCGAGAAAACAGAATCGTGGCGTTTTTCTACATAGCTGATGCTGAACGTGCGAAGTGTCAGCGACTGGGGTATCTCAGGTCCACCTTGAACTCTTTCCCAGGCGGAGTAAGGCGTCGATCTGCATGAATGCGCCAGAGTGGCTGAGCTATGTTATAAGATCGCGGACGCGTCCATTTTTGAGATAGCGACGACACGGTCGCAGTTCCAAACCTAGCATATCTGTCTGCTCGTCATGTCCCGTGGATAATTGTAGCGAAAAACGATGAGATTCTGATATAACGCTGGCAAGTTCGGCGAGGTCTTTCTTTGGCTCGTAGTAGAGAATCTTGACTTGCTTGCTGATTTTAGGGTGTCGAGAGATAGCTAGGAGTCGTTGAAAGCTGTCGGGATGAAAGACTAGCTGCACTTCACTAAGCAGAAAGGGAGTTGCAAGTTTTTTGGAGAATTTTGATACAAGGCGTAGACTCTGGATATCCTCGATTTCCACCAGTTCGCAGATAATTTGGCTCATTTCAGTCGTAAAGCGATCCATTCCCGTTTCTGTCAAAATTCACTTTAGCTAACAGTTTTTGGAGCTCGCGAGCCAGGAGGACTAGCCTTTGAGCTGTCAAGGCAGGTGCAAGACGTTTGGTTCTTTTCGCAAGGACGAGATCGAGGTCGCGGAAGATCGCGTGGCTGGTCCGTCTGCCAAGAGTACACAATGACGTCATTGCAGGGTACAAACTCCCTTACCTTACGTTTAGCCCTTTTTGCTCCTGTCCACAAGATCAAATCGGTTCCTGTATATGCAGCGCCCCGCGAGCCTGATACTGCGACCGATGATCCTGTGTAAGTGTCTTCGACCGCAGCTCGCGATTTCTATGGTTCGGTCATGGAAGACGGGGGCACACATATATGCTCCTATCTCCAGATCTCAGTCGATACCGCAATAGGAATTGCGAGCCATGAAATAGGAGACTTTGCCGAGAGTGATGGCGAGCCGCAAGGCTGCAAAGTCGTATGACTGTTCCTTCCATCCATCAGCCTTCCTGCAAGCCTTGCGTCTTCTAGCGGCCAGTACCATGTTTGTTCGCATCACCCTCTCAACTGCAAGCCAGCACCGTGACATGGTCATGATTCCGTCTAGTTGTTGCAGTCTCGAATGCGCGGTCTCCGAGTCGGCTGTCAATGATCCGGCTGGGGCCGACGTTGACCACCGCTGTACGTATATTGTTGATGGGTTCCTTTACAGTCGTGAGAGTGTTCTGGAATACTTGTGGTTGGTAATGTTGAGTCACTGAGGGTAGTGAGTGTAGAGTTCTGTTGATCGATCAAGAATACCAAAGATCTCGCTCGGTCCCAAGCTGACCACAGAAATAAAGGGTCTCGAATTTTCAATGCGTCTCTACCTTGGAAATCACAGAACGACCGTGTGAAGGCGCTGAAGCAACAGACAGGACCGACATATACGAAGTGGCGTGGTAAAGGAAGTGAAACAACCAATGCATAGCAGCGCATGTTGAACCTGAAAGTCACTGTATACCTAAATTGACAGGTTCGACAGGGATGCGTCAATTGAGCGAGACAGTCTCAAAAATGGCTTGATTGTACACTGGAGAGGCGGAAGGACCTGCAATCACTACCGTGTGAGACGTACGAGTTGGAAGCAACCTACAACTGCAGCACTCTCAGACTACGAGAAAGCCCTCCCAAAGGTTAGCGACCTCCCACCGATCGAAAGCACATTGCCTGGCGATACATGCTGTCATCGCTTGCCGCCAATGTCCGTTTAACACTCGCTGCTAGACACGCGGCCTCCTCACAAACAAAGCCATGGCGGCAGATTTCTTATGGGTTATGCTAATGCCGCAGGCCTAAAAACCGAGACGCCAAATCGAAAGAGGAAGTAGACGAAGGAAAGAAGATCAATTGTGTGATATCATAGTGATGGGAAAAGTCATGAAGTATGCCTAAATGTGGAGGAAACAGCTATGTAATTTGGAAGGGGAAGCGGATGCTGTTCCGGCAACTCAGTACACAATGCTCTTCCTGAATCAGAATCTGTTCCCTTATATGTATTTCAATAGACAGACAAGCGCAGGAAGTTTGCCAAAATTGGAGAAGTCGGAAACGGAGTCATGACAGAATCGACTGAACGACGTCATGGGTCACTGGGGACTAGCGCCTACAGAAACGTCACCCTCTTTAATATGAACGTTCTCCTAAGTACATTTGTATTTATTTTCCATTCAGCTCTCAATACTTGAGACAATCTGCTGGAAATTAAAACACTACCAGTTGCTGATTATCCTAAACTTTCTATTTGTCTGTCTCAAGAAACATCTACCGTATTCTATGGCAACCCAAGCATCAATAATACAACCCTCGACAATGTTGCCCGTTTTTCCAAACAAGCCGAGTCTTCGAATTTCAGCGGCCATGCAAAGTCCAGCGCAGAGGGTTTAGTCACCTGGCAACATCTCCGTATGCTTGTTCCTCCCAGTATTGACTTTGGCAAACGCCTGACTCAGGCGCCCAAAATCTAGCTGAATGGCAAAAGTCTGGGTTGACTACCTCCGAGGTTAAATGACCTTGTCTAAGACCATGCTAAACGTGATATAGAGATAACGAGTATCTCTTGACTGGGCACCGGTAAAGTCATCAAATCTTTCTCAGCGGAAAGAACTGAAAAGCTGCGAGGCCACCTTCGTACTCCGTCAAGCGGTCCCTTAAAACGATTTTGCAAATGCACAACGAAACTAGTAAGTCTGCTCCGGTAACCAATACCTCTTCTTGCTTTCGTACGAACAGCGAGCACTCATAGTCAACATCTGGACGCATACACTTGGAGCCGCTTTTTTCCTCGTCTGGCCAATATATTTGTACCTCCACCTCTACTCGCGGTACAAAAACGCCAGCTCAGGCGACAAAGGGGTTCTCCTTATATTCTTCATGGGAGTCATCATATGCTTCGGTCTCTCTTCAGTGTATGTATTTCCCCCAGCCATAGTGACCTACAATACTTCCGCTTACGCCCATTGTCAGCTCTCACACCTTTTCCGATCACAGCAGGAAAGTCCGCGAATTGGCCAGTCACGTTGATCACTTGGGAATAGTGGTTGTCTTGTGGGGTTCGACGATACCAAGCGACCACTTTGGCTTCCACGGCAGCCCAAAGCTGCAATTCTCATACGAAACCATGGTATAGCGGACGCTATGCGCAGCTTCCAATACCTACCACTGCTTATGATCCATAGTCAACCGTAACGGCCCTGTGCTGTGGTATCTTTACCATGAGTCCCAAGTTCCGCTCTCCACCCTACCGTAACATACGCGTGGCTATGTATTCTTTCCTCGGCCTTTCCGCATTCGTCCCAATTGCTCACGGCGTGATTGTCAACGGCTGGAAAATGCAGAATGAGCGGCAGTCTGTGGCGTATTTCATCGTTCTTGGCCTGCTGAACCTCACTGGCGGAGCCTTCTACGCGGCTCGTGTTCCAGAACGCTGGTTTGCAAACTCTTTTGATATCGTTGGTTCTAGTCATCAGATAATGCATATCCTCGTGATGTGCGGAGCATGGTCTTGGACTCTAGGTTTGACCAAAGCGTTCGACTATTGGCATTCCGACGCAGCAATGCGAGGCGCGGTGTGTTGACACATGGGTCATTGGTAGTTCTGAGACTCCCGAAGACGTCGTCCATTCCGCGAGTAAAAAGTCCAGATTCGTCTAACATGCGCAAAGAACTACATGCATATGCCTGCATTTTTGTCCAATTGAGTGAGAAGGGTGCGTCATCTACGCTCTGCCATGTTCTTAGAACTTCATATAGTCTCGATCAAGGTTGATATCTTTGCGGAACTGCCTGCCTATCGATGCCGACGATCGGTCAGTCTCCGGACTGGAGGGCAACTACTATCTTGCCCCTTCAGGAGACTATGTATGCCATGACGACTGTTACCCTTGGTCAAGGTAGGTTCTCGAGCTCACTTATCCATAGGTCAGTCCACACCAGTGTTATTAAACTGCGCTCAGCTGTAATGTCTTCCGGTTCTATGAGCGCTGCTGTCGGGAAGTGGAATGCGAGTATGTCACCACCGGCTGTGAAAGTACCTGCAGATATGTTTTCAAGCATAACCTAGGCTAAGCTGGTCGGCAAGCAGTAGTGCCGTTCTGTATAGCCATAAAGCAGCCTAGAAGACCATGATTGGCAAATCGTAGTGGACAGAGTGGGGAGAGAGCGAATCTGTCGCGCTGTAGTGGACACTGTCTTTGTCGACTTGAAGACTTGAGGGGTTTTTAGGACTTGATAACAGCTGGAGACCGTCTTAAAAGCGAGTCACTTCCTCTGCATTCATATTCCTCATGATTCGGAACTCTGCGTTGGCAGAGGTAATCCCCTTGTTCTTGCCATTTATATGCATCTTCGTCCAGCTCGGATCAATGCCAACATACCAATAATCTTGCCAAGCGAGACTTAGTCGGAAGATGAATTGATAGCGTCGCCAACTAAACAGAAGGGGCTGCAATTGAGTCAAACATGTCACCTCTTGAAACATGAGACGGATTTAAGTACTCCCTCAATCACTAGATGGGCGGGGACAGGATTTCCTGTCATGTATCTCCGAACATGAAGATACCCTTCCCTTTTCGATATCCTCCCAATGTCCCCTCAACGGCCTGAACCAGCTCTTCTTTCTTCGTATCCCAGTTCCATGGCACTTCCACCATTGGGACATCCTTGAAATTTCCCTCCCTAATTAATTGCAGAATCTCTTCCACCGTCTTCATCTTCTGTTCCGGATTCGCATCCGCCCATCTACTGACCCAGAACCCACTGAACCTCAGATCCTTGAATATCAACAAACTCGCCCCGATCCTCATCGGACTCTTACTCATCGCGCCATACGTGACCATATGCGCCCCATCGCTCAGCACTTTCGCCATCGCCATCGCCGCATCTCCGCCCACGCAATTCAATCCCAGCATGACCTTCTCCCTCCCACCATTCGTCCATCCCATAACCTTATCCTTAAACCCCTTCTCTCCAACCTCCTCATCCGTAACCACCCTCGTTGCCCCCAACCTCTCCAACTCCCTCTTCAACCTCTCCCCCTCCTCCCCCGCCCTTCCCCTCACAACAGCAATACACCTCAACCCCCACAATCTTCCCAACTGTATCGCAGCCCTCCCCACCCCACTATTAGCTCCATTCTGTATCCACCAATTCCCCTCCCTCAGCTCCACAAAATCCCTCAGCATCCGCCACGCCGTCACGGGATTCACGCTCACAGTCGCCACCTGCGTGCTCTTCAAACCCTCCTTATCCACCCTCATCACTTTCCCCTCCTGGCACTGGAGATGTGTGCGCCATGTCCCCAGTCCCGTCGTGCGCGGTATCACCCAGTCGCCGCGTTTGAGGCTTTTGGCGCCCGAGCCGGCGGAGAGGACCTCGAAACAGGCTTCGTTGCCCGGGATGGCGATGGGGTGGGGGGTTCCGAGG
>JAABUZ0100002911.1_pt1 | contig 27032 bp, 30 predicted proteins | sample 5562091 | NCBI WGS metagenome assembly JAABUZ01 (sample SAMN12813069, study PRJNA571459) | rock metagenome | isolation source: Antarctica rocks | place: Antarctica: Victoria Land, Linnaeus Terrace sud | collected 2015-12-21 | reverse complement strand
TAAATGATATGCAATAGAGCACCCACTCACGCCACCCCCAACGATAACAACATCCGTCGCCTGCTTCATAGCCATGTTGAGCCTCCTTTGCTCCATTATAGCATCACGAATTAAGTAGAGCAGTTTGCGAGATCAAAATCTCTAATAGAAATGTTAGTCAACCTTTCCCAATTTGGGAAAGGTTGACTAAGAGGTCCGCTTTACTGATGCAACTGAAGATGGTGGCTTATTTGGTATAAGATTCTGATGTGGCTTTGTATAATGTTTTGTTTCTTGCCATGTACGATAGCAAACAAGAATATAGTGTACATACTCATCTTATATAAATAATACTGCTTTCTTACATAGGTTTTTGTTCGGCTAGTGGAAGGATGAACCAGAAGGTGGAGCCGTGGGGTGGGTCACTGTGGACGCCGAAGCGGCCGTTGTGGCGTTCGATGATGGTTCGGCTGATGTGCAGGCCTAAGCCGAGACCTACGCCGGAGCCGGTGCGGACTTCGATGCCGGGGGCACGATAGAAGCGGTCCCAGATGCGCTGCTGTTGCTCTGGGGTGAGGCCGGGTCCTTCGTCGTGGACGGAGACGCGTACCTGAGTGTCGAGCAGGTCGATGTTGACCTGGACGGGCTTGCTGGCCTCGGAGTATTTCAAGGCGTTTGAGAGATAGTTGCTGACGACCTGGCGAATGCGGTCGGCGTCGGCCAGTACTAGAATCTCGTCGGACGAATTGACCGTGAGTTCGATGATGCGTTGCGGTGTTAGATAATGCTGATCCTCGACTACTTCGCGGACCAGGGTTGCGAGATCACAGAGTTCGAGATGGAGCTCCAGACGATCGGCGTGTATGCGCGAGACGTCCAGCAGGTCTCTCACCAGGCGATTTTGCATACTGACCTGGCGCTCTGTACGATCAAGGTGGCCTTTGACCACCGCGAGCTGTTTCTCTACACTCGCGGGCAGAGCATCTTGCTGTGAAAGCAGGCGGACGAGCTGGCGATTGGCAAGCTGGACGCTGGCCTTAACGGTTGTGAGGGGTGTACGCAGCTCGTGACCGGCGATACCGATAAATTCGTCCATCATACGATTAGTTTCGTTCAGGGCCAGGACGCTCGCCTGGGCCGCAGCCTGTTCGTGCTGTAGCCGCTCGCGCTCGATCACCAGGGCTGAGAGATCGGCGACCGCTTTTGTCAGGCTTAGCTCTGCCTGTGCATAGACATGAGGACTCTTGCCGTAGTCCAAAACCAGCATTCCGATCACACGCGATCCAATTTTCATGGGAGTAAGAATCATCGTTTGAATGCCAAAGGGATTGGGAAGGTTGCAGAGCGGAGGCTGAGTGAAATCTACCACCACCGGATCATCGTGATTTTGAGCAGGTGAGAGTGACGCGCCTGCCAGTAATTCAGATAAGTGAAAGCCTGACTCCCTTGCATACCAGAGCTGTTCCTGTTCGGGAGAGAGCCCTACTACAGCTAGTGAACGCAACTCTTGAGTGATCTGATCGACTGCTGTTACAGCCACACGTTTGCAGCCCAGCACACGGCGAATAAGTTCTGCCAGCGGCCTACCGATCCCATTTGATATCTTCGTGGCCGTATCTTGCTGCTCCGCCTGTTCAGGTAGGTGAACAAGATCTTCCGCCATCGTCAGCAGAGCCTCCAAAGCCTCCTGAGTGCGCCGCTCAAGTGCTCTGCGCTCAGTCACGTCACGGAAGATCAGCACTCCGCCAGTCAGAGCACGCTCCTGGTCATACACGGGCGTTCCTGTAATATTAAGCTGCACCTCGCGGCCATCCAGCGCGTGTATCTGAATATCGATCGCCTGGTTCCCTGTAAACACCTCACCTGCCAGTATACGCTGCACAGGTAACTGCTCCTGAGTCAGAATATGGCCATGCTCATCGCGCACAGTCAGCATCTCTGCTCGCTCGGCAGTTGTTGCCTGTACATACTGTGGAGCCTGATCCAGGGCAATAAGTTTACTATATGCTTCATTAGCCCGCAGTATACGCGCGCTCCGATCGTAAATCACCAGGCCATCAGTCATCGCATGAAACGTTGCCTCAAGCTGCTGAGCGCGTCTTGTCGCCTCATGCTCCGCTTGGCGTAATGCCGAGAGATCATGAGTAATCGTTACTGCCCCGATAATCGAGTTGTTTGCTTGCGCGCGTAGAGGGGTTCCGCTCACCAAAATAGTACGCTCAGGCGCTCCTGCGAGAGGACGATAGCGCAGTTCGACAGCCGTGACGACCTCTCCGCGTAAAGCGCGTGCAAGGGGCAGATCATTTGCTGGTGGCCGCTTTCCCTGTATGTCGCGCAAATCTGGTCTGTCTACCATAGGAATGTCGTGCTGCTCTGCCAATCCAAGCTCACGTGCGATCTTATTATATTGAACGGCCTCGCCTCGCGCATCATAGAACACTAATGGATCAGGGAGGGCGTCAATGATCTCTTCCATACGTTGCCCAAAGGTCTGAGCCGTGTAGCGCGCCTGCTGAATGCGACCAGTCAGAGTACCAAGCGTCACGCCCGCGCCTATATACAGGAGGAGGCGCAAGATGTGCTCTAGCTGAGAGGCAGGCAGCGCGGCGGAAGAAGGAAGCCAGAGAAGGAGCAGACCGATGGCGCCGGTGCAGGTAGCAATAAGGGCAGGGCCCGCGCCCCAGCCCCAGGCCATCAAAAAGACAACGAGCAGCAGCAGCGATTCACAAAATTGCAGCGTAGGAAAAATCGGGCCGAGCAGGGCAGCAATGAGCACAACCGCTAACTGACTCAGAACAGCGAGTGCATAGCCAGCAGCCGGTCGTGACCAGGGTGTCACAACCCAGTCAGGAGAGAACGTCGCGGCCTGAAACCAGTCAAAGAGCGAGCGCCAGCCGGTATGCTGATGACCCTGCTTATGCCGAGCCGGGCTAGCTCCTGATGCGCTCTGAGTGGAGCGAGAGGTGTTCTCCGCCTCCCTACCTTTTCGAAAATGATGTTGCATAGCCGTCCTCGAATTCTCTTCTCTGATGATACTGCCACTATTTTAGCGGATGAAGCCTCCTGCTGACAACTGTGAAAACTTTTCCTCAATCAATGTTCGGTCCCTAGTGCTGCTCTTTATCTTATTCATTCATTTTACCTGTTCTACATTTTTGTAAACTTTTGTGCTTTGCACAAAAGTTTACAAAAATGTAGAACAGGTAAAATGAATGAATAAGATAAAATCAACCTTTCGAGTTTTGCTGGAGGCAGTCACGTAATGCTACCTCGCCCTTGCGCAGTTCATCAACCAGGCCGTCGCGCTGTCGATTCATCTGGGTAAGCTTTGCCTGTAGATCTGGCCTCTGCTGATCATCGGGATAGAGCGAGTTCAACAAATTCTGCAAATCTAATATCTCATCTTCCAGCGAGTTCTGGCGCAGCTCTAACTGAGCGTTTGCCTTTTGTATAGCATCGCAATCTGGTTTCGTCTGCATAGTTATTCGACCTTTCTACTATAGGAGATATGACTGATATGACAGATTTTATCACTATTTTGGGACTTCTTTATAGAAATATGAGGAAACGAAATTTTCCTACTATAGTAGTTAGTAAATTGAAGTAATTTGTGAACATGCTTGAGAACAGATAGATATTACTCTAGCAAACGTGATGGCAATCCGAAAGCGTGGGCTGTTTTGTGCTTCGGTGCACACTGGTTAGTGCTCCTCCCCGTAAACGGGGCCTGTGCGCGATAAATCGGCACCTCTGCTTCGCGGCGTTCACTTACACCAGAGGTAAGCGGCATGGTATAGTAAACCAGGAGAGGAAAAACACTTCTCTCCGCGTAACGTAATAGAGCAGAATATAGGAAGAGTAAGGAAAAAGAATGCAAACGCAGTGTACACATCTGAACCAGATTCGGCAAGTCACGCCAAGCGCCAATGGATGCGAGGATTGTTTAAAGATAGGGGACACCTGGGTGCACCTCCGGCTGTGCCTTGAATGCGGACACGTCGGCTGCTGTGACTCCTCAAAGAACAAGCATGCCACCAAGCATTTTCATGCTGTCAACCATCCTATCATTCAGTCCTTCCAACCTGGAGAAGATTGGGGCTGGTGCTACATCGATCAGGTCGAACTCGATTTCCAATAAGATTATGATGTCTGACAGCTAAGTCTGGCTATGCTCTGAGAGCCCGCCGCTTCGAGCGGCCGAATCCATGCTTCAGCACTACATGCTCTTCGACCAGACTACAGTGTCTTCTTAATAGTTAAACAGAATAGAACGTCATGAGCACAGGAATACGAATGTGTCATTATAAAAGAGTAGTTGTGAACACAAAAAGTCGAAGGGAAGAAAAAGATGGCCAGACCTCACCTCACGGTACCTGTGAGCGAGCGTGATCATAGCCAGGGACCGACTGACGCGGCGATAACGCTGGTGCAGTATGGTGACTACGAATGTCCCTACACACGTCAATCCACGACAGGCGTCAGGGCAATTCAGCAGCAGTTGGGAGATAGGCTTCGTTTCGTCTATCGAAACTTTCCATTAGTCCAGATTCATCCTCATGCACTGCATAGTGCGGAGGCAGCCGAAGCGGCGGATGCACAAGGGAAGTTCTGGGAGATGCACGATTATATCTTTCATCACCAGCACACTCTGGAGGACGCAGACCTGCGGCGTTTCGCGGAGGCGGTAGGCCTGAACGTCGCCCAATACGAACAAGATATGGCTGGACACAGCCATCTTGCACGTATCGAGGCCGATCTAGAGGGTGGAGAAGAGAGCGGCGTCGGCGGCACGCCAACCTTCTACATCAACGGCGCACGCCACGATGGTTCCTGGGAGCAAGAGGTCCTGTTAAGCGCAATTGAGCGCGCACTCAAAGCCTGATTGAGACCTGAGTGCCTCTGCTTCGCAGTACCTCCTGCGAAGCAGAGGCGCCCGTTCACGGCGCGCATACCGGCTTCATCCGGAGATCTACCGATCGTGTGACCCGAAGCGCAAATCTGCCTTCACGGGAATGGTTGGTTACGATATTCGTCATAACGGAATTGTAAGGAGGAGGACATATGGCTAATGCCAGGAGAAATAAAGAGCGGGAAGAGCGTATCAATATGGAGATTATTGTAGATGCATACACTCCAGAAGAGCAGGACCTTGCCTGGTATTCTTATCTCTCCAGTGCTCTACAATTTCCCTTCGCTGCGCGCTGTACCACATTCCGCCTGATCTCACCACTGGAGCCTGGAAAGAAAGTCGAAGTGTTAGAAATGGCTCCAGAGGAGGAATGTAACAGCGAGATATTTGTTGTGATCCGCTGGCAAAAGCGGGAGCTTGGCGTTCCTCTAATGCAGTTGAAGTGTACGGATGATGACGAAGAGACTCAGCAGGCCATTGAGGACTGGCGCTATTGGTTCAATCAACGTCGAGGTGACGAGGATGAGGAAGAGTATGAGGACGACGAGTATGAAGAAGAGTATGAGGACGACGACGAATAGTAGCCTACATCGAGTTTAATAGTAATAAGAGAACGGATCAGCATAGCTACAGGAGGGAGTCGAGTATTGGCCAGTCAAAAAGCTCTTTTAGATAACGTCGCAGCTCAGAAATCTCTGCCGAGGACTGACGCACCATATTTGCAGCCGCCGCCTGGCCGTCGTTATGTCCGTACATTTCTCTTTTCACGTCGCGTCGATGCTCCTCTCGCGCACATTCACCTGATCGCGCGCACTATCCTCGTCCTGTGTCTATCGGCCGCACAACTTCGCACGATCAACACCGACCACCCCGACCTCGCCGGAGCAATCGTCCTCTGGCTCTGCGGGCTGCTGCTCTTCGCCCTCAGCGGCATGCATGCTAAGATAGCCCGTCTCTACCTGCTCTTAACCCTGCCTACCCTGTTCAGCCTGCTCTTCACCTGGACTCTACTCAACCCTATCCCTGGCCATGTCGTCCTCTTCCAGCAACCCGTCTACTCCGGCATTCTCTCCTTCAGCCTGGCTGCATGGCAGCCGCTCTGGCTCGCCATCGTCGTCGGTTACTATCTCTGGCGTCGTGGAATTCTGGCTGGCATGCTTATCGCCACCGTTTTCACACTTCTCCTCACTCATCTCGTCGCCCTACCAGAGTGGACATTTGCTAGCGTGCGCTTCTTCCATCCGCTGCAACTTTACATCAGCGATCTGGGGCTGGAGCGCGCCATCACAAAAGTCATCGGCTACTCCGCCATGATCCTCTCTACAGTAGCCCTGGTCGTGACCAGTCGGGATGTCGAGCTTATCGGGTCGCTGCGGCAGCTTCGTGTTCCTCAGGCTATCATCTTCTTCCTTAGCACCGTCTTTCGCGCCCTCAACCTGGCTCTCACCGATTATGAAACGATCTATCAGGCGCAGATTGCTCGTGCCATCAATGCTCGCCCGCGCAGCTTCTTTCGCCAGTTGCGCGACCTGGGGAGTATCGCGGTCCCGATGGTGGCAATGATGATCCGGCGTTCAAGCGAGATCGGCGATGCACTGATGGCACGCGGCTACAAACTGGGGCAGAACATGGAAAACTATTACGAGACCAGTCCCTGGCGCTCAATAGACTGGCTCGTCCTCGTAGTAAGTCTCGGCCTGCTTTATCTAGCTGTTGGACCCTTTCCCGGTCTCACAGCACTATTGCAAAGGGGGTAATGGATATGACGACGGGAGAATTTAGCGAGAAGCAGCATGCAATAGCGCAGATAGAGGCCGGACAAAACGAGAGCGATGCTGTGCGCGTAGAGGGGCTGTGGTGGCGCTATCCGACCTTTAGCGAGAAGCCTAATAGCTGGATGCTGCGCGATATTGCGCTGAGTGTTCGGCAGGGTGAGTGCTTTGGCATCACAGGTCCGAGTGGGGCGGGCAAGACGACGCTCTGCCGCGCCCTGATGGGCATTATTCCGCACAATACGCAGCTTACCCCCGAGCAGATGAAGCAACACTTTCGTGGTAGTGTAAACGTCCTGGGCGAACTCGTCTCGCTGCAGACCGCCAACTCGCACAAGGTCGGCATGGTCCTGCAAGATCCGGAGAATCAGTTCTTGCGCATGAGTCTACTGCACGAGCTTGGACTGGGTCTGCAATTGCAGGGGGTGGCGAGAGAAGAGATCGTCCAGCGTTCATATGAAGCCCTGCAATGGGTTGGACTGGGAAAACTCTGGCATGGCGCGGCCTATCTGCATCCCGCCGACCTCTCCGGTGGGCAGAAGCAGCGCGTCGCCATCGCAGCCTTCTTAGCCCTGCGTCCCGAAGTCCTCATCCTCGACGAACCCACCAGCGACCTCGACCCGGTGGGCAAGCGCGAGGTCATCGAAACCCTCACTCAGCTCAGGCGCGATTACGCCCTGACCGTCATCCTCGTCGAGCAAGATCCCGAAATCCTCTCGACCTTCTGTGATCGCATCGCCCTGCTGCACGAGGGTCGTGTCGAGCTTACCGCTCCACCCGCCGAATTCTACAGCCAGCGAGCACTCTTAGAGAAATACGGTGCATCCGTTGGCGAACTCGCTCGCATCTCCTGGCACACCGGCTACACATTCCAGCAGCGCCCACCGCTCAGCCTCGCCGAGGCTGAGGCAACCTTCGCCCCCGTCATCGCTCAGCATCCTGTGCGTATGTCTATCAGTCAGCCGCAGGAAAAGCAAGAGCTGGTTGCCCAGGCCGAAGGGGTGGTCTATAACTACGGCGATGGAACTCTAGCACTCAAGGGTGTTGATCTTTCTCTCTATCGCGGCGAGATGCTTGCGCTGCTGGGGCCGAATGGTAGCGGCAAGACGACCTTTGCCAAGATACTCGCGGGTATTTACAGGGCCACTCGTGGGCGTGTTCGGGTGATGGGGCAAGATTTATCCTCGCGAAAAGTGCGTGGGCGGTTGCCGAGAACGGTCGGCTACGTCTTCCAGAATCCCGACCATCAGCTCTTCTGTCGCAAGGTCAGTGAAGAAGTTGAGTATGGCCTTAAAAATCTCGGTATTGGAGCGGAGCAGAGGCGCGAGACTGTGTTGAAAACTCTTGAAGCCGTTGGACTCGCAAAAGAGGCCGACGAAGATCCCCTCTTCTTGAGCAAGGGACAGCGTCAGAGGCTAGCGGTGGCCTCGGTATTAGCTATGGGACCCGATATCCTTGTGGTGGACGAGCCTACTACTGGACAGGACTACCGCTCTATTACAGGCATCATGTCCCTGCTCTGTGAGCTGCAACGGCAAGGCAAAACCATCCTCGTCATCACCCACGACATGACTCTCGTCGCCGAATACTGCCAACGCGTCGTCGCATTCCGCGACGGCCAGCTCGCCTTCACCGGCACGCCGACTGAACTCTTTGATACACCTGAGATTCTGGAGAGGACAGGACTGCGTCCTCCGACGGCGGCGGCTCTGTCGATTCGCATGCGCGATGCGCAACCAGATTTTCCGCCGCTGTTGACTGTTGGGCAGTGGGAGGCGGCACTACAATAGCACAAAGAGAGTTTAAGATCTGATTTGATCCACTGGCGCTGCTAATGGAGAGGAGATTCAGATATTTCCAGGGAGCTACGTATTATTTCTCTTCTCCTGCTACAACAGCAGGATGTAAGGAATCAGTGATGGACGAGTGCGCATGTTTTCCGTTTTCATCTTCTAGCCGTATGTTACGCAGGTTCACCATCGCAAAGAATCCAGCAAACACTGCTAAAATACCTGCACCCGTAAAGATAGTATCGACAGGACCAAATGCAATTCCCCAAAAGGTCATGTGGAAGTCGCGGAGCAGCGTGCTATCCAGATAGCCAGCAAGCACAATAGAAAGGGTGGAGGCTGCACTTATCATCGTTGAGAACACTGCTGTGACACGCCCAATCAGCTTCTGTGGTGTCGCATACAAGAGCAGCGGCATGTGAGCGACATTGATCGGCGTGTTTGCAAAACCCATAAGAAAGGCCAGTGCTAGTGCGGGAATAACACTCGTCGTGCGCGCAAAGAGCAGAACCACTCCTCCCACAGCCAAGACCGATACCCAGAAGACACGCACCACTCCAAGCCGTTGTGCAAATACGATGGCAAAGGCAGCACCAACAATCGCTCCTAATCCTGCTGCCGAACCAAGAACTCCATAGATGCTCGCAGGTGCATGCAGATTCTGCGTGACAAAGAAAATATTGAGTGCCGTGAAAGCTCCCGCACCCAAGAGAACGATCACTCCCGTTACTAGAAGCGTCATCAAGACCCGGCTGCGTACAAAAAATCGGATTCCTTCGAGAAAATCGCGGAAAAAGTTGTTCTGGGATATTAGGCTGTCCTGCATCTCGATAGGAGGGACATGCATGGCTCCGATGGCAACGAAAGAGACGACAAACGAGAGTGCATCGAACACCAATGCCCATTGGATGCCGACGCTAAAAAAGAGTAATGCCCCCAACGCCGGTCCGACAACAATCGCAAGGTTGCCTGTCACCTGATTTAGTCCGCTCGCTCGAGACTGGTCTGGCTCCTTAACAATGTGACTAATCAGTGCCATAATCGAGGGATTAAAGAATTGGTCACACAGGCTCGTCAGGAAAACGATGCTATAGAGTGCTGCGAGTTGCCACACGATGGGGGGTCGGCCGTTAGCGAGAAAAGGCAAAGGGATAGTGACGAGAATGAGGAGCATGATCAGGACAGCACGAAGTACATCCATACGCATCATGATGAGACGCTTCTCCCAACGATCAGCGAAGACACCCGCCGCTGGTCCTAGTAGAAAGGTAGGAACCGAACTTGCGAGCAAAACACCACTAACTGCTAGAGGAGCCCAAGATTGTCCTCTTGCAAGAACTGTCGTCACCCAGAGAACGAGCATCGTCCGAAAGACGTAATCGCCTATGACGGAGACGGCTTGACCACCCCAGAGGAACGCGAAATTACGATTAATGAAGAACGTTCCTTTCTTTTCAGACTCAGGAGGAGTTTCCCTTGTATGAAGCATCTATCACCTCATTCACTTGAAGTCTGGACAACAGCGTCAGTCACTCACATGTTCCTCTTGTTCAAGCATAGATGCTGAGAGCAGGAATGTAAAGAGAAAAACAATGCTGTAAGCATAGCTTTTTGCAATCACTTAAACGTGTGCCACTCCTCTTCGTGCAATAAAATTCAGGTAATCCATTATATCCATTATGATAAATACATTATGTATAAAATATAATGGATCACCTGTACTTTGTTTATAGAGACGAAGAAGATGAGATGATAGCCTTTGGGACTTGCATGTGCCGCCAAGTAGTCCACGCTTTCCGATGTAATCTGATCTATGGTAGACTTTCCATAAGCGCACCTCCTCTAAGAGGTACGACTCTGCTACGTATGTGTATATATCAGATAAGCGTCTCATAGGGACATACCTTCAAGAAAGTTTGAGAGAGGATGGATATATGGACCGCGAGCAACGTTTAGAATTTGTTCGTTCTCATCGAACGGCCATTTTTGGATTCAACCGCAAAAATGATGGCCCCGCGATGTCAGCTGTGTATTATGTGATGGATGGTAACGACATGCTTATTTCTACGATGGAAGGTCGTGGCAAGGCCAAAGTGGTACAACGCAACCCAAAGGTTTCTCTCTGTGTTCTCGACGAGCACTGGCCGCTCACCTATCTTCAGGTGTATGGCGATGCAACGATTGATGCGACGGTCGATACCGATCCTGAAAAGGTTGTGAACCTGTTGATGCGGATTCTTAGCATGATGGCTGGCAATGAGATGCCGGAGTCGGTACGCGAGCAGACGCGGCAAATGGCTCTTAAAGAGCGCCGCGTCCAGCTACGTGTGCGGCCCTATGCAACCTTTGAGTCCCCTCCACGTCATGTCTATTCAGCAGAGGATGTCGCGGACCTGACACACGATCTCGGACAGCATTTGCCCTGGTAGTGAGCGCCGGGCTTAATCATATTTATCATTCACTTAGCAAGCAAAAACCATTGTAAGCTTGCTTCATTAAGACGAAGCAAGCTTACTCTATTATTCATCAACTTTATAAAGTCAATTCATAAAGTAAATGACAAGGAGGTCATTATCTTATGGTTCAATGTGGCATGGAAGAGTTCGCTATACAATGTTAGACGATGCCACCATTGACGCGAATATTCTGGCCTGTGATCCAGTGGGCGTCGTCTGAAACGAGCAGGGATATTGCGCTGGCGATATCGTCCGGCTTCCCCAGGCGTCCTAGTGAGGTCTGGGTGACAAGTTGCTGAACCTGTGACTGGTCCAGAACGAGGCCGTCAGTCTCTGTCACACCAGGTGAAACGGTATTAACGGTGATGCCGCGCGAACCAAGTTCTTTGGATAAAGAGTTGCTGAACTGTTCAATAGCTGCTTTGCTGCCAGCGTACGCTCCGCCGGTTCCAATAGCCATAGCTGTGCCACCAGTCGAAATGCTTATAATGCGCCCATTGTCCGCCAGATGGAGCGCTGCTTGCTGGAGAGCGAAGTAGACGCCTCTGGTGATGTCGAACATACTATCATACTCTTCTACGGTCATCTTCTCCGTAGGATTGAATATATTGGTGCCAGCGGCATTGTTGATCAGAATATCGATCTTTCCCAACTGCTGCAATGTCTGCTCAAAGAGAGAGCGTATATCGGCGATCTTGCGCATGTCGGCCTTGAGTGCAACTGCCTTGCTACCGGCTGCCTCAATGGCATGTACGACCTCTTCCGCCTTGTCTGCATTGCTAACGTAGGTCACCGCGACCGTCGCGCCGTCTTGTCCGAGGTGCAGCGCAATTGCACGTCCAATGCCACGCGATGCGCCCGTTACGATCGCTACTTTGCCTGTAAGCTGTGCCATAAATGAAGGTATCCTTTCGTGCTGTGCATACTTTTGTTTTCACTGTTTAAAATGTGCAAATGGGAAAGGATATGTGATTTCCTACCTTTTCTATTTCCCTTGCACTGCACATATCTGTACTTTATACTGTAGATTGTTGAGAGACAAGTACTTACTTTTTTGTAAGTAGGAGATGGATGCTATGGAAGAAGGTAAGGTAAACGGAGTGCAAGAACAGCCCTCGAAGGGAATTGAAGCAACGTTGAGCGTGCTTGGAGGAAAGTGGAAGATTCTGATCTTATGGCACATTATGAACGCTTCCAGACGATATGGAGAATTGCGGCGCTTAATTCCAGGCATTACCGAAAAAATGTTGATTCAGCAGTTGAGAGAGCTGGAGGCTGATGGAATCATTGGACGCAACGTATTTGACGAGGTGCCACCAAAGGTCGAGTATTATTTGACGCCGTACGGTAAAACTCTTGAGCCTGCACTACATATACTTTGTTATTGGGGGGACGTACATTTGCAGTCTACTCAGACAGAGGGGAGTAGATCACCTGAGCAAGAAAATCATGTTGAGAGTCTGCTGCCTGGCGGGGAGGAAAGCAGAGACCGCACGCTTGATCGGCGATGAACGACCTTGTAAAGATTGAGAACATGCCTTTCACATCTTTTTATCAATCAAGAAAGAGGGATTATGAGCAGTCTATCACTACCTGACGACGAACAACTGCGCAAGGATGCGCAAACGCGTGCTTTCATTAATCGCGAGCTGCAAACGCGTTTCGCACTGGAGGACGAGGTTCTGCGTGGCTCACGAGAGCGGGCGCAGGCCGAGAACGTTCCTGCTATCCAGATCTCACCATTGCAAGGAAGGCTTTTGCAAGTCCTCGCGCTATCCTGTGGAGCCCGAAGTATCCTTGAAATCGGAGCCCTTGCTGGCTATTCGGGCGTCTGGCTGGCGCGCGGTCTCCCCAGAAATGGCAAATTAATCTCATTGGAGGTCGATCCTAAACACGCGGAGATAGCGCGTGCAACCTTCGCCGCCGCCGGCCTCAGCGAGCGAGCTGAAGTACGCGTCGGCCCCGCCCTCATTCTCCTACCCACCCTCGTTCCCAATGCCCCCTTTGACCTGATCTTTATCGACGCCGACAAAAGCAACTATCCGCAATACCTCGACTGGGCCATCAACTTGAGCCATCCAGGAACGCTCATCGTCGCCGACAACGTCATCCGCCGCGGTCGTGCCTTCCAAACACCCCCGCCCGACGAAAGTGCAGCCGGAGCCGCAGCATACAATCGCAAGATTCTCGAACATCCCCGCCTAACCAGTGTGGCACTTCCTATAGTCACGGATGCTTTTGAGGATAGTGATAGCAGCATGGACGGTCTTGCCATCTCTGTTGTGCGCGAATGATCACTACTCCTGATATTCAATCGCGGAGCGTTGTTGCTTCATCACCTCGCCTGCTGTCATTTCTTGTCTTCGTGATTTTAGGAAAAGGGCTAGAACAATAGTGGTTGCTAGAATACTACTTGCAAAGAAATAGAATTGATGTAATCCTACAATTGCACTTGATTGTGAAGCAATCATACTTCCTGCAAGCGGTACACCAACCGTTTGACCCAGGCTATTCCCGATGCTGAGGATTGCAAGACTCGAAGCACGTTGCTTAGAAGGAGCTTCGTTGATGGTAATATAACGTAGAGGTGTTCCTAAGAAAGAGGCAAGACCAAGTCCTGCTACGGAGAGAGCAATGATAAATGTCCAGAACGCACCTGGTGGCACAATTGAAAGCAGGTACAGCGCGATGGTTGAAAGTGATGCTCCGATAATAACAATCAGCCTGGCTCCAATCCGGTCAATGAGCATACCGACCAATGGAGTTGCGATGAGTAGCATCAACGCTGATACAGTCACCATACTTCCTGCTCGATCCGGTTGGTAGTTCAGTACATACTGAGCTAGAACAGGAACAAAGATAATCGTCACAATGCAGATACCCGCAGCAATACTCAGGAGACCTGCAATGACGATTTGACGACGTGCGAAGAGGCGTAGATCCAGGAGCGGATCAATCGCACGTTGCTCAACGGAGAGGAAGAGCACAAAGAGGACGAGAGCGGTGAGGAAGCAGGCGCTGATAGGCCAGCTTGTTAGACTGTGAAGGGCATCACGAAGATTGAGTTGTGTTAATCCATAGACAAGCAGGAAGAGCGCGAGGCTGAGGACGAATGCACCTCGCCAGTCGAATGGAGTAACAGCGCTTTTCCGTCGTCCCTCGAAGCGAGACGCCAGGAGCATGACTATGAATGCCAGGGGAATGTTCAAAAAGAAAATGTCGCGCCAGCTTGTAACGAATCCCAAGAAGCTGTGACCGGCGGTCAGCCATCCTCCCACATTTGGTCCAAGAACAGCAGCAACGCCAAAGAGGGAACCGATGATTCCAAGCGCCATACCACGCCGCTCTTGAGGGAATATGTCTCCGACTACAGCACTGGCAACAGGAAGCACTCCACCTGCTCCCACCGCTTGAATAGCACGACCGAACAAGAAAATAGGGAGAGAAGATGCAAGGCCACAGATCAAAGATCCCAGTCCAAAAAGCCCGACACAGGTAACATATACCCATCTACGCCCATAACGATCAGAGGTTTTTGCTGTCAGAGGCTGACTGACAATATAGACCAGCGTATAGGTTGTAAAGACCCAGGTGAGCGTATTGCTTGTCACGCGAAATGTTTGCTGCAACGTTGTGAAGGCTGGTGAGACTATGGACATGTCCAATGCACCCATAAACACACCAAGTGCAAGCGTCACAAGTATAAATGTCTGTTTCGATTTCGTCATCCTCTTCTCCTACTGAACAGTAAAGGGCGTAAGCATACCCATCGAGAGTTGAGATTTACCTGTTTTCTCATCAGGAATAAAGCTGAAGGCCGCGTAGCTTCCTGGATCAAGGTGCATCTTGATCCACCCTGATCCACCCGAAGCAATAGCCGCAAATCCTCCTAATTCCTCAAAAGGTGGAGGCCCCGAGGGTGACTGAAAGAATAATGGAATGTCCTGTACGCTCTTCCCTTTCTCAAGTTTGACGATATTCATTTCATGTGGCTCAGATCCCTGATTCACTATTTGTAAAGTAAGAGCTTTAGACTGGATAACGATGCGGGGAAGATCGTAGCTAAAGTCCTTCATGATAACTTTCCCATCAGATTGGAGAATGTTCTGCTGGCTTTGCTCCGAAGAGACGGTGAAAAAGTGAATCATGCCTTTGTTTACATGAGGAATCCCGTCTTGTCCAACGACAAAGCACAACAACACATATTGACCTGCTGTAAGATTCAAAAACGTCTCTTGCCCGTAGCCCGGTGAGACTGTATCGGGTCCGCCAGCGAACGTCAGCAATGAGAACGCAGCAGCCTGATCTTTTTTCGTGATTAACCTGTCGATGATCTCATTTTGTGTTACTCCAGCGTTGAGACGCGCAACCTGCGCCTGATGAGCTTCTGATCCGTTATTGACCATCGCGATATCGACCAGTCCTGTCCGAACGTTGAGCGTGCTGGGCATGATATAGGCATAGTTAACGGCCGTAATAGAAATCGTCGGGATGGACGACGAACTGATAGGACCAGGCTTCACAATGCTACTCGGAGATGCGTTGTCTCTACAGCTAGAGAGTGTCCCTAGTAATGCTATGAGCAAAAAAGAAACTGCCAGGGATCTGCCGTACGTGGTCAAACTGCTTCTATAAAACATAGAGGTGCCTCCTTTGTTATACTTCTACCTCCGCGTAGCGACAATCCCTTGCGGTTGTCGGGGTAGGCGAGTGTTGAGGACAGCGAGCACGACAACCGCAAGGGATTGTCGCTACGCGGAGCAGGTAACCTGCTAAATGAGCTGTACCAGAGCACTACTTTTGCCCGGTGGCAGCAATCGATGAGCTGCTTGATGACAGATCAGATTCTTGTGTTGCTGCGTGAACCGCTTCAATGCGTCCCGGCCACCAGTTCCATCTTCCCAGGAGCACGACCAGACCTGGCACCAGGAGACCACGCACGATGAACGTATCCATGAGAATTCCGACTGCGACACAAACGCCAAGCTGGTAGAGAATCGTCAGCGGTAAGGTCGCCAGCACGAGGAAAGTTCCCGCTAGAATGAGGCCAGCAGACGTGATGACACCGCCCGTACGCGAGACGGCAAAGGGAACGCCTTTCTCAAGTCCACGCCGCTGAGCCTCCTCTCGCACACGCGACATCAAGAAGATAGTGTAGTCCGCGCCGAGCGCTACGAGAAAAATGAAGGTGTAGAGGGGTATAGCATAGTTGAAACCGTCCTGCCCCTGAACACGCTGGAAGAAGAAAGAACACACGCCAATGGCCGCCAGAAAGTTGAGCGTGACTGCACCGAGCAGGTACAGCGGAGCAATCAGGCTGCGGAGCAGTAGGGCCAGTACAAGAAATACCAGCACCAGTACAGCAGGCACGATAAGCAACGTGTCGCGCTGATTGTAGCTAAGTGTATCAGCCTGAAGTGAGGTCTGTCCGGCAAGATGGAAACTCGCACTCGTAGCAGCATCTGGTCCCAGGCCATTCGACGAGAGCGCATGCGTCAGTGCAGACTGTAACGAGGGAATGCGATCAATTGCCGCCAGCGAGTATGGATCATCCTTGAGTGTCACAGATAGTTGAAGAGTGCTATTATCTGGTGAGATGCCCTGGATACTAGCAGCATAGGCTCCGAGTGTCGCAAAGAACTGGGGAGTCCCTGGCGAACAAGAGGAGCCAGTGCAAGGAGGAAGCGCCGTCCCGGTTCGAATGGCAGTGCGTAGAGCAATTGGCAACGCGGCAATATCAGCTTGAAGCGTTGCAGCGTCAACCGTGGGAGGATTCCCATCGGGACGAGTAGGTCCCATTACAGTGACAATCCCTGGCACCTGCTGTAGCGCAACTGTAACAGCATCAAGCTGTGCCAGATGTTGGTAGGCATCAGGAGTTGCACCATGCAGTTGAATGAGAACCGTCGTAGGGGCAAGTGTGCCCGCAGGAAAATGCTGCTGCAAGAGTGTGAAACCACGACCGGAATCGGTAGGAACACGCACAGCGGCGAGGAGGTTAAAACTGGGCTGTGAGCCAATGTTGCCAAGAGCCAGAACGACGAGGACAGCCGTACTTCCTAGCACTGCTGCAACACGATGCCTGACCGTCCACAGTCCCAATCTTCCCCAGAAACCCCGCAGAGAGACTGTTTGCGTAGAAGCTAATTGGACTGACTGCTCCGACTGCTCCGGCTGATAGCGCGGCACAAACGGCCAGAAGGCTGCACGCCCTAACCATACGATAAGCGCAGGAACCAGCGTGAGACCGGCCAGCAGCATGACGATGATTGCAAGAGCAAGAGTTGGACCAAGAGATGTATAGAGACCGAGTGCCGCAAGGAGTAAGGTGAGCAACGCAAGAATGACGGTAGCCGCGCTCGATGCGATCGCCTCACCGACAGCACGCATGGTAGCTCGCATGGCAATATGTTTGTCCTGTGTCTGCTGCAATTCCTCACGGAAGCGCGAGGCGATGAAGATGCTATAGTCGGTACCCGCTCCAAAGAGCAAAACCGTCGCGATCTGCCCCGACATCTGACTCACAGAGAATAGGTCTGCCCTGGCACCAAAGGCGAGCAAGGCGTTAACCACCTGGAGCGCAACGCCAACCGCAAGGAGTGGGAGCAGTGCAAGAATAGGTGAACGATAGAGGACAATAAGCAACACAAACACCAGGCCAATCGTCGAAAGGAGCAAGGCAACATCAACCGAACTGAAGACGCCCGTGAGGTCAGCAACAATGCCAGCCGGACCAGTCAGATATGCCTGCAAAGGACTCTGGATCGTGACATTCTGTAGGTAGCGACGGATACGCTGCACATTGTGCAATGTGCTCGGATCAGACGCCGAACCGTTCAGAGCTGCAATCATTGTCATTGTCGTGCCATCTGTTGAGATCAGTTGCGAGATGGCCTGCGGAACCGTAAACGCCGAGAGTACCGAGCCAACAAACGCAGGCTGCTGTTGAGTGAGCAGCCAGTCACTAACTTGCTTCATGCGGATACGATCATCCACACTTAGCCCGTTGGGATCGTGAAAGACCAGGATAGCCGGTGTGCCACGGCTGGTAGGGAACTCCTTGAGCAGGAGCCGTTGAGCTACCTGTGAATCGGCATTGACGGGAATACTTTGTCCTCTATTGTTGTCATAAAGAGTAGCAAGCTTAGGGGCTACGCTCGTGAGTGTGCCAGAGATGACAAGCCAGAGCAAAAGCGTGACAAACTTGCCTCGCCGGGACGTAGATGCGTCCGTAAGAGCATGAAAGATACGTGTAATCATAGAAGATCTCCCAAACGTGCCATACGTGTACAAATGATAAGAGAGAGTATCGATATGAACGTGCGGGTATGGCTACAGAAAGAATTGAAAAACGTTATCGAGCAACGAGTACTTGTAGCGTTGCACTATCGAGAGCGATATGGCCGATGACAAACGCGACAAGACCGATCATGACCCAGAAGTGCCAGCGTCTCACCACCCGCCGTAGAGAGAGTTTGGGCCAACTAAGCTGGCGGCCTAAAGCAACCTGTGCAAACACAAGCAGGAGCGCACATGTTCCCAGATATAATCCCAGAGCGTTGACACCCCCTACAAGCCTGGCACTCATTGGAATCCAGGCATGAGCAAGGACAAGAATTGTAATGCTATAGCCCAGCCAGTAGTGGAGCCGCATACGGCGCAGAAAGGGTTGTACAGGCCCCAGCAGACCTCTACGTAACAAAAAAGGATAGAGAATTGTCGCGACGAGTAGCACAAGAAGAATCCAGCCACTTGCACTGGTGATGTAGTACACCTGCATTTCTCTCACCCCCTTAGTAAACTAGTGAACTGTGATCGCGTTCGTGAGGATGACCACCTGATCTGCGTTAATAGTTCCCTCTACGTCAACATGTCCGCTCACCTGGAGGACCGCTCCTCGATGAACATCCTGGCTACCCCCCATTATCACCGACTGATTAGGATTCCACTTTACGGTCACCACGCGTGCAGTACGGGAATATGACCCATCGTTCTTCCGCGCTAAGAAGGTTCCACTCAAAAGGGTGTTCGTAGGCGTGGAAGTGACCTCCAGGACAATCTTCGCGATTGAACCTGGTGTGGCACCAACAAGTTGTGCCTCTGTATTTGGTGGAGAGCCGCCCATCCCTGTCTGTGTGGCGGAGCGCGCGAGGTACAGTGGAATAAGAATGGCGGCTGCCAATGCCAAGACAAACAGACCGAGCAGGAGTGGACGTGCTGCTCTGGATGAGTACACTCTGCGAGAAGGGTTCTTGCGCATCTTTTTCTCCTTCTAGTATTGATGTTCTGTTTCTTCGGCTGTTTTCCCTTATAGTCAGTACTGACTATAAGGGAAAAATTTCCAAAGGGAGGGATAATTGTTCACGTAGACTTACCCGTCTTGATCCATCTCAGGCGGGACATGCAGTGCTGGTTGATCAGACTTCTTTGCCCATCCTAAAGCCTCAAGATACGCAAGTGATCGATCGAGCCAGGCAAGTTCAGCATCAATCAGGCTGAGTAAGTGATCGCCCGCGATACGTACCAGTGGACCATTGTTCTCCTGATTGCCGATATCCGCTGCGACGATTGCTCGGCGTGCGGCAACGGCCTGCCGCCTTTCTACCAGAAGGCGAAGGCCATCAGCCGGTGGCAGGTATGAGAGAAAAACGATGGCCGTCTCGACTCCCGTATGAACTGGTTCATAGGTTTGAAGGATCTCGCGCAAGAGTTCTGTGAAGCGCATTCTTCCCTGATCTGTCAGCTCGTATATCAGGCGCTCACCACGCGCACCGCGGGTGCCTGGTTCTGCCTGTACTTGAAGAGAGCCTTCTGATGCAAGCCGCTCAAGCAGATAGTAAAGATTCGCCTTCTTAAGATCGGCGTAGAGCTCTCCATGAGCACGCACAACTCGATGTAACTCATATCCATAGAGCGGCCCACGAAGCAGCAGACCAAGCAGTAAAAGCACTTTATGCATACGCATCCATTCTTTCAAAGTCAGGACTGACTACACACAAAATATAACATGGAAGAGGGCAAAAGTCAATACTGACTATCGATGTAAAACGACACGTGGGCATGAAACAATACAGTAAGACCTATTCCTGTATCGCGTGAGCGCGTTGGTCTAGCTGGCTTATAAAGCTCGTCCTGGCTTGCTCGTTTCCTTCAAGTGTGACTGTGCCGTGTGCAATTGCATCTTGCAGCGATATCTGTTGTCCTGAGAGTGCGTACAGCGTCTCGACGTGCAGGCTCATTACGACATCGGGAGCCGCTGCGCCTCCTCGCATTACCTCGACGCTCTTCTCGTGTATACGAACGGAAAATGTTTGTGGGAAGCGTTCGTCTTCGCAGCGAATCTCGTAGGTGGCCGATCCCTCAAGCGTCTTGCCGGACTTGAAGAGTCCGTACAGAGCCATCATCACCGCATCTGGCTCGATGACCTGGTCGGACTGCAAAGATCCCAGGGATTGTGCTCCCCAGTGGGCGAGGGCGGTGAGCGACTCCTCTAGCTTCATGCCGTAAGGAGTGAGTTCGTAGACCGTCGAGGCGGCGGGCGGTGGTAGAAATCGGCGCGCGACCACACCATTCTGCTCCAGCCCCTTGAGGCGAGCCGTCAGAATGTTTGTACCAAGACCTGGGAGTCCCGTTTGCAAGTCCACGAAGCGCTTTGGACCCACCAGCAGATCGCGAATGATCAGCAGAGTCCAGCGATCCCCGATGAGATCGAGGGCGTGGGCGACGGGACAGTATTGATGATAGCTATGTTCTGCCATACTCTTAGTATAGCATTGCTTTTGTTTCTTGTCTATATACTTGCATTGTGATTGTATATGATTGCAATTTGAAAGTGAATAGGGTATACTATGCCCATGTTGATCGATGACAGTACCGAACTGGCTCACCGCGTAGCGACAATCCCTTGCGGTTGTCGTGGTGGGCAAGTACACATTTCCATCTGGCAACGAACGACAACCGCAAGGGATTGTCGCTACGCGGGGGATGATTGACGGGATGCTGTTGTGATCACCATACGTTGATCTTAACTAATACATTTCACGAATGGAGCAATTTTATGAAAGCTGTCCAGATACGCAGCTATGGTTCGCCCGATGTTCTCGTTTATACGTCCCTGCCAGATCCGAAACCTGGTCCGGGACAGGTGTTGATCAAGGTCGAGTCGGCCGCAGTCAACTATTCCGATATTATGCGGCGCGGCAATATCCCGTATCCTTTCCCGACGCCGTTGCCCTTCATTCCAGGGGGCGAGGTTGCTGGCGTCGTCGAGGCGCTGGGAGAGGGCGTTGCCGAACCCCCGATTGGCACTCCAGTATTTGCTCTGGCCGGAGATGATGGCTCGACCGGTTATGCTCAGTACACACTGGCGAATGCCAATCAGGTCATCCCAATTCCGCCCGGCCTGAATATGGATGAGGCCAGTGTACTCGTGGTCGCGGGCACAACCGCGATGCTGACGCTGAAGGAGTCCGCTCATCTACGGGCGGGCGAAAGCGTTCTGGTGCAGGGAGCCGGAGGTGGTGTGGGTAGCTATGCTATCCAGATCGCCAAGATCCTGGGAGCTGGAATGGTGATTGGAGCTGCCAGTTCGCCCCATAAGCGAGAGGCGGCCCTCGCTCTGGGTGCCGACTCCGTTGTGGACTACACGCAGCCCGACTGGTCCGAGCGTGTGCGCGAGCTCACCAATGGACGGGGCGTTGATATCATCCTTGAGATGAGCGGCGGCAAGGTGTTCATGCAAGGACTCGACTGTCTCGCACCATTTGGTCGCTCGGTTGTCTATGGCATGGCGAGCTGGGAACCTCTGCAATTCGATCAGGAGACGATTCTCAAGTTCTTCTACAGCCCGTCCTTTAATCAGTCACTCCACTCCTTCAACGTAGGTCTCTGGTTCGGTCTACAGCCAGAGGTTGCCGGAAGTGCCCTGCAAGAGCTCATCGGGCTCGTCGCTTCCGGACGAATAAAAGTATCGGTGAGTCAGACGCTACCGTTGTCCGAGGCAGCGGAGGCGCATAGGAGAATCGAGAGTCGGCGCGCAACTGGAAAGATAGTTCTCAAGCCGTGGGAAGAAGCGTGAGGAATACGGTGAATACGCAAGCATTTATGATCTCGCTCAAGTTTCTGCCGCAATACCAGCGAGAGATCTTTGAAATCCTTCCACAGGAGCGAGCGCGTGCTGACGAATTGCACGCACAGGGGATAATCGAGGCCATCTATCTCAGCGCTGACAATACCGTTGGCTGGCTGATCGCGCGCGGCGAGTCTCAAGCCTCCGTTCAGGAAGCCCTCGCCTCCCTCCCACTATACAGCCACGGCTACATGGAAGCGTCTCTGACGCCTCTCGCTGATTCCGTCGTTTCATCATAGTAGTGCTTTAGCTCCGCCCACCGCACGGCTTCCGCGTAGCGACAACCCCTTGTGGTTGTCGTGCGTCCAGCCGCCTACGCGGGTGAAGCATACCAAAGCAGTAACAAAAAATTAGAAAGAAGAACAACATGTCAATCGAACAAAATAAAGAGCTCGTTCGTCGTTTTTATGAAGAGGCCATCAATCAGGGAAAACTTTCTCTGATGGACGAGCTCTTTACTACGGATTATCAGCATCACGACCCCGCCTTTCCGCCTGATTGGCAGCGGGGAGGACTCGCGGTCTACAAGCAAGTCAACGAGACCTTCATCTCGACCTTCGTCCCGTTCCACGCTACGATAGATGATCTGTTCGCTGAGGGAGATAAAGTTGTCTCACGTTGGACGTTTAGCGGAAAACACGAAAAGGAGTTCCAGGGTATTCCTCCAACAGGCAAGCAGGTGAACATCGAAAACATCTTCATCCATCGCATTGTGAACGGCAAGATTGCTGAGGCATGGGTTAGCTATGATGCCTTAGGGTTACTCCAGCAACTCGGCGCTGTACCTTCAGCTAGATAGAAGAAAGTTTAAGCGCAGATCAGAGCATATGTTAATGCAGCACTTATTGCAGGCGTGGTGGACCTTATTGGATAGATGCGCGTAAGCCGTCAAGATCCTTCTCGGTTCCAACGTTTGCCAGGCACCAGGTTGCTCCAGCATTGGCATATGCTCTGATCGTTGCTTTAGCTTGCTCGTCTTCACGCGCCATTTTCCAGGGTCGCCGCCGTGTTGGAGTAGCCACCATCGTCCCAATTTTGATCTGCTTCGTCTGCATTGCGATCGCCGCCAGTGCAATCCACGTATCGGCCACCGGTACATTGTCGGCGTCGTAGTTCAGAGCATCCCAGAGAAAAAAGCCGTCCCACCTGGCCCCTTCTGCAAGCTGAGCAAGATCAGCCAGCGTACGTACGTCGCCTGACCCTCCCATATTTGGGAGGGTCAAGCCATAATGCATTCCTACACTCCTCCTCATTGCGAGATTATAGTTTGGTGCTATTATGATAGCACAGGAGAGGTAAAGTCGATGCTCAAATATCTTCTTACGATTGAAGATACATTCCATTTTACAACGCCACTCAAAGGAGTCATAGTTGTCCCGCCACCTCTTGTGGAAGTTGTTGGCAATCTTCCAACTAATATATTTACAGGTATGCTGCTCTTTGCAAATGGAAGCCGACAAGAGGTGAAAGGACGCTTTATTCAAACTCATTTTTCAGGGCGTCCAGTAGGGCTACCAGCTTCGGTTACTCAGTGCTTTCTTGAAGGGCTCGAATCAGTGCCAGAGGGAACAGAGCTATGGTGGGACGAGCCTGAGTAAGATCATTCCTGGTTCACAGAGTTCCCTCACTCGTGCTCCTTCTGTCTGTGCATAAGCTGCGAAATTACCTGTTGCTTCTTGCAGATGTATCAGGCCAACCAATTATTATAAGGGTCATTATAATCTATGTTATAATGTTGCAGAGTCAACTCTACGTTATCGAACAACTTACAGTGCGGTAATAACAAACAAAGGAGAGCTAGCGTATGGCTATGTTCATCACGCTTTGACACCCCTATTTATCTACACAAGGCCGACAAACAATAGGAATATATTTAACTCTATTCCTATCTGTGGTTGGTGCATATCAAATTATATCATCCAAGCAAGCTGCTTTATTTGATAAATATTTCTCAAGGTATGAACAGTTTTATATTGCTATTTGAATCTGCGATAGCTACTCTATAAAATGAGTCTGATCAGGCAATATAATTAGCATCTAGCTCTTTTAAACCAGCCCTATCCTCATTATCAAGCATACGGCGAAAATCTTTTACTTCCTGCATGTCACCGTAGTCTGCTACTTCAATTGTATTTAGCAGCCGATAAGCACGGCTTTTTGCATGGGGAGATTTTAAAGATTTAGCCTTCTGATAGAACTCCTGACCTGCTTCTACGCTCTTAATTACCTGGCCTAGCATTAAGTAAGCTCTTGCCCAATCAAGAGGAATCCATGCATCTAACCAAATATTAGCTTCAAGAGCTATTTGACTCTTGATTTCCTCTTTCATGGCTAAAGTTTCCTCTGGCTCTCCAATTTCCAGAAAACCATAGCTCTTTTCCGCTAATACACCGCTCAGAGAATGGAACACAAAATCTGTTCCATCACCATAAGATATGTCAATACTTCTAGCAGTACGCAAGGCAGTTTCTATAGCTCGTTTAAACTTCACGCTTTGTTTAGCACTAGCATAAGCTCTGGCCAGGTAGGCATTCGTTACAACCATGATATGTTTTGAAGCCTGAAACGATTCATCTCTAGCTAGCTCTAAGCACTCGATGGCTTCTTCCTGTTTGCCCATACGTTCTAACTCGGTTCCCATGTTGAGATAGCTCATAGCAATAGTTGCAGGGTGATCAATTGCTTTTGCAATTTCATGCATTTTACGAAACTTACTCAAAGCCTCTTCGTACCGTTGATTTTCTACGTCAATTACGGCATTCAATCGCAACACTTGAGCATAGAGCATCTGAAATCGCCTATCCAGTCGTAAAGGAGGAGGGGTATTTGTTCGTAAATACTCAAAAAGCCGGTTCAAGTCGTTTACTGCTTCTTCCACGTACGGCAAAGACATCACACGACGAAGATTCCATGTTCGTTTAATCAGGCTCTCCGCCGTATTTAGTGTCTCATCATACATAAAAGCTCCTCTCACGGTAAAGGCGCTTGGATTGAACGGGTCGTAATCGGAGAAACCCACTTTCCAATAGGGAAGGTGTAAGATATCACAAAGATGACGGAGCGTTTGAGGATCGGTTATATGTTTTATACCCCTTTCGACTTCGGAAACATAATTCACACTTACACCTGTTTTCCCTTCTGCTTGGGGCCACTTCTCTGCTAATTGCGCTTGAGTCATGTTATTCGCTTCACGACCTTCACGAATAGTTATCCCGTAATGATACCGCATCTTGCGCCACCTTATCACACCTATTAGTATGCGTGATTCTTCTACCAAAACGTACAAAATACAACTATTCAGGGGGTTCTGGAATGCTGATAAAAGATATATGCTTTCACAGAACCTAATTGAATATTTTATCACATTGAATTCCAGCTACTAAATCATAGGGAAGGATGTATTACATGATTGTAAGCCAAGTTGCAGAATTTAGACAGCAACAAGCTATGCAAGAAGAGGCGGCTTTGCTGGGACTATACGGGCCTGCATCCGGCGTCTCTCGCCACGCATTCATAAACGCTCGTATGGAAAGAGGCGCGGACTATATCTTAGGGCTGATCCAAGCAGGGAAGCATGAAAAAGCTGAGGCGCTTATAAAAGCAAAAACGTGGGCTGATATTGAGGCGGAAGCGCTAGAAGAGGAGGAACTGGGAATATGTCGCACTATGACATCACCCTTGTAGAAGCATAAAGGATAGAAACGATTTATTATGAATACGACGAAGAAACCCACATTGCTGAGTCTCCGACAACAAACAACTATCACAACACAAGATCTCGCACTAAAGGCGGGTGTCAGTCTCACTGAAGCGTATATCGTCGAGATCGGGGGCTTTGCAGATAGGACGGTTGCAGAAAAGGTTCTTTCCGCCTTCTCGCTACTCTCAGGAACGCAATATACTCTCAATGATATTCGCTTGCAGAATGTTTCTACTCCTGTTACTCAACGGGCAAGGTTTGCTGATCTTCCAACAACACTACAGCCAATTCTACCAAAGAAGAAATGAGTTGAGGTGATGACGCAAGAGAAGAAAAAAGGGAGACAACCAGGAGGAGAGAAGGAACAGGAAAGAAAGACACAGCCGTTAGATGTTGGGGCTTGTACCTGCTACGTGCAAGCGTTGGGAACGATCATGTCAAGGGCTGCCCGCTCTATCGCCAACGTGGGAGCGGTGTCGCTGTCTTACCACATGATAACATTCATGTGAGAAGAGGGCGAGGGTAAGCGGTACGGAGGCGTCTGCCTGGTATGATTCTGTTATTCGCTTTGTACACTTCCTGGTTGTTCTGTGATAGAAGATGAAAAGAAAGAAAAGATATGAGGAAGAATGACGAAGAGGAAAAGAAACACCTCGAAGACCGGTCAACAGCAATGCTTTATGCAGAAATTGATGTCCGTCTCGGTATATTGAATAATCGTGCTACGGTCCAAGAGTACACGGAACGGCAGTATTATGAAGTGAGGATGCGATTACAAGAGGCAATAGCATTTCTAGAAGAGGTGCCGATCCCTTTAGAATGGACAGAGAGGAAAAACCAGTTGCTTGCCGAACTCAAGAAAGAAGTGTAAAGGAGTGTTGTCAATCAGGCTCACAGGGTAAAATATGAGCGAGCCTGATTATTCCAAGAAAAAGGGGAAGTCCTTCCAAGCCCTTTTCCACATCAGCCGACCGAATTCGCTTCCGATGCCGGAATCTTCGCGTCCTTCCAGTTCCACCATTTGAGGAGTTCGGGATCACGAATCTCGTGTGAGGCATAGTAGATCGCACAACGAAAAACGTAGAGCATACAGCGGTCTACTTGCTGTCCTTGTTGAAGGCAGAGTGTAGTGTACAATTCTTCTGGATCGCGGTCGCACAAATCTTTCACTGAACGTAGATCCAGATTCCACAAATCCTCTGCAATTGATTTTCCAACGCCGGGAATGCGGCGAAACTCTTTAAGTACATTCTGCTTGAGCGGTTCGATCATCGCTCTCCACCTCTTTTTTCATTAAG
>JAABUZ0100002910.1_pt1 | contig 27045 bp, 27 predicted proteins | sample 5562091 | NCBI WGS metagenome assembly JAABUZ01 (sample SAMN12813069, study PRJNA571459) | rock metagenome | isolation source: Antarctica rocks | place: Antarctica: Victoria Land, Linnaeus Terrace sud | collected 2015-12-21 | reverse complement strand
GCATGCGGGTCCGGGCGGCGCTGCTGCCGCCGAGCACCACGGCCCGGGCCCGGCGACGCCTGGGCAACGCGGTCGAGGTCGTCGCGGCCGCCGGCGGCCGGGTCCCGGCCGCGCTCAGCGGCAGGCTGCGGACCCTGGTGCAGCGGGGCTGACCTGCCCCCTCGGGGCTGGCAGCCGCTTGGCCAGGTGCACCAGCGCGTAGGCCCGACCGCCGGTGCCGGCTCTGGTCCTGGCGGTATCGGCAGACTCATCGGGCAGCAGCGGCGCCGGTGGGTCGAGGGCAGACCGGCGGTCGCGCTCGGGGTCGCTCAGTCGCGCTCTTCCCAGCGGCGCTTCCAGCGCTCCTCGACCCGGTCGCGCCACCCCTCGCCCTCGGGGCGCGGCGTCCGCCGCGGGCCCGACCCCCCGCCACCCCCGCCGCCGAAGCGGGGCAGGTCCTGGTGGCCGCGCAGCCGCTTGAGCGCCGATGCGCCGCTGAGCACGGCGGTGAACATCAGCACGAAGCCGACGATGCCGCAGGCGAGGTTGACCGCGGTGAGGGCGAGCAGCACGGTGCCCACCACGAACATCACCGCGGCGCGAACGAGCCGGCGGCGGGTGTGGGTGCGAAGGTCGGTGGACTGGACCCGCTGGGCGAACTTGCGGTCGTCGGCCATGAGTGCGCGCTCGATCGCCTCGAGCTGACGCTGCTCGTTCTCCGAGAGCGGCACGGCACTCCTTCCCCTGCTGGTCGTTCGGTTCAGTATGCGGCTCGACGGCGCGCGGGGGTAGCCCGGGGTGCCACCGTCCGGCGCCTCCGCACGGCGACGCGCCCGCTACCGACGGCCGGGCCACCCGGGGCCCACGTCGCGGGCGCAGGCGGGGACCGACAGGCGGTCAGGGGTCACGGTCCGGTGGGCGAGGCTGCACGAGCGAGCCGGGTCGGACGGCGCCGGGGCCGAAGCGGGCGGCGGCCCGGTCGGCGGCGACCTCGGCCTCCCTGCGACCCGCGGCGCGCTCGTCCAGGCGCATCTGCACGGGTGCGGTGCCGGCGTCGCGGAGCCCCTCCATCCGGACCCCCAGCAGGCGCACCCTCGCCCGTTGCAGGCCGAGCCCGTCGTACAGCTCCCGGGCGGTCGCGTAGACCGTCTGCGCGACGTCGGTCGGCTCCCGCAGCGTGCGCGCCCGGCTGATGGTGTGGAAGTCGGCGAACCGGACCTTGATCGACACGGTGCGCCCCACCATCCCCTGGGAACGCATCCGCCCGGCGGTCCGCTCGGCCAGGCGCAGCAGCTCCCGGTGCAGCAGGTCGGGGTCGTCGGTGTCGCGGCTGAAGGTCTCCTCGGCACCCACGCTCTTCTCCGGCTCGTGCGGGATGACGCTGCGCTCGTCGCGTCCCCACGCCAGGGCCGCGAGGTGGGCGCCCTGCGCCGGGCCGAGGGCACGCTGCAGCGTGCGCTCAGGGGTGGTCGCGATGTCGCCCACCGTGCGCAGGCCGAGCCGGGTGAGCAGCTCCTCGGTGCGCTCGCCCACCCCCCAGAGCGCGGCCACGGGCAGCGGGTGCAGAAAAGCGACCACGCCGTCGGTCGGCACCACGAGCAGCCCGTCCGGCTTGCACCGTGCGGACGCCAGCTTGGCCAGGAACTTGTTGGGCGCCACCCCGACGCTGCAGGTGATGCCCTGCTCGTCCTCGACCCGGGCCTTGACGTAGGTCGCGACCGCCGCCGGGCTGCCCAGCCGCCGACGGGCACCCGACACCTCGAGGAAGGCCTCGTCGAGCGAGAGCGGCTCGACCAGCGGGGTCACGCTGCTGAAGACGGCCATCACGCCGCGGCTGGCCTGCGCGTAGAGCGGGAAGTCCGGCGCGATGGCCACCGCCCGCGGGCACAGCCGCCGGGCCCGACCCACCGGCATGGCGGAGCGGACGCCCTGCGCCCGGGCCTCGTAGCTCGCCGACAGCACCACGCCCCGGCTCCCCGTGCCCCCGACGTACATCGGCGTGCCACGCAGCTCCGGGTGCCGGCGCAGCTCGACCGAGGCGTAGAAGGCGTCCATGTCGACGTGCAGCACCGGGCAGCCGGTGTCGTCGGGGGCCTCGGCCGGGGTTCGCAGCGGCGAGGGCGGATCGGTGCGGGTCACGGGCGGCGGGTCACGGGCGGCGGGTCACGGGCGGCGGGTCCGATCAGGCGAGCGCGAGCACGTGCAGCTGGGTCGCGAGGCGCAGCAGCGCCGGATGGTCGGCCGCCCGCCGCTCGAGCTCCAGCAGCGCGGCGGCGCCGCCGGGCTCGGTGTCGAGCAACGACCCGGGGACGAGGTCGCTGACCGCCCGGACGCCGTGCACCCGCACCGGGCGCAGCCCGGCACCGGCGACGAGGGCCAGCAGCTCGTCATGCTCCAAGGCACCGCAGCCCGGCCCGGGGTCGAGCAGCCGGGTGGCCTCGGCGAAGCGGCCGGCGAGCGCCCGCTGCACGACCAGCGCGAGGCGGTTGGCAGTGAGCACGCTGGCGAGTCCACCGGGGCGCAGCGCGGCCGCCACCGCGGCGAGCGCGGCGGCGGGGTCGTCGACGACCTCGAGCACCCGGTGGCAGAGCACGGCGTCGGCACCGGGCTCCACCAGCCGCGCCAGGTCGTCGAGGTCGCCCTGCAGCGGGGTGATCCGGTCGGCCACCCCGGCCTCGGCGGCCCTGCGCTCCAGGGCAGCGAGGGAGTCGGGGCTGGGGTCGAGCACCGTGACGCGGTGGCCGGCCACCGCGAGGGGGACGGCGACCCCCCCGGTGCCGCCGCCCGCGTCGACGACCCGCAGCTGACCACTGCCCAGGCGGGCGAGTGCGGCCTCCAGCTCCGCGGCGACGAGCGCCGTGCGCAGGTCGGGGCGGGTGGCTGGCACGCCCGGGAGGGTAGGCGCACCCCCGCCAGCTCACCCACCGCTGCTCCCCGGGCTGGAGTGCCACAGCTTGCGGGGCGCGCTCCTGGTGTCGGGCCCGGACGGCTTGATGTCGGCGTAGGCCGACCGCCGGAACCCGGTGGTGAACACCTCCACCGCCCCGCCCACCCCGGAGTGCCCGGGCCCGGCCCCCCTGATCCCCGGGGCCGGGGACATGACCGGCCGGCTGGAGCGGCTCTCCGCTGCCCCCTGCACGGCCGCCTCGCTGACGGCGTCCCACCCGGTGGGGTGCTCCATGGCCGTGGCCACCCCCCCGAGCCCCTCCGCCTCCCAGGTGTCACGCAGCAGCGGCAGCTCCCAGCACCCCTGCGCGAGCAGGGACACCCCACGCGGTCCGGTGCGACGCACGCTGCCCCGGATCACCAGTAGCCAGGAGTGGAAGACGGTGCTGGCATAGCCGACCTGCGCGTCCTCGAAGAATGTCGCGTCCAACGGGCCCGTCGCGTCATCGAGGGTCACGAACACCACCCGGCGCCCGCTGCGGATCGGTGGGGTCTGGGTCGCGACCTTGACCCCGGCGACGAGAACCTGCTGCCCGCTGCGGCAGCCCAGCAGGTCGCGGGCCCTGGTCGCCCCGACCGCGTCGAGAAACGGCTCGTAGAACTCCACGACGTGCCGGCTCGCGTCCAGGCCCAGCACGTCGAGCTCGGCCCGGACCCGCTCCGAGTCAGTCATCTCCGGCAGCCCGCTCACCTCCACCTCTCCCGGCGCGTCGCCGAGGTCGAGGGCCAGCTGGGCGGCGACCGGCACGACCGGTACCCCGGCCCGGGACTGCCGGGCCCGCCGGGTCACGGTGTCACCCAGGTCGGGCCGGCCGGTCCCGTCGACCGTGACCGCACCAGCGCCCCTTGCGGACGCCACCCGCGCCACCCGCGCCGCCCGCGCCGTGGCCCGGGTCCAGTGGTCGAGCTCGCCGACCTGCAGCAGCAGGTCGCGGCGGGTGACCACTCCCCGACGGCGGACCGGGGCGGTGCGGCCCAGGCCATAGACCTCGTCGAAGGCCCCAGCCACCACCAGCCGCTCCACGACTGGACGCGACACCGCCGCCCGGTGCCAGAAGTCGGCCAGCGAGGCATAGGGCCGGCCGGCGACGATCCGCGCGGTCTCGGCCTCGCTCAGCCCACGGACGTCGGCCAGCGCCAGCCGGATGCCGTGCTGCCGACCGTCTGGCAGCACGGGCGGCGGCTTGGGCCGCGGGCCGAGCAGGTCCCGCTCCCACTCCTCGGACCGGCCGGCCAGCTCGTGCTGCTGGAGGATGGCGGGGGGCGGCTCGTCCCACCGGCCGACCCGCTCCACCCGGTAGTCGGCGTCGGAGCGGTTGACGTCGAGCGGCAGCACCGCGATCCCGAGCTGCCGGGCGTCGTCAAGGATCAGTCGCTTGGGATACATCCCCGGGTCGTGGGTCAGCACGCCGGCGAGGAACGCCGCCGGGTGGTGGGCCTTGAGCCAGGCCGACTGATAGGTCGGGAGGGCGAACGCCGCCGCGTGGGCCTTGCAGAAGCCAAAGGACCCGAAGGCCTTGAGGATCTCCCACACCCGCTCGACCGTGGCCCCGTCGTAGCCCCGCCCCAGGGCGATCGGGGTGTACCAGGCGCGCACCTGCGGCTGGCCCTCCGGGTCGCCGAGGGCGCGCCGCACCTCGTCGGCCTCGGCGAGGGTGCAGCCGGTCATCGTCGCCACGATCTGCAGCACCTGCTCGTGGAAGACCACCACCCCGCAGGTCTCGGCCAGGTGCTGCTCAAGGTCGGGGTGGGGATAGGACGGGACGGCCCACCCCTGCCGGGCCTCGAGGAACGGGCGCACCATGTCGCTCTTGACCGGCCCCGGCCGGAACAGCGAGATGTCCACGATCAGGTCGTCGAAGGTCTCGGGGCCGAACTTGCCGATCAGCTCCCGCTGCCCCGGTGACTCGATCTGGAAGCAGCCCAGCGTCCGGGTCGAGCGGATCAGATCGTAGGTCGCTGGGTCGTCGCGGGGGGCGGCGTCGACGTCGGGCCGCACGCCGTCCAGACGCTCGACCTCGCCGAGGGCGTGCTGGATGGCCGACTGCATGCGGATCCCTAGCAGGTCGAGCTTGAGCAGCCCGAGGTCCTCCACGTCGTCCTTGTCGAACTGGCTCATCGGGAAGCCCAGGAAGCTCGCCTCGACCGGCGTGCGGTCGAGCAGCGTTGCATCGGACAGCAGCACGCCGCAGGGATGCAATGCGGTGTGCCGTGGCAGCCCGTCGAGCCGCTCGACCAGTCGGAAGAGCAGGTCGAGCCGCTCGACGCTGATGCCGCTGGCCCGCAGCTCCGGCAGGTCACGCAGGGCGGCCCGGACCTGGCTGGCCCGGATGTGCGGGAAGGCCTTGGCGACAGCGTCGATCTCGCCGGGCGGCATCCCCAGCGCCGCGCCGGCGTCGCGGATGGCATGCCGGACGCGGTAGGTGTCCATCATCATCACGCACGCGCAGCGCTCCCCGCCGTAGCGCTCGAGGACCCGCTCGTAGACCTCCGTGCGGCGCGCGGACTCCACGTCGATGTCGACGTCGGGCAGCTGGTGGCGCAGCGGGGAGAGGAAGCGCTCCATCAGCAGGCCGTAGCGCAGCGGGTCGACGTCGCTGATGCCCAGCAGGAAGGTCACCAGACTGCCGGCGCCGCTGCCGCGCGCGGCGGCCCGCACGCCCATCCCCTTGATCAGGTCAACGACGTCGGCGACGGTCAGGAAGTACGTCGGGTAGCCGAGGCTGCGCACGATCCCGAGCTCGTCGTCCAGGCGCCGCAGCTCAGTCGGGGTGCCGATCATGCCGCGGCGGCCGAGCCCGGCGAGGCAGCGCTCCCGCAGCACCCGGTCCGCCTCGCCTGGGTCCTGGTCGGCTCCCCAGCTGGAGGTCTCGAGCTCGGGGAAGTGCACGGTGCCGATCCCGAGGTCGGCCCGCGGGTCGAGCACGCAGCGCTCGGCGAGGGCCCGGGTGGCGGCGAGCAGCCGCACGGCGCCGTCGGGGCCCTGGCCCGCCGACCGGGCCACCTCCTCGGCGACCTCCGCCATCTCCTTGCCGCTCTTGAGGTGGCCCTCGGCGGTGACCCGGTCGACGTGGCGGGCGTCGAGGGCCACCAGCCGCCGGGCGGCGTCGAGCAGGTCGGCGATCGGCGCGTCGGCCCGGTCGGCATGACGCACCTGGTTGGTCAGCACCGCCGGCACCCGCTCCTGCGCCGCGAACGCCAGCAGCCGCCCGGCCCTGGCTGCCTCCCCCGGCCCGCGGTGGTGCACCACCTCGACGACCAGGCGGGGGATGCTCCCGCGACCGGTCGCGACCAGGAGGGCGGACCGCCAGCGGCCCAGGTGGGCCCCGGCCAGGTCGGGGCGGCGGGCCGCGAGCGCGCGCCCGGCCTCGCTCGCCGGACCGAGCAGCACCACCAGCCCGCCGTCCCCCTCCCCGCCTGCATGCGCGGCCACCAGCTCCAGGGTGGTGACCGGCGTGCCCCGCTCGCCGGCCAGGTGGGTGGCCGAGACCAGGCGGCACAGCGCGGCCCAGCCGCCGCGACCCTCGGCCAGCACCGTCACGCGCGGCAGCCGGGGATCGACCTCGGCCCCGCCTCGGGCCGGCGACCGCCGGGTCGGCGCCCCGACGGCGCGGCCGGCAGGCGGCCCGTCGAGCGGGACTGGCGCCACGGCGAGGTCGACCCCGAGCACGGGGCGGACGCCAGCTGCCATGCAGGCCTTGGCGAAGCGCACCGCGCCGTAGAGCCCGTCGCGGTCGGTGAGAGCCAGCGTGTCCATGCCGTGGTCGGCCGCCCGCTGCACCAGCAGGTGAGGGTGAGAGGCACCGTGGTGCAGCGAATACCCACTGGCGACGTGCAGGTGCACGAACGGGTCGCTCACGGACCCTGCCGGGGTGCTGCCACCGGGAGGGCGACCTGGTGGGGGCGGCCGAGGGAGCCGGTGACCGCCGCGAGGAAGGTCTCGGCGTCGCGAAGCAGGTCGTCGGCCTCGCGAGGGGTGACGGCACCGGGGATGCCCGCCTCCGCCGCGGCCCGCTTGCCGGCGCCGGCGGCGAAGAAAGCGGCCCATTCGGAGAGCTCGGGCGCGGTGCCGGCGAGCAGCCGCCAGACACTGGCCGGGCGGCCGCGGCGACCCTGACCCGGTGCCGCGGGCGGGCCCGCACGGCGAGGACGGCCGCCGCCGCCCGCAGGGCAGCCAGGTGGGCCAGGGCGTATCGCTCGGCCGGCCGGGGGGCGGCGGCCGCCTCGGCGAGCCCGTGGCGGGCGGCGGCGAGCAGCTCCCCGGGGGGGCGCCGAGGGAGGTCACGGGCTGGCAGCACGACCTGCGTGCCGGGGAGGCGCCCGGGGACTGTGGTGGTCACCATGCCAGCCGGCTCAGTCGAGGACCCGGGACAGCGACCACTGCCCGCGGGACCAGGCGAAGCACAGGTCATAGACCCCCGTGACGGCCGCGCGCCCCCGGCCGGCCTCCACCCGCCAGTACTCCCGCTCGTCGTCCTCGAGCAGCACCTGCCCCCCGGTCGGCACGGGGACGACGGTCTCGCCCATCGTCACCGCGCGGGCCAGGTCGCCCTTCCACCAGGCACCCGACTCGCTCCAGTGGGCCAGCACCTCACGCACGACGTAGAGCCGCTCGCGCCACAGGAACTGCTCGGGCGCGTCATCGCGACGCACCACGTCGACGGGGTCTGCGTGCAGACGGCTCATGGGTCTCCCTCGCGCGACGGAACCACCGCACGGCTGCGCGGGGGCGGGCGCCGGGGGAAGACGGCGTCGGCTGGCCCGGGCAGGGCGCTTCCCCACGCCCCACCCGGACCGGCCTGCTCCGGAGTGCCCTACGGTGGGTCGAGGACCGCGGGACACCCGGTGCGCCGTATCGAACGCTTGTTCGAAACGATGGGCTCAGTGAACCACCTCGCCCGGGTGCCGTCAACGTGGACCGACAACCGGCCACGGCCGTCGCCTACGGTGGCCGGGTGCCACCGCCGCGACTCCTGCGGTGGCGGGCCGCACGGTGGTGGCTGCCGCCGTTCGTCCTCGTCGTCGCCCTCGGCACGGCCGCCGTCGTCCTCGTCTGGTGGGTTCGGGTGCCGCCAGCCCCCACGCGTGCCGATGCCGTCGTCGTGCTCGGCGGGAACGGCGCCCGCCTGGACAGGGGGCTGGCCCTCACGCGGTCCGGCACCGCGCCGGTGCTGGTCCTGTCCGCCGGCGTGCTCGACGGCGGCTGCCGCCACCTCGGCGAGCCGGTCCGCGGTGCCTACGTGCCGGTGGGGCGGCTGCCCGCCGTGCCCGGCGTAGCTGTCGAATGCCTGGACCCGGTGCCCTTCACCACCCAGGGTGAGGCGCGCGGGTTGATCGACCTCGCCAGGAGCCGCGGCTGGCACCGCGTGGTCGTCGTCAGCACCAACGACCAGGCCAACCGGGCGTGGCTGCGCGTGCGCCGCTGCGAGCGGCCACAGAACGTCGTGATGGTCGGGTTCAGCCTGGTCGGGAGCGGCTCGGGGGTGCTGACGGCATCGGCGTATCAGCTGGCCGGCTGGGCCAAGGCACTCGTCACCGAACGCGGCTGCTGACCCGTCACCCGGCGCCCGTCACCCGGCGCCCGCGGCCGGCGCGGCCTGTTCGTGCCGCCCGCCGGTCAGACGCAGTTGTAGGCGTACGCCGCGTTGAGGTGCATGTTGGTGGCCTTGATCAGCGCCTTCTGCCCGCGGAGCCTGGCCAGGATCTGGTCCTCGGTGAGGGCACCGCCGACGTGCACGAGGTGACCGTAGAAGTCGCCCAGCTTCTTCTCCCGCGCCTGCTCGACCTTGTACTGCTCGACCCTGCGGATCGCCAGCAGGTCCTTGCTGATCTTCAGCAGGTCCGCGTACAGGAGTCTGCGGCTGCTGGCCTTGTCGATGGCCGCGAGGTCCACGCGATAGGCCTTGTCGGCGCGGCAGAACGCCGCCGCCGCGGGACGCACCGACGTGGTCGCGGCGGTGTGGGACGGGGCGGTGTAGGACGGGGCGGCCGATGCGGTGCCGACGCCGGTCGCGCCGCTCATGCCGGCGACGAGCAGGACGACAACGCTGGCGGCGATCCTGCGCGGTGCTGGCGGCATGGCGACAACCTTCCGTGAGCCCAGGAGCCTGGGCGTGCGGCACCGGACCTGGCGGCCGATGCGGGCGACGCTAGCCAGCCGCGTCGGTCTTGGCAGCCAATACCCGGAACCAGGCCCACGAGGGACAGTCGAGCCGCCTCGGCGACGTAGCACGCGGGCCCCGTAGGTTCGCCGATGTGGAGCCCGTCCCCGAGGTGGTCACGTTGCATGTGTGGCGCGTTCCCCGGCGCGCCGTGCCGGCGGCCGTCACCAGGATGGCGCTGGACCGCAGGCACCTCGCCAGCACCCCTGGGCTGCGCTTCGCCAAGAGCCTGGGCACCGGCGACGGCCGCACGTTCACCGTCCGCGACGCCGATCCGACCCGCTGGGCCCTGCTGTGCGCCTGGGCCGACGCCGGCTCCGCACGGCGTTTCTGCGCCGGGTCCCCGGTCGTCGCCGCGTGGGGCCGGATCGCCACCGAGACCTGCCGCCTGGACCTCGAGCCGCTCGCCGCGCACGGCAGCTGGTCGGGGCGCACGCCGTTCGGCCGCCCGCGCCCCCGCCGTACCGGCCCCACCCAGCCGGTCGTCGCGCTCACCCGCGCGCGGCTCGTCCCGGCCAGGGCACGGGGCTTCTGGCGCGCCGTACCCCCCGTCTCGGCCGACCTGCAGGGCGCCCCCGGGCTGCGCGCCGCGATCGGGGTCGGCGAGGCGCCCGTCGGCCTGCAGGGGACGGTCAGCGTCTGGGACTCCGCGGCAGCACTGAAGCGCTTCGCCTACGACGGGGAACCGCACGCCGCCGTCGTCGCGCGCACCCGATCGGAGGGGTGGTACGCCGAAGAGCTGTTCGCCCGCTTCGCCGTGCGCTCGGTGACCGGCACCCTGGACGGGGTGTCGCCGCTGTGACGGTGCCGAGCGGCGCCGGCGGTCCGGTGGGGACCGTGCGCCTCGAGCGACTCACCGGGGCGCAGGCCCGGCAGCGGCTGGACGAGGTGATGACTGTGTACCGCCGGGCGTTCCTGGAGGTCTACGAGGCGAACCCGGAGCGGGCGACGGCCGAGCGCCGCGCCCACGTCGCCAACCACCTCACCCGTGGCGACGTCGACGTGGTCGCGGCCCTGGACGAGGCGGACCGCATGGTGGGCATCACGTACGGCGTGCCGGGGCGGCGCGGCGTGTGGTGGCACGACGTGGTGGGCGCAGCGCTGAGCCCGGTCGACGCGGTGGCCTGGCTGAGCGACGTGCTGGAGGTGGTCGAGCTGCACGTCCTGCCGGAGGCGCAGGGGCGGGGTCTCGGTCGCGGCCTGCTGCGCGCGCTCCTGGCGCGCACCACCGCCGCGACCGCGGCCCTGTCGGCACTGGACGACCCGGGCCTGCCGGCCCGCCACCTCTACGCCGCCGAGGGGTTCATTCCGCTGCTCGAGGGATTCTGCTTCCCGGGCGGCAGCACCCGTTACGCCGTACTCGGCAAGCGGCTGCGCTGACGGCGCGGCAACCACGGCCGCGCCGTCCGGCGGGTCGGCGACACGCCGGCCGCATAGGGTCCGAACGTGCGCGATGTCGTCGTCGTCGGCGCGGGCCACAACGCCCTCGTCGCGGCCTGCTACCTCGCCGCCGCGGGCCTCGACGTGGAAGTGGTCGAGCGCGACACGGTGGTCGGGGGCGCCGTGTCGACCGTCGAGCGCTGGCCGGGATACGCCGTCGACCGCGGCTCCAGCGCGCACATCATGGTGCGCCACACCGGGATCCCGGAGGAGCTGGCGCTGCACGAGACGGGGTTGCGCTACCTCGACATCGACCCCTGGGGGTTCGCGCCGATCCAGGGAGCCCCCGGCGGCGGCATCACCTTCCGCTCGTCGGTGGAGCAGACCTGCGCATCCATCGAAGCCGTCTGCGGCAGCCGGGACGCCGATGCCTACGCCGGCTTCGTGGCGACCTGGGCGCCCCGCAACCGCAGGCTGTTTCGCGCCTTCGACGAGCCGCCGACGGGGCGGTCCCTCGGGCGTGCCCTGATGGGCGTCGGGCGCGGCAGCGGGCTGGGCGGGGCGGCGCTGGCCCACGAGTTCCTGTGCACCGGTGACGCACTGCTGGACGCGACCTTCAGCGACGAGCGGTTGCGGACGGCGCTCGGGTGGCTGGGCGCGCAGAGCGGACCGCCCACCAGCGAGGTCGCCACGGCCGAGCTGGTCGCGTGGAACACGGTGCTGCACGACATCCCCCCGGGGCGCGCGGTCGGCGGCAGCGGGGCGTTGTCGGCGGCGCTCGCCGAGCGCCTGCGGCGCAGTGGAGGCAGCCTGCGACTGGGCGACGGCGCCGCCAGCATCACCAGCGGCGGCGGCCGCGCCACCGGCGTCCGCACCGCGAGCGGCGAGCACGTCGCAGCGCGCGCGGTGCTGGCCGGCTGCCACGTCCTCACGACCCTCCAGCTGGCCCGCGACGGCCTGCCCCCCGGGCTGCTGGAGCGGGCCGAGGCCTACGTGCGGGTGGGCAACGGCATCGGGATGGCGGTGCGGCTGGGGACCACCGGACTGCCCGAGTACCCCGGCGCCGCAGCCGATTCCTGCACCGGCCTACAGCTGCTCGCCAGCTCGCGCCAGCAGCTGCGCGCTGCCCACGCTGACTTCTCCGCCGGCCGCCCGCCGGCGGACCCGGCCGCGCTGGCGATGACCTTCAGCCACCTGGACCCGAGCATCGCGCCACCGGGCCGGCACAACGTCACCGTCTGGGGCCAGTGGCACCCGCACACACTGTCGACCGGCGAGCGGTGGGACGACATCGCGGTTCGCGAGGGCGACAAGCTGATCGCGGCGCTGGACCGGGCGGCGCCCGGCTTCGCCTCGACCGTCGAGCAGGTGCACGTGCAGACGCCGCTGGACCTCGAGCGAGAGCTGGGCCTGCTGCGTGGCAACGTGATGCACGTGGAGATGAGCCTCGACGCGATGTTCGCCTTCCGGCCGCTGCCGGAGCTGGCCGGTTACCGCGGGCCGCTCGAAGGGCTGTATCTCACCGGCGCCTCGACCCATCCGGGCGGAGGGGTCTTCGGCGCCAGCGGCCGGTCGGCGGCACGGGTGCTGCTGGCCGATTCCGCGTCCGGCGTGGGGCGTCGCCGGGTCACCCGCACGGGCGCCGGCGTACGACGGGCGGTCGCCGCCACCGCGGCCGTCCTGCGGCCGTGAACCTGCGGTGACCACTGTCCCTGCGCGTGTCTCTGCGCGACAGCAGGTGTCGCGGCTCCGGCTGCCCGCGCTCCTCGCCGCGGCGACGGTGCTCGCCGAGGTCATTTACCCGCTGGTCGACGGCGCCACGACGCACCCGCTGACGGTGCTGACCGTGCTGCTGTTCGCGGCGGCGAGCACGACCCACTGCGCGGCGACGCGAGGGGCTCGGGCCGGCGTCACCCTGCTGGTGGTCGCGGCCGGGACCGGCTTCGCCGCGGAGGCGGTGGGAGTGCAGACGGGCGTGCCGTTCGGCGCGTACCGCTACACGGCAGCCCTCGGTCCGCGGCTGGCCGGGGTGCCGCTGGTCATCCCGCTGGCCTGGGCGATGATGGCCTGGCCGACGCTGGTCGTCGTCCGGCTGCTCCTGCCCGCCGCCGGCGCACGGCTCGGGCGGGCCCTGCTCGGGGGCGTCGCGCTGGCCTCGTGGGACCTGTTCCTCGACCCGCAGATGGTCGACGCCGGACACTGGACCTGGGCGGGCGGCACCGGGGGTTGGCCGGCCCTGAACGGGATCCCGCTGTCCAACGCCGTCGGCTGGCTGCTCGTGGGCAGTCTGCTCACCGCACTGCTCGACCGGCTGCTCCCGGCCGCCCGGGTAGGCCCGGGCGACGACGCGGTGCCCCTGGCGCTCTGGCTGTGGACCTATGCCTCCTCGGTGCTCGCGAGTCTCGCCTTCTTCGACCGACCCGGGGTGGCCCTGGCCGGTGGCCTCGCGATGGGCACCGTCGCTGCCCCACTCGCCCGGCGGCTGCTGGCCCCGTGACGTTGCGCCGGTGCGCGGGTGCGGCAACCCTCGGCGGGCCCTGCGGAGCTGACGCGCCCCAGCGCGCCAGCTCCGCAGCGGTCGCGCTGGTGTGGACCGCCGCCGCGGGGGCCGCCGCGCTGGCCGCGCACGCCGCGGTGAACCCGCTGCGCCCCGCGGGTCGTCCGGACCCGCTGCGCGACACCGTGTCCCTGCTGCTGCCGCTGCGCGACGAGGCCGCCAGGGTGGGGCCCTGTCTGGACGCGCTGCTGCGCGTGCTCGAGGTGTGCGAGGACCGCGCCGAGCTGCTGGTCCTCGACGACGGGTCGACTGACGACACGTCAGACGTGGTGCGCGCGCGGATCGGCAGCCACCCGCGGGTGCGGCTGCTGACCGGCGCGCGGCTGCCCGCCGGCTGGCTGGGCAAGCCGCACGCCTGCGCCCAGCTGGCCGCCGCCGCCGACCCCGCCAGCACGCTGCTCGCCTTCCTCGACGCCGACGTGCTGCTCGCCCCCGACGCCGTGCTCCGCGCCGCCGCGACCTTGCGGGAGGCCGCGTTGCAGCTCGTCTCGCCGTACCCGCGCCAGATTGCCAGCTCCCCCGCCGAGCGGCTCGTGCAGCCGCTGCTGCAGTGGTCCTGGCTGAGCTTCCTGCCGCTGCGCGTCGCCGAGCGCAGCCGGCGGCCCTCGCTGGCCGCCGCCAACGGCCAGCTCCTGCTCGTCGACCGCGCCGCCTACGACCGGGCCGGCGGGCACGCGGCCGTGCGGGCCAGCGTGCTGGAGGACGTCGCGCTGATGCGCGCGGTCAAGGCGAGCGGGGGGAACGGGGGCATCACGGACGGCACCGGTCTGGCGTCGTGCCGGATGTACGACGGGTGGCCGGCGCTGCGGGACGGCTACGCGAAGAGCCTGTGGGCGGCGGTCGGCTCGCCCTGGGGGGCGGCGGCCGTCGTGGGGCTGCAGGCGCTGCTCTACGTCGCGCCGCCACTGGCCACCGTGCACCCGGCCACCCGGCGGGCCGGCCTGGCCGGATACGCGGCCGGCGTCGCGGGACGGCTCGTCACCGCGCGCCGCACCGGGGGTCGGGCGCTGCCGGACGCGCTGGCGCACCCGGTGTCGGTGCTCCTGCTGGGCTGGCTCACCGCACGCTCGTGGCACGGCCACCGAGCCGGCACGCTCGCCTGGCGCGGCCGCGCGGTGGTGCCGCGACACCGCTGACCTAGCCTCGGCCCATGTCAGCGGGCGGCAGCACCAGGGCGATCCTGGCCGCCTTCGCGGCGAACCTCGGGATCGCCGTGGCAAAGTTCGCCGCCTTTTTGCTGACCGGGGCGAGCTCCATGCTGGCCGAGTCGATCCATTCCCTGGCCGACACCGGCAACCAGGGGCTGCTCCTGCTCGGCGGCCGCCGGTCTACCCGGCCGCCCGACGAACAGCACCCCTTCGGCCATGCGCGCGAGCGGTACTTCTGGGCCTTTGTCGTGGCACTGGTCCTTTTCTCGGTGGGTGGTCTATTCGCCGTCTACGAGGGCGTGCACAAAGTGCTGCACCCCGGCGAGTTGTCCGACCCGGTGGTCGGTTTCGTCGTCCTCGGCATCGCCATCGTGCTGGAGTCGCTGTCGCTGCGCACGGCGGTGCGGGAGGCGTCGCACGTGCGCCGCCCCGGTCAGTCGTGGCCGCAGTTCGTGCGGCGTACCAAGGTGCCGGAATTGCCCGTCGTGCTGCTGGAAGACGTCGGCGCGCTCATCGGCCTGGTGCTGGCGATCGCGGGCCTCGGGCTCGCCGAGGCCACCGGGAACGCGCGCTTCGACGCCGTGGGCAGCATCGCGATCGGTCTGCTGCTGCTGGGGATCGCCTCCGTGCTGGCGGTGGAGACCAAGAGCCTGCTGATCGGCGAGGCGGCGGAGGACGAGGTGGTGGCCACCCTGCGCCAGGCCATCGCGACGGCCCCCGACGTGCGCGGCCTGATCGACCTGCGCACGCTCCAGCTCGGCCCGGAAGACCTCCTGGTGGCAGCCAAGATCGAGCTCGACCCGGCGCTGCCCTACCGCGAGCTCGCCCGCGCGATCGACGCGACCGAGCAGCGCATGCGCGCCGCCGTTCCCATCGCCCGGTTGATCTTCCTCGAGCCGGACACTCGGGTGGCCGCGCCCTGAGCCGCGTCGTCGTGGTCGGCGCCGGCGTCGGCGGTCTCGCGGCGGCCGCCCGGCTCGCCGCCCTCGGCCACCACGTCACGGTCTGCGAGCAGGCACCCGAGGTCGGCGGCAAGCTCGGCCGGGTGGTGCACGACGGGGCCGCCGGGGCCTTCGGCTTCGACACCGGGCCGTCGCTGGTGACCATGCCCCAGGTCTTCCGCGAGCTGTTCCGTGACACGGGCGACAGCCTGGACAGCGTGCTCCCGCTGCGCCGCACCACGTTGCCGAGGGCCAGCTTCGCCGACGGCGCGGTGCTGCCGACGGCGACCACCGAGGCCGACTTCCTCGACGGCCTGGACCCGGGACAGCGCCTGCAGTGGAGGCGTTTCCTGGCTCGCGCCGAGCGCATCTGGGATGCCACCCACGCGCCGTTCCTGGAGTCCCCGCTCGGGTCGGCGCGCGCGCTCCTGCGGCTGCTGCCTGGCCAGCTGCGCGACCTGCGCACGGTCGCCCCCTGGCGCTCGCTCGGCTCGCTCGGCGCGTCGCTGCTGCCCGACTCCCATCTGCGCATGCTGCTCGACCGCTACGCCACCTACACCGGCAGCGACCCGCGGCGTGCACCCGCCGCGCTCGCTGTCGTGCCGTTCGTGGAGCAGCGCTTCGGCGCCTGGTACGTCGACGGCGGCCTGCACCGCCTCGGCCTGGCGATCCGGGACCGCGCAGCGGAACGCGGCGCCGTCCTGCGCACCGACACCGACGTGGTGGCCGTGGAGACCGCGGGCGGGCGGGTGGGCGGGGTGCGGCTCGCCGACGGCTCGCGGCTGGCCGCGGACGTCGTCGTCGCCAACGCCGACGCCGCCCATGTGTACGGCGACCTGCTCCCCCGGTCGCGCGCGACCACCCGGCTGGCGCACCGGGTGACCGCCCGGGCGTCGTACTCCGGTTTCGTGGTCCTGCTCGCCCTGCGGGGCGCGACCCCCGGCCTGGCACACCACGAGGTGCTCTTCCCGGCGGACTACGAGGCGGAGTTCGACGGCCTGCGCGCCGGCACGACGCCGCTGCCCGACCCGGCGGTCTACGTCAGCGCCCCCCGCGACCCCGGGGTCGCGCCCCCCGGGCACGAGAGCTGGTTCGTGCTCGTCAACGCGCCACGCCACGCTCCCTCGGCAGCCGCGGGCGGGATGGACTGGGAGGCAGCGGGAGTCGTCCCTGCCTACGCCGACCGGGTGCTGGACCTGCTCGCCGCGCGGGGGCTCGACGTGCGCTCCCGGGTGGTGTGGCGCGGCACCCGCTCCCCCGCAGACCTGGAGCGGGCGACCAGGGCCGTCGGGGGGGCGATCTACGGCACCAGCAGCGACGGCGCCCACGCGGCGTTCGTCCGCCCGGCCAACCGTTCTCCGGTGCCCGGGCTCTTCCTGGTCGGCGGATCGGCGCACCCCGGCGGCGGGCTGCCGCTGGTCACGCTGTCGGCACGCATCGTGGCCGGCCTCGTCGGCCCCGCCTGACCCGGGTCAGCGCGGATCAGCGCCGGATCAGCGCAGCCGGGCACGCACGGCGGTGCCGACCTGCAGCAGCCCCACCGCGGCCAGGCCCAGCGTCGCCGCCGCACCCACCGTCGCCAGGTCGGCCGCGTGCGCCGGCAGCACCCCCGCCGCGAGCAGGGCGAAGATCGCCACGATCAGCCGGCCGGGCCGCTCGCCGATGCTCACCACCCCGACGTCGTCGACGCCGGCTCCGACCGCCCGGGCCCGGAGGTACTCCAGCAGGAACAGCACGCCCCCCGCCGCCACGCACACTGCGCCGGAACCACCGGCCGCGCGCAGGGCGAGCAGCACCAGGACGTCGGACACCCTGTCCGCCAGGCTGTCCAGCAGGTAGCCCCAGCGGGTGACCCGGCCGGTCAGCACCGCCACGCAGCCGTCGGCGTTGTCCAGGGCGGCGCCGAGGGTGACGACGACGCCGGCCAGCAGCGGCAGCCGGCCGGATCCGGCGGCGAGCACGGCGGCCACCCCGCACACCTCGACCGAGACCAGGGTCACCACGTCCGGCTGCACCCCGGCGCCGGCGAGCGGGCGGCAGAGGGCATACACGCCGGTCAGCCAACCGCGCGCGATCCGGGAGCCGGTGCGCATGTCGTAGCCCCCGTGCAGCTGCTGCCAGCGCGCGAAGTAGCCGTCGAGGTCGGGCACCGGCTGGGCAAGGGGGCGCCGGGTCAGCACCCCCAGGGCCAGCAGGAGCACAGCCGCTATGGCGACCACCACAGCGCCAGCGGTCACGCGGCCCCGGGCCGGCTACCGCGGGTGCCGTGCACGCGACGGTGCTCGCGGGTGGCGCGCCAGCCCAGCATCCAGGTGTTCAGGCCGCTCGCGCACCACAGCGGGACCACCGCGAGCGGGGCGAAGGGTCCCTCCAGCACGGTGCTGACGCGCACCTGCGAGCCGCCGCGCGGACGCCGGGTCACATCGTGGTCGACCTGCTCGCGCAACCCCGGGGCGGCGTGCACGGTGAGACCCAGCCGGCGCCCGGTCGCGACCATCCGCACGTCGACGGGTACCCGCACCGGCAGGCCCCGGACGGTGACCATGAGGTGCTGGCCCTCCCGGATCCGCCCGCGGCCACCCTCGACACGGCGCAAGAACAAGTCCCACTCCGGCCAGCGGCTCGGGTCCTCCAGGACGGCCCAGACCTCGTCCGGCTCCGCCGGGGTGGTGACGCGGTGGCTGATCCGCACCGGCGCAGGCTAGTCCCGGGACGAGCGCCCGTGCGTGCCGCTACGGTCCCTCCATGGCCCAGCAGACGCCCTACGTCGTAGACGACCTTGCCACCTTCGACCCGGACGGCCTGTTCACCGAGGGCCGCGACCAGCTCGTGATCGGGGTGAAGTGCACCCCCGTCTACGGCCAGCTCGAGCTGGGCCTGCTGGCCAGCGTCGTCGACGAGGCCAACACCCGGGGCTTCTCGCTGGCGCGCTACGAACCGTTCCGCGACGAGTTCCTGCTGTGCCTGTTCGAGGTCTACGACGCGGCGGAGGACGAGGACGACGACTGAGCTGCCGGGCCGCCGGTGAGGTCAGCCGTCACGTTGGCCGTCAGGTTGGCGTAGACCTCGCCGGTCGCCGTCGAGCGGTTCAGCGTGATGAAGTGCACCCCGGGGGCGCCGCCGGCGAGCAGCAGCGAGCACAGCTCGGTCGCCACCTCCACACCGACCGCGCGCACCGCCGCGGCGTCGCCCTCGACCGCGTGCAGCCGCTCGGCCACCGCCACCGGGAACGGCGTTCCCGACAGCTGGGCGAAGCGCTCCACCTGCCGCACGTTGGTCACCGGCATGACGCCCGGGATGACCGGGGCGTCGACCCCCCGGATGGCCAGCCGGTCGAGCAACCGGAAGTAGGCCGACGGGTCGAAGAACATCTGCGTGATGGCGTAGTCGGCGCCGGCGGCGAACTTCGCGGCCAGCACGTCGGCGTCGTGCTCGGCGTCCCGCGCCCGTGGGTGCACGTCCGGGAACGCCGCGACCCCGACACAGAAGTCGCCCAGCTCACGCACCAGCTCGACCAGCTCGGTCGCGTACTGCATGCCCTCCGGGTGCCGCACCCACTCGCCCAGCGGGTCCCCGGGCGGGTCGCCGCGCAGTGCCAGCACGTTGCGCACGCCGACCCCGGCGTAGGACCCGATCAGTCGCCGCAGCTCGGTCACCGAGTGGCCGACCGCGGTCAGGTGCGCGAGCGGCGTCAGCGTGGTCTCGGCGGCGATCCGCTCGGTGACGGCGACGGTGGCGCGGCTGGTCGACCCGCCGGCGCCGTAGGTCACCGACACGAACGTCGGGCGCAGCCGCTCCAGCCGGCGCAGCGCGTCCCAGAGCACGGGCTCGTCCGCCGGCCCCTTGGGCGGGAAGAACTCGAAGGACCAGCTGGTCGCCCCCCCGCGCAGCAGCTCGGCGATCGAGGGCGCTCCGGCGCCCGCCGGGGTCGCCACCGGCAGGACGCTGGTCACCACGACAGACTACGGTCGCCTGCGTGGCCGCTCCCGCTCTGAAGGGCCGCATTGACACCGCCCTGGTGGGTTTCCTCGACGCGCAGGGGCCGGTGCTCGCCGCCGTGGCACCCGAGCTGGCGGCGGTCGGCGGGGCGCTGTCGACGTTCCTCCTCGACGGGGGCAAGCGGCTGCGACCGGCGTTCGCCTACTGGGGTGCGCGAGGTGGCGGGCACCCGGACGGCGCCCAGCTCGTCGCCGCGGCCGCAAGCCTGGAGCTGCTGCAGGCCTGCGCGCTCATCCACGACGACGTCATGGACGGCAGCGACACCCGCCGCGGCCAGCCCTCGATGCACCGCCGGTTCGCGGCGATGCACCGGGACCGATCGTGGCAGGGGGATCCCGACGCGTTCGGCACAGCGGCGGCCGTGCTGCTCGGTGACATCTGCCTCATCTGGGGCGACCGGCTGCTGGACACCTGCGGCCTGCCCGAGCCGGCGCTGCGCCGCGCGCGCCCGGTGCACGACCTGATGCGCACCGAGGTGATGGCGGGGCAGTACCTCGACCTGCTGGAGCAGGTCGAGGGCTCCGACCCCGGCGCCGGCCCGGTCGAGCGGGCGATGCGGGTGGCGCGGTACAAGAGCGCGAAATACACCATCGAGCGGCCGCTGCACCTCGGTGCGGCCCTCGCCGGAGCCGCGCCCGCGCTGGTCTCGGCGTACTCCTCCTACGGCCTGCCCCTCGGTGAGGCGTTCCAGCTGCGCGACGACGTCCTCGGGGTCTTCGGCGACCCGGCCGAGACCGGCAAGCCCGCTGGCGACGACCTTCGGGAGGGCAAGCGGACGGTCCTCGTCGCGGCAGCACTCGACGTCGCCACCCCGGCGCAGGCCGCGGTGGTACGCCGGCTGCTCGGCGACCAGGCGCTGGACGTGGACGGGGTCGACGACCTGCGGTCGGTGCTGGTCGACACCGGCGCGCTGGACCGGGTGGAGGCGCTGGTCGACGAGCGCACCGACGCAGCCCTGACGGCGCTGGCCAGCGCACCCGTCGAGGAGGAGGCTCGGGAGGCACTGGGAGATCTCGCCGCCGCCGCCACCCGCCGCAGGGTCTGAGATGCGGTGCCGCGGGGAACGCCGCCCGGTGGCGGTTCGTCCGAGAGGCGGGCGCGCGCAGGGTGGGAGGCGGGTCGGGCGCGGGCAGGCGAGTCTGGCGGAGGCGGTGGCCGCCGGGACAGCGGAGGGCGGGCGTGGGCCAGGGCAACGTGCGGGCATCGATCGATGCGCTCCTCGCCACCGACCCCTTCGAGGAGACCTTCCAGTCCGCGCGGGTGGGGCTGGCGATCGTTGATCTCCAGGGCCTGTTCCTGCGCGTCAACCCCGCCTACGCAGCGCTGGCCGGCTCCGCGGCGGAGGACCTCATCGGCCAGGTCTTCACCGTCGAACCCGACCAGCTGCAGCGCATGCTCGCCGGTGCCGGCCCGCAGACCGGGCAGTTCGAGCGGGAGCTGCGCCAGGACGTCTGGGTGCTGCAAGGGGTCACGCTGTGCCGGGCCCCCGACGGTGTGCCCGCGTGGTTCGTCGTGGACACGCAGGACATCAGCGACCGGCGCCGGGTCGAGCGCGAGCTGTCCCATCGCGCCCTGCACGACCAGCTGACCGGCCTCCCCAACCGCGTGCTCGTCCTGGACCGGATGCGCCTGGCGCTGGCCAGGGCCGCCCGGCAGAGCGAACACATCGGCGTGCTCTTCCTCGACCTGGACGGGTTCAAGGCCGTCAACGACCGTCACGGCCACCTCCTCGGCGACGTCGTGCTGCAAGTGGTCGGCGCCCGACTGACCTCGGCCGTGCGACCGAGCGACACCGTCTCCCGGCTCGGTGGCGACGAGTTCCTCGTCGTGCTCGACCCCCCGGTGACCGCGCCGATGCTCCGCGACGTCGAGCAGCGCCTCCGGGCGGCCGTGGAGGCACCGCTCCGGGAGCGGGGGCGCGACACCCGGGTCGGCCTGTCCGTCGGGTCGGTGCTCTCCGCTGCCGGGGAGCGCGACCCGGAGCTGCTGATCGCGCGTGCCGACGACGCGATGTACGTCGCGAAGCGGCTGCGCCGCGAGCGCCCGCAGGCGGTGCGGGCCTCCGGCACCTAGCGTCGGGGCATGCGCACGGTCAGCGGGGCCACCGACCGGGTGGTCGTCGTCGGGGCCGGCCTCGCCGGCCTGTCGGCGGCGTTGCGGCTGGCCGGTGCCGGCCGCGAGGTCACGGTGCTGGAGCGCGAGGACGTGCCAGGGGGACGCAACGGCCTGCTCGAGCTCGAGGGACCCACCGGGACCTACCGCTTCGACACCGGGCCGACCGTGCTGACCATGCCCGACCTCATCGCCGACGCCCTGGGCTGCGTCGGGGAGGAGGTCGGCGACTGGCTGGACCTGGTGCCCGTCGACCCGCTGTACCGCGCCTACTACCCCGACGGCGAGCACCTGGACGTGCTCCCGACGGTGGACGCGATGGCCGACGAGGTCGGCAGGGTCTGCGGAGCGGCGGAGGCGGCCGGCTACCGGCGTTACGTCGCCTTCGTCAGCGAGCTCTACCGGCACGAGATGCGCGACTTCATCGACCGCAACATCGACTCGCCGTTCGACCTGGTGCGCCCGTCACTCGCGCGGCTGGTCGCCCTCGGGGGCTTCCGCCGGCTCGCCCCAAAGGTCGGGCAGTTCCTCAAGGACCCCAGGACGTCACGGCTGCTGAGCTTCCAGTCCATGTACGCCGGGCTCTCGCCGTATGACGCGCTCGCGATCTACGCCGTCATCGCCTACATGGACTCCGTCGCCGGCGTCTACTTCCCGCGCGGCGGGATGCACGCACTGCCGCGGGCGCTCGCCGGGGCGGCGGACAAGCACGGTGTGCAGTTCCGGTACGGCACGACGGTCGAGCGCATCGAGGTGGTCGGCGGCCGGGCGGTTGCGGCCATCTGCAGTGACGGCACCCGGGTGCCGGGCGACGTCTTCGTGCTCAACCCCGACCTGCCGGTCGCCTACCGCGAGCTGCTGCCCCCCGGATCGATCCCCCGCCGGGTGGCGCGCCAGGACTACTCGCCCTCGTGCTTCCTCATGCTCGCCGGATCCACCGCGTCGTACTCCAAGCTGGCCCACCACACCATCCACTTCGGCAACGCCTGGCGGTCCACCTTCGCCGAGCTCATCGACCGCGGCCAGCTGATGAGCGACCCGTCGGTGCTGGTCACCAACCCCACCCGATCCGACCCGGGGCTCGCCCCGGCCGGGCGGGAGGAGTACTACGTGCTGTTCCCCACCCCCAACACCAGCGCCGGGATCGACTGGGACGTCGTCGGCCCGCGCTACCGGGACGAGTGCGTGGCGCGGCTGGAGGGACTGGGGTACAGGGGATTCGGGGACGCCATCGAGGTGGAGGCGGTGACCACGCCGGAGGATTGGCGTCGGCGTGGGATGGAGCAGGGCGCGCCGTTCGCCGCCGCCCATTCCTTCTTCCAGACCGGTCCCTTCCGCGCCGGGAACCTCGCGCCGTCGGTGGAGGGGGTCGTCTTCGCCGGCTCGGGCACGCAGCCGGGCGTCGGGGTGCCGATGGTGCTGATCAGCGGGCGGCTCGCGGCCGAGCGCATCCTCGGCCGCGACAGGGCCTACCGCTCCCGCGCCTGGCGCTGACCGGCCGCAGGGCGGCGGCGGGGGAGGATGAGCGGATGGACGCCGGTGGCCGGGAACTCGACGCCGCCGGGATCCGCGACCCGGTGCTGCGGGGCAGCTACGCCGCCTGCCGCGCGCTGAACGCCCGGCACGGCCGCACCTACTTCCTGGCCACCCGCCTGCTCCCGCCGGACCGACGCCCGAGCGTGCACGCGCTCTACGGCTTCGCCCGCTACGCCGACGAGATCGTCGACGACCTCGCCAGCACGCTGACCGACGGGGAGAAGGCCGAGCAGCTCGCGACCTGGGGCGACGCTTTCCTCGACGGCGCGACGACGCACCCTGCCGACGGCGACGTGCTGCCGGCGATCCAGGACACCCGCGCGCGACACGCCATCCCGCGCCGCCACTTCGAGGACTTCCTCGCCAGCATGCGGATGGACCTGACCGTCGACTCCTACGCCACCGACGCCGACCTCGCCGGCTACGTCCACGGCAGCGCGGCGGTGATCGGGCTGCAGATGGTGCCGGTGCTCGGGACGGTCCCGGGGCTGCGCGCCGAGGCCGAGACCTACGCCGCCGAGCTCGGCGTCGCCTTCCAGCTGAGCAACTTCCTGCGCGACGTGGGCGAGGATCTGCGACGTGGCCGGCTCTATCTTCCGCTCGACCGGCTGGCGGCCTTCGGCGTGACCCGGGAGCAGCTGCAGGCCGGGGTGATGGACGGGCGGGCCCGCCGGCTGTTCGCCGACGAGGTGCAGCGCGTCCGCGCGCTCTACCGCAGCTCCTGGCACGGCATCCGGTTGCTGGACCCGGTCAGCCGACCTTGCATCGAGGCCGCCTGGCGGCTCTACGGCGGGATCCTCGACGAGGTCGAGGCGGCGGACTACCAGGTGCTCGACCGCCGGGTCGGCGTACCCGTGGCGCGCCGTCTGCGCGTCGCACTCCCGCTCGCCGCGCGCGCCATCCACGCGCGGCAGGGGTGACCGGCCAGGGCGGACCGGCCCCCGACGGCAGCGTCGCCGGGTGGCTGCTGTCCGCCGCCGACCGGGGTAACCCGGCCACCCGGCTGGACAGCAGGCACCGGGCTGGCACGGCCTGGTCGGCTGGAACGGCCTGGTCGGTGGGCAACCTGGCCACCCCGCTGGTGCACGGCGCGCGCTACTTCGCCGAGTTCCGGCAGCGCATCGACGCCATGCGCCGGGGCGACCTGCTGCTGTTCACCGACTGGCGGGGCGATCCCGACGAGCTGCTGACCGACGACCCGGACAGCACCGTGTCGGGCCTGCTCTGCGCCGCCGCCTCGCGGGGGGTGGACGTCCGCGGGCTTGTCTGGCGCTCGCACCTGGACAAGCTCGCCTTCAGCGCCGCGGAGAACCGCCACCTGGGCGAGGACATCGAGGCGGCGGGCGGCGAGTGCCTGCTCGACATGCGCGTGCGCACCGGCGGCTCGCACCACCAGAAGTTCGTGGTGCTGCGCCATCCCGGCCGCCAGGAGCTCGACGTCGCCTTCGTCGGCGGCATCGACCTGTGCCACGGTCGTCGCGACGACGCTGATCACGGCGGGGACGCCCAGCGGCAGCCGATGGCAGCCGTCTACGGCCCGCGGCCGCCCTGGCACGACGCCATGGTCGCGCTGCGCGGCCCCGCCGTCGGCGACGTGGAGACCGTGTTCCGCGAGCGCTGGGAGGACCCGCAGCCGCTCACCCGCAACCCGCTGCAATGGGTGGCTGAGCGGGCCAGGCGCGAGGACCGCACCGCTGACCCGCTCCCGGCCCAGCTGCCCGACCCGGACCCGGTCGGCCCCCACGTGGTCCAGCTGCTCCGCACCTACCCGCGACGGCTCGGCGGCTATCCGTTCGCGCCGGCCGGTGAGCGCAGCGTCGCCGCCGGCTACACCAGGGCCCTGCGCAGGGCCAGGTGCCTGGTCTACGTCGAGGACCAGTACCTCTGGTCCAGCGAGGTCGCCGCGACCTTCGTCGAGGCGCTGCGCTCGCAGCCGGGCCTGCACGTGATCGCCGTGCTCCCCCACCACCCGGACCAGGACGGGCGCTTCTCGTTGCCCCCCAACCTGATCGGGCGGGACCGGGCCCTCTCCCGCCTGCGTGCCGCCGGCGGCGACCGGGTGGCGGTCTACGGCATCGAGAATGCCGCCGGGACCCCCGTCTACGTGCACGCCAAGATCTGCGTCGTCGACGACACCTGGGCCACCGTCGGCTCGGACAACTTCAACCGCAGGTCCTGGACCCACGACTCGGAGCTCAGCGCGGCGGTGCTCGACGACACCCGTGACCCACGACATCCCCGGGACCCGGCCGGCCTGGGTGACGGGGCGCGCAGCTACGCCAGAGACCTGCGCCTGGAGCTGATGCGCGAGCACCTGGACTCCGACGACGACGACGGTCTGGTCGACCCCCTCGCCGCGTTCCGTGTGCTGCGCCGCTCGGCCGACGCGTTGCAGGCCTGGCGCGACGGCGGTGGCCCGGGTGGCAGCGGCCGCCGGCCACCGGGCCGGTTGCGACCCCTGGTCGACCCGGCCCTGTCGCCGATGACGACCCGGTGGGCCACGACTGCGTACCACCACGTCTACGACCCCGACGGGCGGCCCCGCGCGCTGCGCCGGCAAGGCCGGTTCTGAGGCGGCCCGTTAGCCATCCCCGGCGCCGGGCACAACCCCCGCATGGGCGCCGAGACTCGCAAGACCACCCTCCCGAGCGAGCCCGAGACGGCCACCGACTCGATCGGGCTGGAGGACGGCGGGTCGATCCGACCCGGCGACACGCCTCCCAGCGAGGACTCCATGAGCGGGGCGGTCGGGGACGCTCCCGGCACGCCGAACCACGGACCGGTCAGCGGCAACCGCACCCCGATGATCATCGCGTTGTCGATCCTGGGCCTGATCGTGCTGGCCGTCCTTGGCTACGGCGCCGCGGAGCTGATCGGCTACCTGCGGGCCTGACCGGTGGGGGGCCGCCACCGGCCGACCGGCTCAGCCGTCGGCCCCACCAGACCCACCACGCGAGCGTCTGCAGCACCAGGGAGAAGCCGAAGAGCAGGTCCTCGACCGGCGCGTGCACGAAGCGCACCCCGAGGATGGCTGCCTCGTCGTAGACCACCACCTGGCGACCGGTGAGCACGCCGTTCGTGAGCACCTGGAAGCCGAACATGATCGCGTACGCCGCCCAAAACGCCTTGCGCCCCAGCACTCTGGTGCGGAGCACGGCCAGGTCGAGCACCACCGCCAGGCCCACCCCCGCCAGGGCGAGCGCGGTGTAGCTCACGAGCCGGCTGGCGGCTCGTCCCCGGTCCGCCACCCCCGCACCGCACGCACGGCCTCCAGGGTGAGGATCCCCGCCACCGGCACCACCAGGAAGAACAACAGCTCCTCCACCGGCAGCCGCCCGGGCAGCAGCACGTCGACGGTCTGGTGCGGGTCGTAGTCCCAGTGGTGTCGCGAGATGGCGTAGAGGTCCCAGCCGACGAAGACGGGCACGACGGGCAGCAGGGTCAGCAGCAGCCGGCGCAGTCGTGCGTAGACCCGCAGGTGCAGCGCCAGCTCGAGCGGCAAGGTGCCGAGCACGATGAAGGCGAGCACCCCGAGGTAGACCAGGTGCCTCACGGGGGCAGCGCCCGCCGCAGCGCCCGGGCGGCGGCGCCCGGGTCGGCCGCCTGGGTCAGCGCGCGGACGACCACGACCCGGGAGGCACCAGCGGCGACCACCTCGCGGCACCGGTCCGGGGACTCGATGCCGCCGATGGCGAACCACGGCGTGCGAGCGTGCGCGGCGGCCCACCGCACCAGGCCCAGGCCGACGGCGGGGCGCCCGGGCTTGGTCGGCGTCGCCCACACCGGCCCGGTGCAGAAGTAGGCCACGAGCGGGTCGGCGTCCGCGGCGGCTGCCTGCGCCTCATCGTGTGTCGACCGCCCGATCAGCGCCGGGGTGACCGCGCGGGCGCGCCGCGGGGGCAGGTCGCCCTGGCCGAGGTGGAGCACGTCCGCGCCCACCGCGAGGGCGACGTCGGCCCGGTCGTTGGTCGCCAGCAGCGCCCCGTGCCGGCGAACCGCGGCGGCGACCACCTCGGTCAGCGCGATCTCCTCCGCTGCCTCCATCCCCTTCTCCCGCAGCTGGACCAGGTCGACGCCGCCACCGAGCACCGCGTCGAGGAACTGCGCCAGGTCGCCGGTCTCCCGCCGCGCGCCGGTGCACAGGTAGAGCCGCGCGTCGGCCAGCCGCCGGGCCACCGGCGTCGGCGCGGACCTCGGCGCGGGCGTGGCCGTCATCCGCCGGCCACCGCGCGCACGAGCTCCACGACATCGCCCTCCGCCAGCGCGGTCAGGGCCGCCTCCGACCG
>JAABUZ0100002909.1_pt1 | contig 27048 bp, 30 predicted proteins | sample 5562091 | NCBI WGS metagenome assembly JAABUZ01 (sample SAMN12813069, study PRJNA571459) | rock metagenome | isolation source: Antarctica rocks | place: Antarctica: Victoria Land, Linnaeus Terrace sud | collected 2015-12-21 | reverse complement strand
GACTGGGTCGCCCAGGAACTCAACGACCGCCCCCGCAAACGGCTAGCGTTCAAGAAGCCGAACGAACTGATCGGCGACCTGCTGTTGCAATGACCGCCAGAATCCGCCGATCCGGGTACGGGACGGGATCGTCAGCGGGCGATGCCACGCAGGTAGGTCGTAAGCAGGCGTCGGCAGGTGGCGTCCCAGTCGGGGTCGGTGGGTCGCGGCTGGGCGAGCATCGCGCCGAAAGCGACGATGTCGTGCGGTGTGATGTCGGGACGCAGCGTGCCATCGGTGGTGCCGCGGTCGATCATCCGTTGCAGGACGCGGTGGACCTTGGTTCGGACGGACAGGGTCGCCGGCGAGGTCAGCGGTGGGCCGCCGTGTAGTGGTAGCACGAGTTCGTTGCGCTGGCTGATCGCGGCGTCCACGAACAACCGGAGCGAGTCGATCGGGGTGGCTCCATCCCGCTCGGCCGTGTGTGCATTGACCAGGACCTGCTCGAAGGACCGGTGGGTGAGGTGGCTCAGCAGGTCGTCCGAGTCGGGAAATGCCGGTACAGCGTGCCGATCCCGACGCCGGCGTCGGCCGCGATCGTGCCCAGCGGAACTCGCAATCCCTCGCGGTGGACCGCTGCCGTCGCCGCACGCACGAGGTCTTGCTGGTTGCGTAGCGCGTCGCGGCGCAGCTCGCGTGGAGTAGCTGCGCCGGCCATCCGCCCATTGAACCGCTCGTCGACACGGAGCGGTGCGGTGGTGACTACGCTCGAAGTGGACGAAATCCTCCGAATATAAGAGTGGGCGCGATGTGCGGGTATTGGCGATCGGAGCTACGGGCCAGTTCGCCGGGATGGTCGTCCCCGCCCTAACGGCGCGGGGCGTGACTGTCCGGGCGCTGGTTCACGACTCAGCCAAGGTCGATCGGGTGCGCGACCTGGGGGCCGAGGAGGCGGTTCACGGGGATTTGCGGGACCGGGCGAGCCTCGACACGGCGCTGAAAGGGGTCGACGCGGTGTTCCACGTGACGCCGGCTTTCGCGCCTGACTCCGCAGCGCTTGGCATCGGCATGGTCGATGCGGCCGTCGCCGCCGGCGTGCGGCGTTTCGTGTTCTCGGGCGTCTACCACCCGTCGCTGTCGCTGGTGAACCACGCGAGCATGCGCCCGATCGAGGAGGCTCTCTACCGATCCGGACTGGAGTTCACCGTCTTACAGCCGGCGATGTTCATGCAGGGACTGGCCGGCAGCTGGCGCGACGCGGTCGAGCATGGCCGGTTCGTCACGCCCTATTCCAGGGACTCGGCGATGAGCTTCGTGGACTACCGCGATGTCGCCGAGGTCGCCGCGCTGGCCTTCGCCGGCGACGACCTCGTCAACGGCACCTTCGAACTCGCTGCGGGCGGCATGCTCACCCGTACCGAGATCGCGGCCATGATCAGCCATCATGCCGGGCGCACGGTCGTCGCCGAGGACATCGAACCGGAGGTGGCTCTGGGCGGTATGCCCGCCGGCGCGATGCGGGCTGGACTGACCGCCATGTTCGACGACTACACCGCATACGGCTTCCACGGCGGGAACAACCTCATCCTTCGCACCCTCCTCGGGCGCGCCCCGCGCACCCTGGACAACAGCTACCTCGGCGAACTCGCCCGATCCGCCCGGACCACCTGACGCCGAAAATGGAGACGCCATGACCGAATTACCGACGACGCCCTCGATTCCGCCGGACGACCCGTCCCGCAGCCTCACTGTCGCGCGACCGGATCTGGACGAGTCGTTGCCGCACCTGGGTCTGGTCGGCGACACGTACACGATCCTGGTCTCCGGTAGCGACACCAACGGCACGTACACGCTCATCGACATGCACGTCCCGCCGGGCGGTGGCCCGCCGCCGCACCGGCACGATTTCGAAGAAATGTTCACCGTCCTCGAAGGCGAGGTCGAGGTCACGTTCCGCGGTGACGCCCTCACCGCGCGGGCCGGCGAAACGATTAACGTTCCCGCCAACTCGCCGCACGCGTTCCGCAATTTGGGCGAGGCCCCGGCACGTCTGCTGTGCCTGTGCGCCCCCGCCGGCCAGGACGAGTTCTTCACCCTGGTCGGCCAGCCGGTTGCGACCCGCACCGAGGCGGCCCCGCCCCTGGATGCCGTGGCGCAACAGGCGTTCATCGCCAAGTCGGTGTCACTGGCTCCGCAATACCGCACCGAGCTGCTGCTGCCGCCCGGCGCGGCTGGAGAGGCGTCGGCGTGACCTTCGCACTGGATCCCGAGGTCGCCGCCGTCCTGGCGGCGATGGCCGAGACGTCAGGGCCGCTGCCCGCGCCTCCGGCCGTCGGCGACGTCGACAACCGGCGGGTCGCGCTTAACGCCATGCTCGAGTACCTCAACAACACCGCACGGCGTGTTGCCGGCGACGTCGACATCACCGACCACGAGGTGAGGACCGGCGACGGCGCCGCGATCCGAGCGCGGTGGTACAGCTCGCCCACCAGCGACAGCAGGGCCGCAGTGCTCTACCTGCACGGCGGCGGGGTGATCGTGGGTTCCGTCCCGATCTGCGACGGGCCGGTGTCGCGTTATGTGGCGAGCGCTGGCGTGCCGATGCTCTCCGTCGATTACCGGCTCGCACCGGAGCACCCGCATCCGACACCGGTCGAGGACGCGTACACGGGCCGGCTCTGGCTCGCCGCGCACGCCGACGAACTAGGTGTCGACGCCGACCGCATCGCAGTGATGGGTGACAGCGCAGGCGGCGGGATCGCCGCGGCGGTGGCCATCCTCAGCCGCGACCGCGTCGGGCCGGCGGTCGCGCAACGATCCTGCTCTACCCGATGCTCGACGACCGCACCGCCACGCCCGACCCGTACATCGCCCCGTTCGCGGGGTGGAGCTACGACGACAACGTCACCGGCTGGACGGCGCTGCTCGGCGATCGCGCTGGGGCGCCGGACGTCGAGGCCTCCGCGGCACCGCCCCGTCTGACCGATGCGGTCGGTCTGCCGCCGGCCTACATCGAGGTCGGTCAGCTCGACGTCTTCCGCGACGAGGACATCAGGTACGCGCTCACCCTGAGCCAAGCCGGCGTACCCGTCGAATTGCACGTGCACCCCGGCGTTCCCCACGAAACGACGCCATCGCCTTCGACGCGGACGTGTCCCATCGCGCCCTCGCCGACCGCCATCGCGTGCTGAAGAGCCTGTGACACAACAGCGGCACACCCCCGAGCCTGTGCTCTGACATGAACACGGCGCGACGGCTCTCGCACAACCGCGAGTAGGGCGTGCTTGCCAGTGACGGACGCGTCAGTCTCGGCGCATTTGGAGCCGTTCGACCGCTTCACGGACGCTGTGCCGGCGGTTCGCGTGTTCATGGTCGGACTCGACGGAACCGAGCGCGGTTGACGGGATCGCCCAGGCTTGGAGCAGGGCCAGCACGAAGGCGAATAGATGCGCCGGCGGCAGTGCGCGCGAATCCGAGACTTCGGCACGGTGGGCTGCGATGTCGGCGACGATGTGTGCGTACGCGGATTCCTCGACCGGCGTGGTCGCCGAGCCTTCTAGGTTGCGCCACCAGAACAGGCGCGCGGCCTCGGGGTGGGCGTACCAGTAGTCGAGTAGCCGTACGGCGTACCCGGGAAGGTCCGCAGCGTCGAAGGGGACGTCGTTGACGACGGCTTCGAGGTTGCGCGTCACGACGGTGTCGAAGAGGCGTTCTTTGTCACCGAAGTGCACGTAGATCAGCCGCTTGTTCATGCCGGCGCGTTCGGCGATGCGGTCGACGCGGGCGCCGGAGAAGCCGTGCCGCTGGAACTCCTCCCGTGCGGCCATCAGTAGCCGCTCTCGGGTGGCGGCAGCCTGCCGCTTGCGCAGGGGCAGCGGGGGCGGCGACGTCACCGGTCTACGGTACCCAGTCAGTTACCGAAGGTGCTACGGTCATTGGGTATCTAATTGGTTACCAATCTAGACGAAAGGACAACCATGACGAAGACCTGGTTCATCACCGCAGCTTCCAAGGGCTTCGGCCGGGAATGGGCCGAAGCAGCCCTCGAACGCGGTGACAACGTCGCCGGTACCGCCCGCAACCCCGCCGCCGTCGAGGCGCTCGTCGAGAAGTTCGGGGACTCGTTCCTGCCGATCCCCCTCGACGTGACGTACAGGGACGCCGTCTTCGCTGCGGTCGAGAAGGCCGCGGAACGTTTTGGCCGCCTCGACGTCGTCATCAACAACGCCGGCTACGGCCACTTCGGCATGGTCGAGGAACTGAGCGAAGTCGATCTGCGGACCCAGCTCGAGACCAACCTGTTCGGTACCGTCTGGGTCACCCAAGCCGTGTTGCCCATCATGCGCAACAGGGTTCGGGCCACATTCTGCAGGTCACCAGTGAGGGCGGGGTAACGGCGTTCCCCGGTATCGGTGCGTACCACGCCTCGAAATGGGCCGTCGAAGGCCTGAGCCAGTCCCTCGCTCAGGAAATCGCGGGTTTCGGCATCCACGTGACCATGGTGGAACCGGGTCCCTACGCCACGAACTGGCTCGACACCGGATCGACCAACAGCACCGAAATTCCCGACTACGACGCGGTCCGGACCGCGCTCAGTCGCGGCTGGGACGCCGACGCGGTCGGTGATCCTTTCGCAACCAGGGTCGCGATCCTCGCGGTAGTCGACGCTCGTAAGCCTCCGTTGCGAGTCTTCTTCGGCAAGAACCAGCTCGCAGATGTGACCGCCGACTACCAGGCGCGCCTGGCCACCTGGCACGAGTGGCAACCCATCTCGGCTGCAGCGTTCAGACACTGATCTTGATCAGACCGGTCCTGAACGAGACAGTCGCACCAACACGATAGGCAAGCCAATGACACAACCAGGAATCAAGCGCTTTTCAACCGGCACAACCCAGCCGTCGCCGGCGAGTTCTTCACTGAGGACCTGAAGTGGCACGGCGGCAGCGTCGGCTCCATTGACGGCGTCCATGCCTACGCGAACACCATGCGACAACTTCGCCGGGATTCCCGAAGCCCAGAGGATCGAACAAGACGCCGCGCAGGCGGCGACTCGTCACAATGCGCTTCATCGTCCAAGGCACCCACACGGGACCGCCATCATGATCTACCACCCGCGCGATGGCCGGGTGGCCGAACAATGGGCCGCCGAAGACTGGACTGCAATCCTGCACGCGGCCGGCGTCTTCACCCTGCGCTGGCTAGCGTGCCCTCGTTGACCGACGGACGAAATCCTGAGGCGATGCAACAACTGGGGCTATCACCCGGTCGACAACGCCTAGCCGTCCCCAAGGTACGCCCACCGGCGCTCCGGCTCCGTGCCCTCGGCCTGCACCTCAAGGCCAAGCACCGCAAGGTAGAAGGCCTCGCCGCGGGCTCGCTTGAGCGCACCAACCTCGACGACGGTCGCCACCGCGGTTCAGGCGGTGTCGGGAGCGCTGGCCACTGCTCGCTTCGATGGGCGCGACGCCAGATCCGCCCACCAGTCGCCTGCCGCCAGCGCCGTCCGGTTCGTCGATTCACCCCGGCAGCGTCACAGGCGGCCTGCAGTGTCAAGCCACTGCCCAGCACCACCCAGAACTCAGCCTGCTTATCGATCAATTCCTTCTTCGACCACATGCACACCACCTCGCATCAAGACGGTGTTGCGACGACCGATCGAACTCGCCGAACGCCTTATCGCGCAGGTATGGATCCGGCTGCCGGGTCGCCGGACTGCGGGCACACCTACACGCGGTCCTCGGCGGGGCTGCCGGGGTCGGCGTACGCGGTGACCGCGACCGTGCACTGGTCGGTGACCTGGGCCGGCGCCGGGCAGGCGGGCACGTTCGCCGGGCTGTCCACGACGGCGACGGCCGCGGTGCCGGTCGCCGAATCCCAGGCGCTCAACAGCAACTGACAGCCGGTAACCAGGGGACGGGGGTCCATGGGGTGAGCACGACAACGACGCCGCGACAGGCGCCACGCAGAGCCGGCGCCCGGTGGGGCACGCCGGATGGCTCGGGGTCGGTGCCGCGTCAGCCGGGCCGGCGCCGCAGCCCTGCCCATCTGGGGTTGGGGGCGCTGCTGGTGGTGGTGTGCGCGCTCGGCTTCGCCCTTACGGCGGCCCGGCTGGACCACCGCGTCTCGGTGCTCGCGCTGGCCCGGCCGGTGACGGTGGGGCAGGTCCTGTCGGCCGGTTACCTGCGTCCCGTGCCGGTGTCGGCCGGGTCCGGGGTGGACAGCATCCCCGCGACCGACACCGGATCGGTGATCGGGCGGTCGATGGCGGTGTCGCTGCCGGCCGGGGCGCTGCTGACCCGCGCCGAGCTCGGGACTGCGGCGATCCCGGGTCCTGGTCAGGCGGTCGCCGCGATGTTGGTGAAGCCGGGCCAGTTCCCGCCGGACCTAGCGGCCGGCGCGCACGTGCACCTGATCGCCACAGCCGGCACCGGCCAGCAGGCCACCGCCCCGGCCGGCGTCCCCCCGACTGGTGTCCCGGCGGCCGGGTGGGTGGCGACCGTGACCGGTGTGCAGGCGCTGGCCGACGGTCAGGGCAGCGTCGTCACGGTGCTGCTGGCCCAGGCCGACGCGGCGCGGGTCGCGACCCTGCCGGCGGGCCAGGTCGGCGTCGTTGTCGTGTCGGGCGGGTGAGCGCCGGATGTTGATCGTGCTGGGATCGGTGAAGGGCTCTCCGGGGGTGTCGACGTTCTCCCTCGCCCTGGCCGCGCGCTGGCCAGGAGCGGGCAAACGGGTGCTGGTGGAGTGCGACCCGGCCGGTGGTGACCTGGCCGCCCGCTATGACCTGGCGCTGTCCCCGGGGCTGGTCAGCCTCGCCGCCGCCCGCCGTGGCAGCGGCGCTGCTACCGGAGCCGACGGTGAGTCGTTGTGGTCCCACACCCAGGTGCTGCCGGGCGGGCTGCGGGTGCTGGTGGCGCCGCCGGGCGGGGAGCAGGCCCGCGCGGCGTTGGCCAGCCTCGCCGGCACCGGCGCGGATCCGCTGGTGCAGGCCGCGGCCGATCCTGGGCTGGTGGTGATCGTTGATGCGGGGCGCCTGGATGCCGGGTCGGCGGCGCTGGGCCTGGTCCGGTCGGCCGACCAGCTGCTGCTGCTCAGCCGCGCCACCGCCAGCGACCTCGCCCACCTCGCAGCCCGCCTGGAGGAGGTCAGCGCCTGGAGCGAGCGGGCCGGGCTGCTGCTCGTCGGCGGCGGCTATCCTGACGCCGAGGTGGCCCGCGAGCTCGGGGTGTCGGTGATGGCCCGCATTCCGACCGACCCCGTCGAGGCGGCGACCCTCAACGGCCGCACCCCGCCACGGCGTCGCCTGTTCACCCGCGCCACGCTGAGCCGGACCGCTGGGCAGGTCGCCACCGTGCTCGCCACCTCACGCCAGCTGCTGTCCCGGCCAGAACCCGGCACCGCCGCCGACGTCGACAACCCCATCCCGGCTGAGCAAGACTCGCCTGGCGTTGCCGAGCCGGCGCCGAGCACCGTGGCATCGCCGGTGCTGAACGGGCGGCTGCCATGACCGCCACTACCTCCACCACGGCCGGGGTGGAGCGGTTGCGGGCCCGGCTGCGCGCCGACCTGCCGGCCCGGCTGGGCGCCCACACCGACACCGCCGCGTCAGCGCCGGATCAGCGGCGCGAACTCGGGCGTCGGCTGGCGATCGAGATCGCCCGCGCCCACACCGAGGCGGAGCTGATGGCCAACCGGCCACTGCTCGACAACGCCACGGAGCAGCGGATTGTGACCGAGGTGCTGGACGAGACGTTCGGCATGGCCGGGCTGCAACCACTGCTGGATGACGAGTCGATCGAGAACATCAACGTCAACGGCTGTGACCGGGTGTTCGTCCGCTACGCCGACGGCAGCCGCGCCCAGCTCCCGCCGATCGCTGCCACCGATGAGGACCTCGCCGGCCTGGTCCGGACCCTGGCCGCCCACAGCGGGGCCGAGGAGCGGCGTTTCGACCGCGGCTCGCCGGCGGTGAACCTGCAGCTGCCCGACGGCTCCAGGCTGTTCGCCGTCCTCGCGGTGACAGCAGGTGGGCGGCCCTCGGTCGCGATCCGCCGCCACCGCTACCGCACCGTCACCCTGCCCGACCTGCGCCGCCTCGCCACCATCGACGAGCACCTCACCGAGTTCCTGACCGCCCTGGTACAAGCCCGCAAGAACCTGCTCATCACCGGCGGCACCGGCATCGGCAAGACCACCCTGCTCCGCGCCCTGGCATCGGCGATCGACCCCTCCGAACGGCTGGTGACCGTCGAGGACGCCTTCGAGCTCGGCCTGGACACCGATCCCGCCCGGCACCCCGACGTGGTCGCCCTCCAAGCACGGGAGGCCAACATCGAAGGCGAAGGCGCCATCTCCCAAGCCGAACTGGTCCGGTGGGCGCTGCGGATGTCACCGGACCGGGTGATGGTCGGCGAGATCCGCGGCCCGGAAGTAGTGCCCATGTGCAACGCCATGTCCCAGGGCAACGACGGGTCGATGGCCACCCTGCACGCCTCCTCCAGCCGCATCGCCTTCACCCGGCTGGCCGCCTACGCCGCCCAAGGCCCCGAACGGCTCCCCCTAGAGGCCACCAACCTGCTCATCGCTTCCGCGGTCCACTTCGTCATCCATCTCGCCCCCACCCCCGACGGGACCCGGGTGGTGTCCTCCATCCGGGAGGTCATCGATGCCGATGACCGCCAGATCGTGTCCAACGAGGTCTACCAACCAGGACCGGACCGCCGCGCCGTCCCGGGCGCGCCGCTGCGGACCGAGACCACCGAGGAACTGATCGCAGCCGGGCTCGACCCCGACCTGCTCAGCAACACAGCCACGGGCCGGTGGCCACGATGAGCGGGCTGCCAGCATTGGCAGCGCTGCTCGGTGTCGGAACAGGCCTCGGGTTGTGGCTGATTCTCCGCGGCTGGCGCGGAGCCCCCGCCCGCCCGGATCGACCACTGTCCCGTAACGGGATTCACCTCGCCGATCGGCGGTTCCTGCTGCGGCTGCTCGTCTCGGCCGGTGCGGGGATGCTGGCCGGCGCGGTCACCGGGTGGGTGGTCGGCGCTCTGCTGGGCGCGGTCGGAGTGTGGACGCTGCCGCGGGTCCTGGGCCCCGACCGGGAGAACACCGCCCGCATCACCCGCTTCGAGGCCATCGCCTCCTGGGCTGAGATGCTGCGCGACACACTCTCAGCAGCCGCGGGGCTGGAGCAGGCGATCCTCGTCACCGCCCCCCTCGTGCCGGGGGCGATCCACGGCCCGGTCACCGCCGCCGCCGCCCGGCTGCAGGAAGGGCAGCGACTCGTGCCTGTCCTGCGGCGGCTGGGCGAGGAGCTGGCCGACCCGACCGCCGACCTCGTCCTCTCGGCATTGGTGCTCGCGGCCGAGCAGCGGGCCCGCGACCTCGCCGAGCTGCTCGGCTCCCTCGCCGCCGCGGCCCGCGAGCACGCCGCGCTGCGGATGAGCATCGCCGCCGGCCGCACCCAGGCCCGCTCCGAGGTCCGCATCACCGTCGGCGTCACGATCGCCTTCGCCCTCGGACTGCTCCTGCTGGACCGCCGGTACCTGTCCGCCTACGACACCGCCGCCGGCCAACTCGTCCTACTCGCCGCCGGCGCCCTCTTCGCGGCAGGGTTCGCCCTCACCGCGCGGATCGCCCGCATCAGCGAACCCACCCGATTCCTCCAGCATCCCAACACACCCGGTGACGAGGACCGGGCCGCGGTCGCCGGTGAGGCGGTGCGGGGATTGTGACCAGCTCCCTGCTGTTGGCGGTGCTGCTCGGCGCCGGGTGCGGGCTCGGGCTGTGGGCGCTGCTCGTCTGGGCAGCCCCACCCCGACCACCACTGGCCACCGTGCTGGCCCGGCTGCGGCGGCAGCCCGCACCGCCCCCGATCCTCACCCCAGACCGGGGTGGGTGGGCCGCCTCCGCAGGCCGCCGCCTCATCCCCGCCCTGCGGGCTGCAGGTCTGCCGAGTACCAGCGTGAGGCGCGACTTGGCGGTGATGGGCTGCGACGTCGACGCGCACCTAGCTGAAAAGGCCACCCTCACCGTCCTCGGCCTGCTCGCCCCGCCCCTGTTCGCGGCCGTGTTGGCGCTACTCGGCGCTTCGCTGGACCCGGTGCTGCCGGTGCTGCTCGCGGCCGGCTGCGCCGCCCTCGGATTCCTCACCCCAGACCTGCGCGTGCGGACCGACGCGAGGCGTCGGCGCGCCGACTTCCGCCACGCCCTGTCCGCCTACCTCGACCTCGTCGTGGTCTCCCTCGCCGGGGGCGCCGGAGCCGACGGCGCCCTGAGTGACGCCGCCACCGTCGGACACGGCTGGGCATTCACCCAACTGCGCCACGCCCTCGATATCGCCCGGCTCACCCGCGTACAACCGGCCACCGCCCTCGCCCGCCTCGGGGCCGAGATCGGCAGCCGCGACCTGACCGAACTCGCAGCCTCGTTGTCTCTGGCCGGGACCGAAGGCGCCCGTATCCGCGCCTCCCTCGCAGCACGGGCGAAATCGCTGCGCACCCACCTGCTCACCGACACCGACGCGGCCGCCAGGGCCGCCACCGAACGCCTCGGCCTGCCCTGGGGGCTGCTGTTCCTCGGCTTCCTTATTTTCCTCGGCTACCCAGCCCTGCATCAGATCCTCACCGGCCTCTAAACCCGGCCGCCCGGTCGCACCGAAGGAGAAACCCATGCTTGCCCTGCTCGCAGTGCTCTTGACCCACATCCGCGCCAACATCACCCAACTCCGCACCGAGATCCGCGAGAACCCCGACGCCGGGTACTCCACCGAGACGGTGGTGGTCACCGCGCTGCTGGTCGCGCTCGCTCTCGCGGTCATCGGCGACATCATCTACAACAAGGTCCTCAGCAAAGCCAACGGCATCAGCCTATGAGCGGCCCCGCGGAACGACGAACCGACCTCACCGTGCCCGCCCCGACCGCACTCGACCAACACCCCCCGTCCGCGCACCAACGCAGGCGATGCCGGCGGCCGCGACTCCACCGGTGGTCATCGATGGCGGCCCGTGACCGCGGCTCGGTGGCGGCGCAGGTCGTGATCGCCATCCCGCTGCTGGTCATGCTGGTGCTGCTCATCGTGCAGTTCGCGCTCGCCGCCTACGCCGAGCACATCGCCCAAGGCGCCGCCGGCCAGGCCCTGGACACCGCCCGCACCCTGGGCGGCACCGACACCGACGGGCAGACAGAGGCGCACGCGGTGCTGGCGCAGCTGGCCACCGGACCCCTCACCCACCCGCGGGTGAGCGTCACCCGCGACGCCACCACCGTCACCGTCACCATCACCGGCACCGCCGAGAACCTCGTCCCCGGCCCCACCCTGCACGTGCACGCCGAGGCAGCCGGGCCCATCGAAGAGTTCCGTGCGGACACGCCATGACCCGCACCCACCAACCTCCACGCCCGGGCGGCACCCACGGGCCTGCCGGCGGGCGACGAGTGGTCTCTGGCCCGTGTGGTGACGAGGGCTCGGTCGCTGCCGAGGTAGCGATCGCGATACCCGTCCTGGTCGCGGTCCTGCTGTTCGTCGGTGTGCTGGTCGCGCGCGGTGTCGACGCCCGGCTACGCCTCGATGACGCCGCCCACCAGGCCGCCCGCGCGGCCAGCCTCACCCGCACCCCGGCCGCCGCCACCTCCGCCGCCCAGCAGGTCGCCACCGCCAGCCTCGGCCACGCCGGCGTCGACTGCGCCGACCCCACCATCGCGGTCGACACCAGCGACTTCCAACCCGGCGGCATGGTCACCGTCACCGTGTCCTGCCGGCTCCACCTGTCTCCCGCCGCGGCGCTGCTTGAGACCGGTGACCAGCGCACCCTCACCGCCACCGCCTCCTCCCCGATCGACACCTACCGGGCGGCCACTCCATGACCCGACGACCAGGACGGCGATCCCGCGCCCGGCGGGAGATGCTGCGACAGCGCGTGGGCGCAGATGAGGGGATGGTGAGCGCGTTCCTGCTCGCCACCATGATCGGCCTGTTCGCCGTCGCCGGTCTCGGCCTGGACCCCGGCGAGGCCTACGCAGCGAAGATCAAGGCGATCGGGCAGGCCGAGGAAGCCGCCCGCGCCGGCGCCCAGCAGATCGACCTCACCACCTACCGCACCACCGGCACCCTGCAACTCGACCCGGTCGCGGCCGAGCAGGCCGCACAGCGGTTCCTCACCGCCGAAGGCCAGGCCGGCATCGTCACCGCGACCGTCACCCGGGTGAGCGTCAGCATCACCACCGGCTACCGCACCCAGCTCTGGCACCTCGCCGGCGTCGACACCATCACAGTCCACGCCACCGGCACCGCCGTGCCCCGACGCGGCATCACCGGCCCTGATCCCGACAATCCCTGATCGGCCCGCCACATGACCCGCCACCCGTACCCGCCACCGGCACGCTCACAGCCTGTCGCCATGCGGGCAGGCATGCGCCTGGGAGGCGTACTCGCCGCCCTGCTCGCGACCGGGCTACTGGCAGTGCTGCTCGCGGGGGTGCCCTACGGGCTGTGGCACTGGATCGGCTGGCCACTGCCACGCCACGTGCCCACCTGGCAGCAGACCCGCGACACGCTCACGGGGCCGTTCACCGACCGCCTCCTGCTCAACACCCTCGCCTGCCTCTGCTGGATCCTCTGGGCCGTCTTCCTCACCGACATCGCCCGCGCCATCCCCGACACACTCCGCAACACCGGCCACGTGCCCACCGCGGCTGCCTCGCCCGGCATGAACCGCCAGTCAGGACCGCTGCGCGGCCTCGCCGCGCTGTTGCTGGCCACCATGCTCGCCGGGCTGCTCAGCCTTCGGCCACCCCCAGCTTCGGCTGCCCGTAGCGCGGCACCACTCGCGGGTCCGCGGCCTGGCATCGTCGCGGCCGCTTCACAGGTGGATCGGGTGTCTGTCCCGACGGCTGCGGCGACGATGCCGATCGGCGCGCGCACCGCCGTCGTCCAATCCCCGCACGACGGCATCCACGACAGCCTCTGGCGCATCGCCCAGCGATGCCTGGGCGATGGAACCGGGTGGCCGGAGATCTACCAGCTCAACAAAGGCCATCCGCAAGCCGACGGCGGGACGCTCACCGTGCCCAGCCTGATCCGCCCCGGCTGGATACTCCAGCTGCCCCAGACAGCGACGCATCACCCGTCAGCGCCGCCCGCCGGCGGTGCGACACGGCCAGGGACCTCGTCACCAGCACCGACGCCCCCGGCTGCTCCGGCTGGCACGCCACGACCCGCCCCGGTGCCTCCGACTACGAGCGCGCCGTCGACGCCGAGCCGGTCGCCGCAGCCGCCCACATCGGTCGTGCGCCGAGATCCGAGCGTCGACCGTTCATGGCACAGCGGGGTGGATCTCGGTGACGGCGTGTATGTCAGCCTCGGCTTGGCTGCGGCGATCAGCTCCAGTCTGGTCATCGCCCGGCGGCGGCGCCGTCGCTGGTACACCCCGGGCAGCGGTCGCCGCGACGACTTGCCGGTTGCCCTGGTGGTGCGCAGCCTGCACCTGGCGCACCTGCGCGCCACAACGCCGCCCGGCGACGACGCAGACTCGCCAACCGCTGACACGGAAGGGGAATCCGCCACCGGTCCAGGCGACCACGACCCGGTCGAGCACCATCTACCCAGGCCGACGGCCGAACCCGCCATCGGCTCGGCGCGCACCAACCCGCTCATCGACCTCGCCGCGCACGGGCTTGGCCTGGTCGGTGGGGGAGCGGACAACGTGGCGCGCGCCGCGCTGCTCGACCTGCTCGGCGACGGGGCGGCGGACGTATTAATGCCTGCGACCGATCTCGACACCCTCGTCGGCGCGCATCCGAGCGGGCCGATGCCGCGACGGCTGCACATCGTCGACACCTTGGACACCGCGCTGGATCAGCTCGAGGCAGCGACCCTGCACCGTGCTCGGCAACCTGACGGGGATCGCCGGCCAATTGTGCTCATCGCCCGTCCCGGCGCGGACACCGCCAGGCTGCAGGCGGTGCTGGACAACGGCGCGACACACAACATCCGTGCTGTCCTGCTCGGGCAGTGGCGCCCCGGCACCAGCCTCTACGTAGGCCCAGACGGCCTAGTCTCGGCCAGCTACGGCGCGGCCGCCGCCCTGAACGGCACACGGCTTTTCAACCTCCCAGCCTCGCAGGCCGTCACACTGCTCACCCTCCTCGGCGAGGGCGAACAGAACCCGCAGACGCAGTCAGCAGACGCGGCTGGTTTCCCTGTGGACCGACCCCTGGGCGACCAGGACGTCGCCAACGCCGACGCACTCCGCCTGATGCCGCCCGGGTTGAACGAGAACCCACCGATCACACCCATCCCTGACACGGACGCCACCGAGACGGTTGATCTCCCGCCAGCGTCCCGGCCGCCGCTGGAGCTGCGGATCCTCGGCCCAGTGAGCTTGACGTGGACCGCGCCGCTGGAGCCGGCCAGCGGGGCGAGCGGGAGGGTCGAGATCATCGGCTTGTTGAGCCCGCGACTGCGGGAGCTGCTCGTGCTCCTCGGGCTGCACCCGGATGGCATCAGCCGCGACCGTGTGGCGGACACCCTGTGGCCCGGCGCCCCGCCGGACCGCCCGCACAACAACCTCGCTACCAGCCTGTCCCGGCTGCGCACCGGACTCGCCAAGGCGACCCGTGGCGAGGTCAGCGAGGTGGTGCTGGCCGTCGGCGACCAGCTGCGGCTCGACCCGGGCGTCCTCCGGGTCGACTACCGCGACTTCACCGACGCCGACACCGCTCGCCGCGACGCAACCACCGACGAAACCCGGGCCGATGCCCTACGGCACATGAGCATTCTCTACCGGGGTGAGCTGGCCGACGGTCTTCACGCCGAGTGGCTCGAGGCGCCGCGTGAGGCGATCCGCCGCGACGCCATCGACGCCGCCTCCCGCCTCGCCCGCGCCCTAGTCGCCACCGACCCGCAGCAGACCCTCGACCTGCTGGAGACAGCCCGCGCCCGCGACCACTACAACGAGCAGCTCTACCGCGACATCATGCGAGTCCAGCGCCGGCTCGGGCATGTCGACGCCATCGAACGCACCCTGGCCCTGCTCGCGACCCGCCTCGGCGAGCTCGACGAGGAGCCCGGCCGCGAGACCGTCGAGATTGCCGCCGCTACAACGGTCTCCCGCGCGGGAACGAGACGAGACCGCCACGTCAGTGCCCGCTGAGGTCGCGCGTGGCGTCTGACGCGCAATGGAGCAGGTAGATCACGCCGGGTTCGCTATAGGTCGACGGGCTAGTGTCCGAGGCGTTCCAGCGCCTCGGTGTAACGGGGAAGCTCCCGCTGCAGAACGCGGTCGAGGAGCTCAGCTCGGCTGTGGTTCTCCACGTACTGGCGGATCGCCGCGCGGGCCACCTCCTGCATCGACCGCGCCTCCAACTCCGAGCGGCTGCGCAGAGCAGCGGCCTCGTCGTCGGTCAATCGCAAGGTCATCGCCACAACGACCACGGTATCGTCACGGATACCGTCCTGCCGACCTCGACCTCGGTAGTGAGAGGCACTGATTGTGGCTGGCCCGTCGGTCCGGTGCTGGGCTCCTCAGCCCCCGGCTGGCCAGCGGTCGACGCGTGGCGGCATATTCCCGGGCGGCGCGAAGCGGTAACGGAAATGCCACGCGGATCACAATTCCCCGTGGCGCCGAATCGCTGATAGGAACGGATAACCGTCGCTGCAACTTCTTGTTCGCACACACTGACCCGATCTTGTCGTCTACTCGGCCACCTGTGGCGGGTGGTGAGTCGTCCGGTCCAGCGGCGGATATGTGGTCCGCTGCCTGATCCCTCTAGGGAGGTACTCCGGCAGTCCCCGCAGCTCCGCAGATGCACGGCCCCACGGAGGAGTCCTGTATCCCAGACTCGCTAGCCCAACAGGCATCAAAAGAAGATCGTCCGCCTCTCAGCCGTGAGCGCCTCTGCCATCGGGCTGTCATCTCCGCTAGGGCTGAGCTTGCCCACCACTCCCGTCCCGCCGACTACCCATTCCGCCCGACCCGTATCTATTCAACGGTATCTGATCTCCCAGAAGGCGTCTCCGCACATGCAGCGTAATCAGCAACAATTCCCAGGGTAAACGCCTTGGACACCGTCCGAAGCAGAGTTATCGTTGACCTGCCAGAAAGAGTCGAATTCCAACTGGCCAACCCCGATCCACTCGCCGCATTGGAGGCGCGCTATGACCATGCACGAAAACTCGAACCGTCGAGCCACGCAACCGGACAAGACCACGGTCTCCGCCAGCGATACCGTCGGTCAGGCGCTCACCGTCAGTCCCGGCTCGACCGCCGCCGAGCTGGCAGCGGCCACCGGGTTGGGGAGGTCCACGGTCGGCAAGCGCCTCGCCGCCCTGGAGGCCGCCGGTGTGGCACGGCGGCAGCCGGGAGGCCGCGACGGTGCGCGCCGCCTGCCCGACCGGTGGATGCCCGGACTGGACCCTCACGCCAAGGCAGCCGCGCACGGCAAGGCACCAGCCACCGGTTCCACCACGGCCGGCCGTCTCGGCAAGGGCGAACTCGGCGCGATGGTCCTGGACTACCTGAGAAACCATCCCGACGACGAGGTCGGCCCGACCGTGGTCGCCCGGGCGCTGGGCCGATCGCAGGGCGCGGTCGCGAATGCTCTCACCAAGCTTGCCGCCAGCGGTCATGCCGAAGTGACGAGCGAGGCACCCCGCCGCTACCGCCGCACCGCGGCGGCGTGACGGTGGCATCGCACGACGGCGTCACAGAGGTCATCCCCGTCGGTCGGCAGGACGTGCCGCGTTATGCTCGCGACCTGAATCGGGTCGTTCGGCGACGCCACGACCGAGCGGGTCTGGTCACGGCGATTCTTCAAGGCGATGGACCGCAACCTGCAACGGGTCGCGCTGCGCAAGCCGGCCATGCTGGACGCCGCCGAGGTCCTGGATGACCTGAGAGTTCCGCCGGGTAACAAGCTGGAGGCACTCAAAGGCATCCGCAAAGGCCAGCACAGCATCCGGGTGAACGACCAGTTGTGGATCTGCTTCCGCGGGGCCACAGTCGGCCCAGGGCACGTCGAGATCGTCGACTACTACTGATGCCGATAGACATTGAGGGGTGAGACAGCTATGGATAGCGACATGATGGCGCCGATCCATCCGGGCGAGGTGCTGCTGGAGGAGTTCATCGTCCCGCTCGGCACGACCCAGCACCGGGTCGCCGTTGACATCGGAGTGCCACCGCGGCGCATCAACGAGATCGTGCACGGCAAGCGCCGCCTCACCGCTGACACCGCACTGCGGCTGGGCCGCTACTTCGGTACCACTGCCCAGTTCTGGGTCAACCTGCAAAGCCGCTACGACCTCGACGTCGAACAGCACAACCTGGGCCCCGACCTCGACCGGATCACTCCGCTGCGCTCCGCGTAACCGTTCGCAGGCAAGCACGGGAGCACACCGCGCACCGCACGATCCAGGGATAGTCGCTTGGTGAGGGCGCGAGTAGCGCCCGCGCCCGATAGGAGATACCGAATCGGCACTGACCGTTTGACGGAGCAGGACTACGCCCGCGCCGCGACCTGGGCGGAGGACGAGATGACCTTGAAGCCGGCATCGACGGCTGCGCTGCGTGGCGCGGATGCGTTGGAGTTCGGGCGGGATCTGCTTGAGCGCGCGACCGGCGGCCGGTCGCCGCTGGACGCGCCCGCCGCGGCGGACAGTATTCACCGGTGCGTCAGGTGCGCCTGCCGGCCGCGACCAACGAGCAGCAGTCGAATCCGTAGGCGCTGATGTCGTCGCGCGAGTCGTAGTAGGTATCGGCTTCAGCGCTTGGCGGCATGGACGGTCATGGCTGGTCGAGTTCGGCGCGGAGTGTGTCAACGGTCCAGGTGGGTACGCCGCAGCCGAGGAAGTCGCCGTCGCCGGTGAGGATTGCGGCGTCAAGAGCGAGTGCGAGCGCGACAGGGGCCCAGTCGTGTGGGTCGCGGGGCACGCGGCGGCGTGCGGTCGCCTCGTGGTGTGCATAGGTGCCGCGGGGAATGACCTCGATGACTCGTTGATCGACGAGCTCGGTGATCGCAGCTGTCAAGGCATGAGCCTGTTCGGCGGAGATGCGGCCTTGGTTGGTGATTACGGCCAACCGGCGGGTGAGCTCGTGTTCGGTTTCATCCCACTGCTCCTCCGCGACGACCACACGCAGGGCGGGATGGGCAAGAAGCGCCCGGCCTCGCTGACGGAGCAATTCGGCGACGAGCACGCTGGCGTCGGCGACGACGATCATGCCGCTGCGATCACGAAGCAGCCGGGCGTCGGAACTCGATCAGTCCGGCCAGTTCCTCCTCGGTGAGGCCGGTCTCGTTCAGCACCTGGCCGACGGTCTCGCCGAGCTTGGCAAGCGCCCGGCGGCCCTCGTCCTCGTCGCGATCTAGCGGGATGTAGAAGCCAATGACGCGGCCGTGCTTGCTGACCGCCACCGGATCCGACCCAGAGAGGTAGGTAGTGGCGTGGTCGCGGAACTCGCGGACGCCGACGTTCTTCAGGTTCGCCATTCCAGCACCTCGATTGTGGTCACCTAGTGGTCACAGCATAGACCGCTGATCCGCCAGCCGCTCCAGCCGGCGTGGATGTGCGATAAGAGAGCGCTCGGCAACACACGCGCCGCAGGCAGCCTCGGCGGGCGGATCTGTCAGCGCGCGTTATGCGCGCAAAGTCCTCGAAAGGAATTAGACCGGCGCGGCGACCCGGTCGCAAGAGGGCGGTAGCGCTCACGTCAGCGGACGGGTGACGCCGAAGTAGCCGGATTCCACCTGTCCCAGCGGGGTGATCTCGATCCGGGCGCCGCTGTGCGGGGCTTGGACGACCTGGCCTTGGCCGAGGTAGATGGCCTCGTGGCCGATCCCGGTCACGGTGCCGTCGTTCGACCAGAACACCAGGTCGCCGGGCTGCAACGCGGCGACGGTGGGGTGCACGGAGCCGGCCTGGCTGTACTGGGTCGCGGCGTCGTGATCCAGGCTCAGCCACGGCGCGAGGGCGTACAGGCTCAGCCCGGAGCAGTCGAATCCGTACACGTTGGCGTCGTTGCGGGAGTCGTAGTCGACGGCCTTGCCGTAGGTCGGGCCGGCGGCGTTGCCGCCGTCGAAGGTGTAGGGCCAGCCCAGCCACCGCAGCGCCCGGTCGGCGATGGCCTGCCCGATCGCCGGTGTCCACGCCCCACCGACCGCCCCACCGACCGGCCCGCTGGTGGTGGTGTCTGCGGCGTAGGCGCGGGCGGCGGCCAGGACGGCGGCGACGTAGTTCTCGCTGTGGTTGTAGGCGAATATCGCCGCGTGCAGATCGTGGTCGTTGGCTGCGCCGTTCGCGCAGAGCATCCGTGCGGCGGCGTAGATGGCGTCAGCCGGGTCATACGGCGATGGCGGATTCGCCCCGCCGGGCGGGACCGGGAGCGAGTATTCGGCGAAGGTGGCGGGCAGGAACTGCATCGGCCCTCCGGCCCCGGCGCTGTTGACGCCCGAGTGCACGCCGGGCAAGTCGGACTGGCCGTGGTCGGTTTCGACCTTGCCGATGCCGGCCAGGACCGTCCAGTCCAGGCCGGGGCAGGCCCGAGCGGCTTGTTGGTACAGCAGCAGGTAGTCCGGCGGGATACCGCTCAGCGCGAGCGGGCTCGGGACGTTGCTGCCGGGGCTGCCGCCGCCGAGGAGCTGGGGGATGACCGCTCCGCCCGCGGCGGCCAGCAGGGTGGCGGTGATCAGTAGCCCGCCGATGCCGCCCGCGGCGGCCTTGAGCATCACCGGTTAGCCACCCGGTTGTCGGCGCCCGTCGTGCTGGTGGGGGCTGGCCAGCCTGCTGCGGCTGGCGGCATCGGTGCCGGCGGCGTGAGCCCGGTGCCCGGCCGGTGCGCGGGTGCGTCGTCACTGGGCCCGGCCGGTGGTGCGGAGTGGGGCCAGATCTGGGCGAGCTGGGCCAGCCGGACCCGCGCGACGGTATCCGGCCCACCGGGCGTGGCGGTCGGGGTGAGCGGGAGCCACCGCGCGCCGGCAGGGCTGTCCGGCGCCGTCCAGCCCCGTGGGTACCAAGCGTCATAGTCGGCCCCGGAAGTGACGAGGTCTGGGATGGAGGAGGTGGTGGCGACCGGGACCAGGTCGGGACGGTCCAACCCGCGCAGGACGGCGGCGAGCGCGGTCCGGGCGTGGGCCTCCCGAGTCGGGGTGGGCAGCCAGAACAGGACCGGGGTGGGAATGCCGGTGGCGGCGGCCAGGCGCTGGTAGCCGGTGAGCTTGCCGGCGACCCGGTTCAGCGCCTCGGTCCCGGTGTCGTGTTCGAGGAAGAACTCCACCTCGCTGGTCGGGCCGTCGCTGGTTTCGCGCCAGCGGCCGTAGGCGTCGGGGCGGACGTGCTCACCGAACAGGCGGCCGCAGCGGGCTTCGGACCACCACGCCGTCACCGCCCACGAGCCGCCCGCCACGCCATCCACGTTGCCGCCTCCTGGACGGTCCGTGGGGGAGTGGCGGGCGATGGCGATGAGGTCGGCGAAGCACCCGTTCACGCCGACGGTGTGGGCCAGGCGCAGGCTGTGCGCGATCTGGATCGCGCGGTCGTGGCGGTAGCCGAGGTCCTTGGTGCTGGTGTCGATGCCGTCCTCGGCGGCCAGGGCTGCCGCTCCGGCGGTGTCGAGCACGTAGTGCATCGGCGCAGAGCCGCTGGTGAGGTAGGGCTGGAAGCGGTCCACGACCCGCCACCGGTACAGCGACAACAGGCGCCGGTTCGCTGTTCGTGTCGAGGCGAACGCCAGCTGGGCGATCTGTCCGGCGGTGAGGACGCGGTGCTCGGCCAGGACCCGGGCCAGCCACCGGTCACGCGGGGTGAGGTGGGCGGCGAGGTAGGCGTGGTGCTCGCCCGTTAACGCGGCGCGGTCACTCGGGCGGGCCGGGCGGTGGCCACGCAGTTGGCATTGCGGCGCAGGATAGGAACTCATCGGGGGTCCTCCAGGACGTGAACAGAACGGCAGTGCGGTTATGGGCGGCGCTCATCTGCCGGGACGGGCGTGCGGCTGGGCTCGGCCGACGGTGGCTGAACGCGGGCGGCCGCGGCGCGCTGGATCGCTCGGCGCCGGCCCGGGGTCGCCGCGGTTAGTGGTTCGGTGGCCAGGGTGAACGGCGCGGTCTGTTCGCCGGCCACCATGAGGCGGGCGGCGGCCCGGTAGGCGCCCAGGTGGGCCAGGTCGTGCTCGGTCAGGCGGGGTGCGGTGTGGCGGCCCAGTTCGCGGGCGTCCTCGGGTGAGGCGTTGAAGAAGACCTTGGATCTCGCGTTGGCCGAGATGCCGTCGTGCAGGTCACGGCCGAGCTGTCCGAGGTGCTGATGCGCCAGCACCATGGACAGCCGGAAGCCGCGGGCTTCGGCGAGCATGTCCTCCAGCGGGTACGGCAGGTTGAGGAAGTTCTGGCACTCGTCCATGTACAGGGCGCAGTCGGCGCGGGCGGGTTGCGGCAGCCGGGCGCGGGCGGTCGCTGACTGCCACACCCGCGCGACGACCAGGGACCCGACGAGGCGGGTGGTCTCCTCACCGAGCGAACCCTTCGGTATCCGTACGAGGCACAGTCCGCCGCGGTCGAGGACCTGCGCCATGTCCACCGTCGAGGGGCCGCCGGCGATCGCGTGCTTGACGAACGGGCGCAGCAGGAACGCGCGCAGCTTGTTCATCAGCGGTGCGATCACCTGTGCCCGTCCGGCGTCGGACAGCTGCTCATACCAGGACCAGAACCCCCGCAGCACCGGATCGGTCACGGCGGCGGTCGCGGTGGTCCGGTAGACGGGATCGCCCAGCAGCGTCGGCAGATCCGCCAACGTCGCGGTGCTGTGACTGGCGGCCGAGTATGCGCGCAGGGTGAGGCAGGCGGCGCGCAGGATGTCATCGGTCCGCGGTCCCCAGGAGGCGGAGTAGACCCGGGCGAACACCGACACCAGGTTGTCCACCGTGATGTCCGGTAATCCGTCGTCCAGGGGATTCAGACACGGGGCTGTGGTCTTCGAGTCGGCGTCGAACAGCGTCACCCTCTCCGCCGCCTCGATCGGGAGCCGGTCCAGGACGTCGGTGATCAGGTCGCCTTTCGGGTCCACCACGACGACGCCGCGCCCGGCGCTGGCGTCGTCGAGGATCAGCTGCGCCATGAGCGTGGACTTCCCGCTTCCGGTCGCACCGAGCAGATGAACGTGTTGGCGGGCGTCGGCGACCGCGAGCCCAACCCGTCGGCGGTGGCCGGTGTCGGCGACGCCGAGCGGTTTCACTCCCGGGCCGGGCGTAGGAGTGCCGGGCGGTGGGGCGACCGCGCGGGCACCGGCGTGCTGCAGGCCGGGAATGGCGTCATCGGTCGGGATGTGCGCGATCACCGCAAGCTCCGGGATCGACAGCAGATCACCCTTACCCAGCCGGCGGGACTCGACCGCCTTGGTGGGGTTGCGCAGGCGGTGCCGGCGGTAGTGGTTGTGCTCGCCGTAACCGGCGAACGCCGAGGCGATGGCGTGCCCGCGGCCCCGCAACCGACCGCGGACCTCGGCCAGCTCCGCTTCCGCGCCGCCGGCCGGGGCGGGTGCGATGACGGCGTAGCGGATGCGGGTCTCGAACAGTGCGCCGCGGGTCTTGGCCACCACGGCGCGGTCCTGGGCGGTGTGTTCCAGCGACGTCACTCGGTCCAGCGCCGCCCGGCCGCCCGGACCGGTTCGCCGGCCTGGCGGGTGCGGGGTTGCCAGGTCCAGGATGCGTCCGGCCAGGCGGTGGGAGCGGCCGGTGTGCAGCTGCCGGGCCGCGCGGCGCGCTCGGGTGACCCGCCGCCCGGTGACCGGGCGGGCCAGGACCTGCACGGTCACCCGTTCACCGATGTCAAGGCCGACGGGGGCGCCGAGCAGGGCACGGATCGGGTCGGTGGTGAAGTCGGTGCGGATCGGCAGTGCCTCGCTGCGCGCCAACCTCAGCTCCCCACCCACCTCGACATGACTGTCTGCATCCAGTACCGCATCGGCCGGGGCGGTGGCTGGTTGAGTGCTGGTGTGGGTGCCGGGCCAGGCAGCCTCGATGGCCCGCTCGAGCATGCCCGGCGGCACCAGGCCGGGCACCCACAGCCGCAGTTGGACACCGTCGGGAGTGAAGGCGTACTCGAAGGCCACGTGCGGTTGCCCGGTGACGCGCCGCCGCCAGGCCGGGCGCAGCAGCCCGACGAGGTTCGCCCACAGCGCCTGCGCGCCGGCCGGGTCGACCGTCGGTGGGGCGAGGATGGTGATCAACCGCGCATCCACCGCGAGCTGCCGCTGGCAGCGCCGCCGCCACCACACCCGCGCCATCCACACCGCGACCAACCCAACTAGCAGCGCCGGACTGGCGACGACGCCCGGGCCGAGCGCCCAATGCCGTAGGCCGGTCAGCAGGTGGTGGACGGCCGCTCCCGGGTCCTGGACGTAAGTGACCAGCGGCCCGGACGGCCCGGACAGAGTCGATGGCCTCGGCGTCGGCGTCGGGGTCGGGGTGTGGGCGGTGATCAACGTGAAGTGCATTCGGTTGCTCACGCCGCCTCCGCCAGACCGGTGTCGGTGTCGGTGTCGTCGAGATCGATATAGATGTCGTCGCTGGTGTCGGGGGATTCGGCGGCGTAGGCGGCAAGCTCGCCGGGGGCGGTGGTGACGAGCTGATGCTCGATGGCCGACGCGACGGCTTCGAACGCGACCCGCTGCGTGCCCGAGGACAGCAGCCCCTGACCCCGCTCGGCCGAGAGCAGGAATTGCCGTTCGCCGGCCGAGAGGCCGAACGTGGCCGTGATCTCCTCGATCGCTTGCGGGGCTTGGCGGAGCAGGATCTGGGTGGCGGCGTTGGCGACCACCGCCCGGCCGAGGTCCGAGCCGAGCAGGTCGCCGCTGTCCTGGGTGGCCACAGTGAGGCCGGCCCAGTGCTTGCGGGCCGACTTGGCCATCCGGAACAGGAACTCCGCGCCGGCTTTCTCGGCCATCAGCAGCCACGCCTCATCCACCACGACCAGGCGGGGACGGCGGCGGGCCGGGTTGGACACCCGCCGCCAGATCGCGTCGAGGGTCAGCAGGGTGCCGATCGGCTTCAGCTCATCGGGCAGGTCGCGCAGGGAGAACACCACCAGGTGCGACTCCGATCGGGTCGTGGTGGGCCCGTTGAAAAGGCCGGCGAACGCCCCGTCGACGTAGGGGTACAGCCGGTCCGCCAGGGACGCCGCGTGCGGATCGTCCAAACTGATGAGGACGTCGCGGAGGTCGGCCAGGACCGGCGCCGGCCTAACCCAGGTCCGCGGATCGGCGGTGATCCCGGCCCGCTGATAGGTGCCGGTGATGGCCCGGTCCAGCACCGCCCGCTCCATCGCGGACGGCTCGCCGCCGAGCAGCAGGGTCAGGACGGTGTGCAGGAACAGCGACCGCCGCAGCAACGCGTCCTTCGGTGCGGTCCGCCGCCCGTCCGCTCTCTTGTGTAGGGGGAGGTCGAAGGGGTTGAGCCGGACTCCGTCGGCGCCGAGGTGGACGTAGGCGCCGCCGACCGCCTCGCACAGCCGGCGGTACTCGTCCTCGGGATCGATGACGGCGACCTCGACCCCCCGATACAGCGACCGCAGCGCTTCCAACTTGACGAGGTAGGACTTGCCGGCGCCGGAGCGGCCGAGGATCACCGAGTTGTGGTTGTCCAGTGCAAACCGGTCCCAGTGCACCAGCCCTTGGGAGCCGAGGTTGTACCCGTACAGCACCCCCGACGGCGCTCCCAGCGAGGTCGGGTCCGGTGCGGGCAGGTCCGGGGACGTGAATGGGAACGCAGCGGCGAGGGCGGAGGTGTCGAAGGTGCGTCGCATCCGCAGCTGGTCCAGCCCGATCGGCAGGCAGGTCACCCAACCCTGCACGCTGCGGTACGTCGCCGGCTTCGCATCCAGCAGCAGCGATGCGGCGAGGGACCGGACGGCGGCGACCTCGTCGGCGAGGGTGTCAGGGTCGGGGGCGTGGACCGACAGGTACAGCCCCGTCCGGTAGAGCTTGCCCTCGCCGCGGGCGACCCGGGCGGCCAGGTCGTAGGCGTCCTCGGTCGCGGCCTCGACCTGCGGGTCGAGCAGCCGGCCGTGCTGGTCGTCGTTGCGGCGCTCGGACTCCAGCCGGGCGAGCTGCTTCTTCAGCCGGTCGGCGGCGGTCACCGGATCGATCGGCTCCACGTGCAGCGACACATCCACCCGCCCCGGATAGGACAGCAGCGGCTGCAACCAGCCGGGGTAGACCTCGCGCGGGTAGCCGACGATCGCGAAGGAGGCGACGTGCTCGCCACTGACCACGACGTGCCGGGCCGCGACCTCCAGCGCGTCGGGCGTGAACGCCCCCGCCGTGCCCGACCCGGCCTCTGGATTGCGTCGCGTGCGGCGGGTCACTTGGCCCACCACATCTCGTCCCCAGCAGTTGTGGCGTCGGGTGTCACGGGCGGCTCCAGCCAGGTTGGCTCGGCTTCGTCTTCGTCGTAGCTGGGTGCGGTGGTGATCACCTCGTCCGCGGCGGCCAGGCCGGCGGTCGGCGGGATGAGGTTGTCGGGGTTGCAGGCGCCGGCCAGCACGGCGGTGGCCTGGCTGGCATCCAGCGGCGTGATGACGATGCCCGCCGCCGACAGCAGCGCGGCCGCCTCGCCGAAGCGCCGTGCCAGCCGGGTCTCTGTGGCCCGCTGCAGCCCAGCCGCATGGTCGTCCACGCGCCGCGTGTGATCGGCGAGCAGGCGACCCATTCTCCCTGCCGGTGTGCTTGTGAGGGGTTCGCGGAGGATGAGCAGCACCTGCCGGCGCAGCAGGTCGCTCTGCTGCGCGAGGTGGGCCAGGAAGTCGGCGTGCTCGCGGGCCGCGTCCTCCAGCGCCGGGTGCGGCAGGCCGCCGGCTCGCTCGCGCAGTTCGGCGATCTGCGCCGAGAGGTCCAGGCGCTGGGCCCGGATCAGGATCTGCACGGGCGCGGTGAGGGAGTTCAGGTAGCGGCCGAAGGAGGAGACCAGCGCCTCCTGCTCCCCGGGTGTCCGCAGCCCGAAGTTCACCGTCGATGCCACCGCGACGGCGGCCATGCCGTCCACGCCCAGGTCGATCACCCCGGCCTCGGTCACCGCTTCGGCAGGGAACTGCAGCGCGCTCAGTTCCGCACCCGTCATCGCGTCCTCCAGTCCGGTGGCGCGGGCGGTCACCCACCCCGGAGCCGGGTTCACGCCCTCGGGTGCGGCGACCTGGACCCGGGGCGCCATCCGCTGCCGCAGCGCGGCCAGCGCGAGACGGTCCAGGCTCACCCCGTCGCGGGACCCCAACGCCAGCAGGCCGGCGGCGACGGCGACCGGGGTCGCGACGACCAGGAACGCAGCCGCCGGGACCACCTGTCGGGTGGCGGCGTGGGCGGCATAGAGGACCAGGCCGGTCACGGCCAGGATCGCCAGCTGCCGGGCGGTCAACCCGACCAGCACCCGGTCCTCCCGCTCGACATCAGCCGGTATCCGCACCGGCTCGCTGACCGCCGGGCTCATCGGGATCGTCATCAGGCGTTATCTCCTCGGGGTGGGCGCGGTGGTGCTTTCGCCGCTGATGGCGGCGGGATGTGAAAGGGGCGGCGGCGCGTTCCGGGTGCCCCAGCCAAGTCCACCGGCGGTCGCGCCGTGACGACCGTGCCCGTCCCGATTGCTGGAGCACTCGGCCTCCGCGGCCGGCTGACCGTCGGCTGCGATGGTGGTGTCGGTCCGAGGTGGGTCGGCGTGGCCGGCCGCAACGATGCTGCCAGCCGGGGCGGTGCGGCTCCGGTGGCTCGATGAGGAGCGGGGGTCGCATGATGGGGCCGCCCCGACGAGACGGGTATCTGGGATCTGATCGAGGGTGCCAGCGGCTCGGCGGCCCGGACCGGTGTCGGCGGCCTGGCGGGTGAGCTGGCCGGTCGGCCCTCAGGTGCAGGCACTCTCGGGGCCACGGGATGGCTGGCGGCGAACGCGCCCGGCACGGCCTGGCTTCCCACGGCAATGGCCGGCGCGGAGCCTAATGGGATTGCATCGCGCTGGTTCTGTCAGTGTGGTGTCTGAGTCCGCCGGTGGGTGAGCACTGTTGGAGCCCGACCTTCGAGGTCTATGGCTAGATCGTGCCCCCACC
>JAABUZ0100002907.1_pt1 | contig 27080 bp, 22 predicted proteins | sample 5562091 | NCBI WGS metagenome assembly JAABUZ01 (sample SAMN12813069, study PRJNA571459) | rock metagenome | isolation source: Antarctica rocks | place: Antarctica: Victoria Land, Linnaeus Terrace sud | collected 2015-12-21 | reverse complement strand
GCCGCGTGCGACCGGTCGGCGCTAGCGTCCAACGGAAGGCCCGGCGTCGCCGGCGCGGGATGAGTCCGTTGCCATTGGCATACGTACGATCTATCGGCCCCACGACCGCGTACGGTTAGCTTTGCAGAATCGGTTCGGGCACCGGCGTCACCGCGCGCTCCGGCAAAGGGTCGCCATTATAGGTTTCCGGATACTCGCCGGTCAGGCAACCCATGCACATCTGACCCCGCCTGCGCGCGATGGAGTGCAGCAAGCCGTCTTTACTGAGAAACCCGAGCGAATCGGCGCCGATCTTGACGCGAATCTCTTCGATAGAATTATTGGCCGCGATAAGCTCTTCGTGACTGGCCATGTCGACGCCGAGATAGCACGGGTGGATGATCGGCGGTGACGTGATACGCACGTGCACTTCGCGAGCGCCGGCGTCGCGCACCAGCTTCACGATGCGCGGCGTGGTCGTACCTCGCACGATCGAATCATCGACGACGACGACGCGTTTATTTTCGAGCAACTCCACGATCGGGTTGAATTTTAATTGTACGCCGCGCGCCCGCATTCTTTGATCCGGACTGATGAACGTGCGCCCGATATAACGATTCTTGATCAAGCCCTCAACGTAGTCGAGGCCGGATTCTTGCGCGTAACCGATGCCCCCCGGAATCGCGGAGTCCGGGATCGCCATCACGACGTCGGCGTCGGCGGGATGCTCGCGCGCGAGTTGACGGCCCATTTCCAGCCGCGCCATATAGATCGACTTGCCATTTAAGATCGAATCGGGGCGCGCGAAGTAGATGTACTCGAACATGCACAGCGCCTGCGGCTTGTTCGCGCGTGCCCGATCGGTGTGCAGACCCTCGCCGTCGACCCAAACGATTTCGCCCGGTTCGAGTTCGCGGATGTATTCGACTCCGACGGTCGCGAGCGCACACGATTCCGATGCGAACATGTAGCCACCGCTGGGAAAGCGGCCGTAGCAGAGCGGCCGTACGCCCCACGGATCGCGAAATGCGAAGAGCGCTTTTTCCGTCGACATGACGATCGAGTACGCGCCGTCGGCGCGCGACATGACGTGCCGGATACGCGCGATCATATCGGCGCCCGGGGCCTGCACGATGGCTTTCGCCAGCACTTCGGAATCGGAGGTCGCGCTCAAGACGGTCGCTACATCGAGCGTGCCGCGCAGATCGTCCGTGTTCGTGAGGTTGCCGTTGTGCGCGACCGTCAGATCGCCGAAGGTGGCATGCTCGAGCAGCGGTTGGGCGTTCACCACCGCGGAAGATCCGGTCGTCGAATAGCGCGTGTGGCCCACTGCGATATAACCCGTTAGATTTGCGAGGATCTCCTCATCGAAAATACTCGAAATGAGGCCCATCTCGCGATGGCAGACGATCGTCGCACCGTCGGAGACCGCGATCCCCGCCGATTCTTGCCCGCGGTGCTGGAGTGCGTACAGCCCGAAGTAGGCGTGACGCGCCACTTCGTTGCCGGGCGCGTAGATGCCGACAATGCCGCACGCTTCGTGCAACGTATCGCCGCCGGGCATCGTGGCCTCTTCGTCGTACGACCTAGCCATCCACCGTCGTCCTTACGACGGTCGCGACCTCAGTCATCCCGGCTGCGGCCACCGAAGATCGAGAGCAAGGCGAGAAAGATGTTGATCGAGTCGAGATAGATCGACGTCGCGAGTTCGATCGCCGTAGCGCCGTTGCCGCCGGCACGGACGCGTCCGAAATCGACGAGTACGAGTAGCGTAAACACGCCGAGCGTCGCCCACGCGTAAAGACCGGGATGCAAGAAGTGCGTGAAGGCGGAGATCAAGCCGACGATGACGAGTCCGATCAGCGCGCCTAGCGCCATCCCCGAAAGTTTGCGGTAATCGAAGCTCGTCAGATAGACCAAAGACGCCAGTACGAGCATCCCGAGACCGGTCGTTGCCGCGGCATTAACGACGACTCCCGAACCATCGACGCGCACGTAGTTCGCGATGACGGGTCCGATTCCGACGCCTTCGCAAGCGGCAAAAGCATAGAACAGCAATAACGAAAGCGCGGGATTGCGGCGCGCGGCCGAAATACCGATGAGAAATCCGAAACCGACGAGCATCGCGGCGAGCGAGACGCCGTACGGCAGCCCGCCCGCCAGGTAGCTCGTAACGGCGGTGACCAGAAACCCGGCACCCGTGATGCCGAGAACCTGTCCCAGCAACGAGGCCGTCGAGACGGCCGGCGCACCGTACGGTGATTGTTGTAAGCGATACATGCGTACCTCACTACCCGTCCGCGCGCGTTCGAGTTTCGACGTTCGTTTTTACCACGAAGTCGGCGATATCGCTGCGGTACGAGAGCGAAACGCCGCTCCCAATCCGGTGCGCGAGTTCGTCGACGGCCGCATACGCGTTCGCGCGGGCGCCCGCCACGTCGTCGCCGAGCGCGGTAACGGTAAGAACGCGTCCGCCGCTCGCATCGACCGCGCCCTCGCGCAATGCGGAAACGCCCCAAAACGCGACGCGTCCCGCCGGCAGAACGACGTCGGCGCTGAGACCTCGCAGCGGCGTGCTCCTGCGCGGATAATCGGCGCTCGCTAGGACGACGCCCACGCACGCGGCCCCGTCGAACGTCGCCGCCGTTTCGTCGAGCGCGCCGTCGGCTGCACTCTCGAGCAGTCGTGCGAAGTCGCCGCGAATCCGCGGTACGAGCACCTGGGTCTCGGGATCGCCGAAGCGCACGTTGAATTCGATCACGTACGGTCCGTTCGCGGTGAGCATGAGCCCGCAGTAAAGTACGCCGAAATAGCGTTCGTTTTCCGCCGCGAGCCCGCGCGTGACGCGCTCGAGCACGCGCTGCCGAACCGTGTTTAAGAGATCTGCCGGAAAGCCCACGGGCGGCGAATAGGCGCCCATGCCGCCGGTGTTGGGGCCCGTATCGCCGTCGCCCGCGCGCTTGTAGTCGCACGCCGATCCGACTGGAACGAGCCGCCGGCCATCGCCGATTGCGAACACGCTCACCTCGCGGCCTGCGAGACGCTCCTCGAGCAACACGTCGCTGCCGCCGCCCGGAACGCCCGCCGCACCGTACCAATCGCGCAGCACCGCAAGCGCGCTCGCCGCGTCCGGCGTTACGACGACGCCTTTGCCCGCAGCGAGACCGTCCGCTTTGACGACGCAGCCGCCGCGCCAATCGGCGAGCGCTTTCTCCCCGGCCCCGAGCGAATGCACGACCCGGGCCTTCGCCGTCGGAATGCCGTGGCGTTCCATGAAGCGCTTCGAATAGATCTTCGATGATTCGAGCCGACCCACGGCGCGGCCGGGCCCGAACGTCGAAATTTTCGCTTCACGGAAACGGTCGCCGACGCCGGCGGCGATGGCCGTTTCCGTTCCGAGCACGACCAGGTCGATGCGCTCTTCCAGCGCGCGGGCCAGCAGTGCCTTGCCGTCGGTCGCCGGGATCGTCCAATTGACGCCGCGTGTCGCCGTACCGGCGTTGCCGGGCGCGGCAAAAATCGCACTGCACGACGGCGATTGCGCCAGCCGCCACGAGAGCGCGTCTTCGCGCGCACCGTTACCGACGACGAGGATGCGCACGCGCTATTCCCACTCGACGGTTGCCGGCGGTTTCGAGGTAATGTCGTAGGCGACGCGATTGACGCCGGGCACCTCGTTGACGATGCGCGTACTGATTCGTTCGAGCAACGCGTGCGGCAGCCGTGCCCAATCCGCGGTCATGCCGTCCTCGCTCGTGATCGCGCGAACGGCGACGAGGTTCGCGTACGTGCGGCCGTCGCCCATCACACCGACACTCTGCAACGGCGTGAGCACGGCGAAATACTGCCACGGCTCCGGATCGAGCATCGCCGCTTCGATTTCGTCCGTGACGATCTTATCCGCGGCGCGGACGGTTTCGATTCGCGCGGCCGTCACTTCACCGAGAATGCGCACCGCGAGCCCGGGGCCGGGAAAAGGCTGTCGCTGCACGATCGCCGCGGGCAAGCCAAGCACCCGTCCGACTTCGCGCACTTCATCTTTGAAAAGCGCGCGCAGCGGTTCGACGAGTTGGAGCGCCATCGTCTCGGGCAAACCGCCGACATTGTGATGCGACTTGATCTTATGGCCGGCTTTACTGCCCGGCGTTTTCGATTCGATGACGTCGGGATAGAGCGTGCCCTGGACCAGAAAGCCGACGTCGCGCCGCTCGTTCGCTGCTTCCTCGAAAACCGCGATAAATTCGTGGCCGATGCGGATTCGCTTCATTTCGGGATCGACGATACCGGCCAGATTTTCGAGGAAACGCGCGCGCGCGTCGACGCGAACCACCTCGAGGTGCAGCACGTCCCGAAACGCCGCGACGACGGCGTCGCCTTCGTCCGCACGCAGCAGACCGGTATCGACGAAGACGCACGTCAATTGCGAACCGATCGCGCGCGAGACCAGCGTCGCGGCGACGGCGGAATCGACGCCGCCCGATAGCGCACAGATGACGTGGCCGTCGCCGACTTGCGCGCGAATCCGCGCGACGGCCGTTGCGACGAACGAGTCCATCTTCCACGCGGGCGCGATGCCTGCAACGTGGTGCAGAAAATTTGAAATGACGGCTTTTCCGGCTTCTGTATGCGCCACCTCGGGATGAAATTGAACGCCGTAGAGTTTGCGCGCGCGATCGCCCATCGCTGCGATCGCGCAGGTGCTCGTCTTGGCGAGTACGTCGAAACCGGGCGGCGGCGCGAGCACCGTGTCGCCGTGAGACATCCACGCGCGCGACATCCGCGCAACGCCCGCCAACAGCGGCGATTCCTCCACGACTTGAAGCGTGGTCGCGCCGAATTCGCGATGTCGCGAACGCACGATCTCGCCGCCGAGATCGCGCGCCATGAGCTGCATTCCGTAGCAGATGCCGAGCACCGGGACGCCCGCCGTAAAAATCTGCGGATCGACGCCGAGGGCGTCCGCGCCGAGCGTGCTTTCGGGGCCGCCGGTCAGCACGATCGCGGCCGGGTCGCGCCGGGCGATCTCGCTCCACGGTGCGTCGTGCGGAAGAATTTCGGAATAGACGCTCGCCTCGCGAACGCGACGGGCGATCAATTGACTGTACTGCGCGCCAAAATCGAGAATGACGACAGTTGCGGTACGGGCAGCCGCATCCGCCGTCGAAGAGGATACCATCGCGCCTGCGGTTCTGCGCTGCGACGGAGCCTTCCCCGACGACGAACGGAGCGGCGAAGCCGTACGACGGAGACCAAGGAGCCGCGCGGCGCACCGAAAATGCTCACCCTATGAATCGCTTGGGTTTTCTGACGGCCGCTTCTGCAACCGCCGCACTCGCCGGCTGCGCCGGCGGCGGCGGCTCCACGCCGGTCGCGCCCATCAATGCGCCGCCGCCCGTACCGCCGCTGCCCGCCGGAACGATGGTCGCCGATCTGCGCTTCGGCTTCTCACCGACACCGGCGCCCTTTCCGGGTTACGACCCCGCAGCCGATGCGAAAGCGCTGATTCTTCCCGGAACGCCGTCGCCCGCAACGTCGGCCGTTCCCGGCACCCTGGCGACGGGCTCGTATGCCGCGAACCAACGCTACGTCATTAAAGTGCCGCAGAATTGGAACGGGAAGCTCGTCGTTGCGGGAACGCCCGCTTTCCGCAGCGAGTTCGCCAACGACGCGATCTGGGGCGATTTCGCGCTCGCGAACGGTTACGCGTTCGCTTCGAGCAACAAAGGCCTGAAGTACAACGCGATCTTCGAAGCGCTCGCGGCGAGTCCCGATCTGTCGCGCGAGTTTCCGGTTCCCTTCGATTACGCCGGACTGGAGACGAAGAAATTCGGTTTCCGCTTCGGTGCGCTCGCGCAAGCGACGTCGATTGCGGCGTGGAACGCCGATCTCGCGATGCTGACCACCGCGACGCAGGCCTTTCTCAAGGCGTATTTCGGCAAACTGCCGGCGCGAACGTACGCGGTCGGGCTTTCCAATGGCGGCGCACAGGTGCGCTCGCTCCTCGAACGGTACGGCGATCTCGTCGATGGCGGGGTCGACTGGTCGGGCGTCTTCTGGTCGCAGCAGTCCAACATCCTCACGTACATGCCGAAGATGCTCGCGAACATGCCCGCATACGTTGCGAGCAATTTTACCGACGCCACGTCGGCGGCGGCGATCGTCGCCGCGGGCTATCCGGCCGACATAACGCAAGCCAACCCGAAAGATCCATCGCTGTGGTTTGAATATTACGCGAACCAACCATCGTTCTACACCGACCTCACGACTTTCGCTTACGCGTTACTGCTCGACCCGACGGCGACGTCGTCGGTGTCGCTCAACGGCTGCACGCCCGATGCGACCAATCCGACCGGTTTACCGGGAACGTGCGATGCTACCGGCCTTGCCGTACCGAAGAATCGCGCGGCTTACGTGCCTTCGAGCGGCGTCGCGTCCAACATTGCTGCGTTCGAGCACACGGGCGCGATCGCGAAGCCGCTGGTCTCGATCGCCGGTAGCGCCGACATGTTCATCACCGCACCAAATAACGCCAAACCGTACTTGGACCGTGTCGTGGCTAGCGGCAATGGTAAGAAATATTGGCAGTATCTCGTGAGCGGTGGAACGCACGTCGATACGTTCGCGAAACTCGGTTACGGCTTGCAGCCGCAATTACCGTTCGCGTGGGCCGCCTTCAAGCAACTCGTCGCGGTCGTCGAAGGCGGTTTCATACCGGCCGGCTCGGGCACGCAACAAACGGTCGCGACTCCCGATCTCATCCGCTCCGCCTAAAGCGCGCTCGGGCGCCGTTCTGCGACGTGCGACACACCTCGCTTCGAACACCCCGAAACCGCGAACGTGAGAAAGCGGTGAACCGATTCCCATAGGGTGTCGTATGCATCGTTTCGCCAGCGCTTTTCGTTCGTCGTTCTCGCTTCCGTCGTCGTCCTCGCGGCGAGCGCTTGTTCCGGCGGCGGATCGCCCGCGTCGCTTCCGCCGGTTGCGGCACTGGGGCTCGATCGCAACGGTCCCATAACGAAACCGACAGCGATCCCGCACGCAACGGCGACTCCAACGCCCGTCGTCGTCGCAACCGCGACCCCGACGCCCGTCGTCGCAATGCCGACGCCGCAACCCGTGCCCACGGCAAGCCCGACCCCGGAGACGGGTTCGTATATCGCACCGCCGGAAACGCAGCCGTTTCCAACGTCGCCATTCGACGACCGCGTGAACTCGCCGCAATACCTCGCCAATAGTTCGACGATGATTGCAAGGGCGCTCAACGGTGACGATTTTTACCTCGGAAAAATTCAAGTTTCGACGCACGATCTCTCGACGTCGACCGATGGGCAAACGACGGTTTACGTCGCGCACCGTTCCGACCCGCGCTACACGATTCACTGCATGTACTATTCGCACTGTCCGCTGGAAGGAAAGATCGTCAACATCCCGGTCGGGGCGCTTCCCGGCGGCAATCTCGGCTTCAAAGATTTTCACGATACCGGCCACGACGATCAACACATGGCCGTGCGAAATACGGATACGCAGATCGAAACCGACATGTGGCTGACTCCGACCCCAAATGGCATCGGCGGGACGCTCAACATCGGTTACGGCGGGGCGTTCCCGTTTTCGAGCGGCGGAATCGGTAAGGGCGGCGCCACTGCCGCGGGTTTTGCGCTCACGCAGGGCCGCGCGCGGCCCGCGGATCTCATCGCCGGCCGCATTCCGTACGCGCTATCTTTGGCGACGCCGTGTGAGAACGGGCACGTCTATCCGGCCTATGGAGACGACGGCGGGCACGACGCCGGTTGCCCGCCGATCGGCTCTCACGTCTGGCTCGATTCGAGTCCTTCGGAGATCGCCAATAGTGGAGCCGACAGATACTTTCAAATTATCTTAAACGCGCTGCACGAATACGGCGGCTTCATCGGCGATCGCTGCGATTGCAATCTGTCCGTAGCGGCCGAAGGTGGGCTCGCGTACCAGGCGTTCGGCCTGCCGAACCCCTGGGCGCAGATTCTCGCTCACTTCCCGGACGAAACTCCGTCGGGTCCGAGCGGTGAATACCACCTGCTCGTTCGTACGGGCAACATCGACTTGAGCGCGCACCTTCACGTTATAAAATAGCGAGCGCGGCGGCGTCGCGGGTGCTACGTCGCGCGCATCGTATCAATCGGCGTGCACGCTCGCCCTCTTCGCACGCGGTACGTGCTCGTCGTCGCGATCCTCGCCCAAGCCATCTTGCTCACCGGCCAGTTCGCCCTCGCGGCGGCCGCATCGGCGGCGCAACATCACGCCCGACACTTCCCCGCCCTGCCGATTTCGGTGCTCGACAGCACCAACGTCTGGGCGCCGACCGTCGGCGGCGGCTACACCGTGGCGCGCTACGCGCTCGCGATCGCGCAGAGCCTCGTCGCCATCGCGATCGCTCGGAGCCCCAAACTTTGCGTCGGCAGCCGATCCGTCGCCGCCGCATCCGCGCTCGGCTTCGTCATCGCATTCTGCGCTCCGGTGCTCACGAGTGCCGACGTTTACGCCTACATAGCGTATGGCATATTCGCAACCTCGGCATACGCGCCGGCCGGACCGCTGCCGCCGAGCTTCGCCGCCATCGGGGACTGGTGGTCGCCGTTGCCGCCCTCGGTGTATGGCGCGCTCTGGACCGCGGTTTCGACGCTGCTCGTTGCGGTCGGACACACGCCGTTCGGAGCGGTTCTCGCGTTCCGCGCTCTCGGCGCCGCAGCGCTGCTGCTACTGGTCCGCTTCGCGCGCGGGGAATCTTGGACGGCGGCTCTGATGGTTGCCACGAGTCCCGTCCTACTTTGGCTGGGCGTGGGTGACGCGCACAACGACTTGCTCGCGGTCGATGCCGCGCTGCTCGCAGTGGCGCTTGCGCGGCGGCGGCCGCTGCTGGCCGCGCTCGCGATCGCCGGGGCTATTTTGGTAAAGGCGACGGTGCTGCTGCCGGCGGTGCTCGCGGTGCGAGCCGTACGCGGCCTTCGGCTCCAATTCGTCACGGCGGCAGGCGGTATCGCCGTCGCCGCGATCGTAACGTGGATCGCCGGCGGCGCTGCATATATTCGTGCCTTACGTGCTGACGCGCTGACACATCATACGCTTTACGGCGGCCTGCACTTCGCGCTCTTCGCGCTCGCGATCGTACTGACGGTGCTGGCCGTCCGCGGAAGGATGTTCCCGGGCGGTGAGTGGGCGTACCCCTGGGCGGCCGCCTGGCTCTACCCGTGGTACCTCCACTGGGCGCTTCCGTACGCGCTGCTGCGGCGCGGCGCGATCGTGCAATTTCTGTGCGCGCTACCGCTGGCGGCGGTCGCCCTCGATACGACGTACCAGGCGCCGTTCGCCGCGCGCAGCGCGGCGGTCATCGGCGCGCTGTTCGTGTTGCGCATTCGCCTGCGCGACGGCTCACCGCTGGATGCACACTGAGTTTTTTTCCGTTACGGCGAACTCCGTCGGCATGTTAGCGGACCTGGCAACCCACTGGGCATACGTCTCGCCTCCCTTACATGCGTCACGCGTGCGAACCGCCAGGTGGAGCCGCCTCGTCGCACCGCCCGGAACGCGGCCGTACCTGACGGGCCCCTTCGCCCGCCCGGTCGTCGCTCCCAAGATCGATCCGCAAAGCCGAGTCTATATCGAACGCGTCCTCGGCGGTTATCCGCATCAGTTTGGAAAATTGCAGTTTTCGACCGATCCGGTCGGCGCGCACGACGGTGCAGTACCGATCTACATCGCGCATCAATCGGATCCGCACTACCGCATCCACTGCATGAAGTTCACGAATTGCCCGATCGAAGGCGCCGACGTCGCGATCCCACGCCAAGCCAAACCCGGTGCGAATCTCGGCTATACATCTTTCAAAGACGACGGAAACGATCAACATCTCGCCGTCCGCAACGTGGACACGGGCATCGAAACCGACATGTGGCTGGCGCCGCAACCGAGCGGCGTCGGAGGAGTGCTCGAGGTCGGTTACGGCGGCTCGTACGAGCTCTCCAGCGGCGGCGTCGGGCGCGGTGGCGCGACGGCCGCCGGTTTCTCGCTCTCGAACGGACAAATTCGTGCAGTCGACTTACTCGCCGGGCGCATTCCGTACCCGCTTTTCCTCGATACGCCGTGCGAGAACGGGCACGTTGCGCCCGCCGTCGGCGACGACGGGGGCAAAGATGCCGGCTGTCCACCGATCGGTGCACGCATCTGGCTCGACTCCACCCCGGCGCAGATCGCCGCGACGCACGTCTCGCCGGAGTTCCAAACCATCTTGCGTGCGATGCACGAGTTTGGCGGCTACATTGGCGACAGCTGCTCGGCGTGCACGCTCAACGTCGCGCTCGAAGGCGGACTGACGTACACGGCTTTCGGGTTGCCCGACCCGTGGCGGGCGATCGCGAAGTTGCATCCGGGCGAGATCGAAACCAACGGTCAGTACCACATCGCGGTCAATACGGGCTCTCTCGACCTGAGCAAACACCTCCACGTCATCGCGCCGTAACCAAGAGAGATAGCGCGCTGACGACTCTTGGTTCACGGCGTCGGCCCGCGCCGCTCGGCATCTCGCTGGCAGCGATCCTCGTCGCGGCGCTGGCTTTGCGGGTAGCACTCGTAATTGCGCTCGCGCACCGTCCGACCCACGACACCCGGGTCTTCACGAGCTGGGCGCATCTGCTCCTAACGTACGGCAGCCATGGCTTGTACGCGCACGTCGATACGGTCGACCACTATCCCGTAAATTATCCGCCGGGTTATGCGTTGCTGCTCGGCGCGGTAACGACCGTCTTCGGACGGCTCGGGACGCATGGTTCGGATGCCGTGCTCGGATCGTTGCTCAAAATTCCCGCGGTCGTAGCGGATCTGGCGCTCTGCGGCGTCGTGTATGCGGTCGCTCGGCGCTGGGTCGACGCGCGTCAGGCGCTTGTCGCACCGATCCTGGCAGCGTTCGCTCCGTTCACGTGGCCGATCTCCGCGATGTGGGGCCAGGTCGATTCGATCTGCGCGACGTTCATGGTCTCGGCGTTTGCGCTCTGCGTATCGCGGCGTTACACCTTTGCCTGGCTCGCGCTCGCGTGCGCAGTGCTCGTCAAGCCGTTGCCGATCGTTCTCGTGCCGCTTCTAGCCGGCGCGCAGATTCGTGAGCGGGGCTTTTCGCTGCGGTCGCTCGCCGGGCCACTCGCCGGGATCGCTCTGGCGTACTTCGCCGCCTTACCGTTCGCACCGACCGCGGCGCCTGCGCAAACGTTCCGCTGGCTCGCGCAGCAGTACGCATCGGGACAGTCGCTCACCGATGCCACCAGCGTCAACGCCTACAACGTCTGGACGCTCGTAGGCGGACCGGTTCGCGACGGCACGCTGCTCTTTGGAATCACCCTGCATACGTGGGGTTGGCTCGCCGTCGGCATCCTGACGGGGGCAGCGACGATCGCGCTCGGCAAACGAATGATCCTGACCGCGTCGAACAGCGTCGTGCGCGAGCAGGCTGTGCTGCGCGCGTGGTTCGTCGTTCTCGACGGCACCTTCATGTTCTCGACCCGGATGCACGAACGTTACGTCTTGTTCGCGCTCGCACTAACGCCATTGCTGTGGTATTGCGGCCGGCTCGAGCGCGCCGTCGCCGTCGTGACCGTTGCGACGTTCGTTACGTGCGTGGTGGTCGTGGTCGGGCTGTACGAGCATCACGTCACCCGTGAGATCGCAGCTATCCCGCACCTGCTCGCCTTCGTAAATCTCCTGGCGTTCGCGGCGATGGTTCTTACGTTGTTCCGCACCCCGGCCGCATCGCGCGCCGAGCGTCAAAGCGCATCTCGCAAGTCGCCAAAATGAAGGGTGATCCCACTCCCGCGCGCCGCGGACGGGCCGGTACGCACCATCTTCGACTCGAAGAGTCTCCACGAAAGCATCGCGGCAACGAATGCCGCCGCCAACGAGATCGGCAAAGTGAGCGTATCGCCGGCGCGGATCGGTACGACCGTGCCGTGCTCAGGTAACGATCTCCGGTAGCCGACCGGCATCTCGCGCCATCGTCACTTCCATCGCGATGCGTTCCCCAACCGAAACGTCGCGGCCCCAGCGGTATGCGCTGTAGGGGGTGTACCGCGTACCTGGGGAACCCGGAATGCGCAGCGACACGTCGTAGGTGATGAACGCCTTGGGCGGGCCGGCGACGATGATGCACTGCAACGCGAACGGACCGATCACGCCCGGCGGATCTGCTTTCCGCGCGGCGACGACAAATCGCTCGCCGAGGTCGAACGCTTTCTCGAGCATCGATTCCGTCAGCGTCGTCGCGATATGGCCGGCTTCTTCCATCCGCACCGGAATGCGCGCCGCCGCTTCGAGCTGTGAAGGGGGCAGCGAACGTAAGCCGTCGAGATTGGTTTGACGGCGCGTATCGGTCCCGAGCAATTCAAGTTCACCGAGCATCGGCGACCAGAAGAAATTGAGATTTACGCTCGGTCCCAGAGCGTACTCCTCGATGCGTGCGGCGGCGAGGCCCTCGCGAGTGACCATGCCGGCGTCGACGAGCCGCTGCGCCTGAGTCTGGTATTCGTCCGGCGACGCGCACAGAAAAAATGCTCGCTCGAAGGTAACGGTCGCGTGCGCGGCTTTAACCATAACGAGCGTATCGATCTCGTCCGGCGACGCAAAGGTGCGCGGATGACGGATAGCGGCGCGCTCGAGCAAGGCGTATTGATTGCCGGGTTCGTCGCGCTCTTCGGCGCGCAAGAGCCGGCGGTTGCCGAAGAACGGCACGAGCATGCGCCGCTCGATCTCGTCGTAGGAAAAGCGCTCGTGCAGATACACTTCGAACGAACGATTGGGGACGAAAAGCACGTTGCGCTCGAGCAAACGCGCCTGGACGTCGTCGTCGAGTAAGGCGTGGAACGTGGGCAGCTGCAAGGTCGCATCGACGCAACCGCGCGACGGATCGGCGCGCCGTGCGTAATACGTCGCATACGTCCGCTCGCGACCGCTTGCCGTCACCACCAAATTTCGTAAACCTTGGGCGCGCGCTCCAAAGGCGACGTCGAGGGCGGAGTGGCTACCGACGGAGCACAGCGTGAGGGCGCCGGGATCGTATCCTGCCAGCGCTCGAGCGACGTGCGGAGCGAGCACTCGCTATGAGGCCGCGATTTCTTGCGCTTGGCGCGAGTCGGCGTACTGCACGAGCAAGACCGACTTGACGCGTACCGCGGCGTCTTTCGTCTTCGGCGTTTCGACGCGCTGCAAGAGTTTGAACGCGTCGAGCAACGTCCCCGGAAGAGTCGCATCGTGCGGATACTGTTTCTGCCAGTCGGCGACCGAATTCTCGACCTGCAACGCGTCGCTTTCCATGCGATAGCCCCAACCCTTATCGAGATATTTGTTGATGCGGACGACTTCGTTGCGGACGCCGATCGGCGAAAACTTTAGATTTCCGAAATACTCGTCGGCGGGAGCGGTACGCGTGAGACGCAGTTCGTGGGGAATGGCGCGAACGCGGCCGATGACCTTGAGTTCCGGCGTATGTTCGCGGCGGTACTTGATCGCGCGGGCGGCGCTGCGGTCCTCGTCGCTGAAGCCGGGATCGGCCAGGGCGCTGGCGGCGAGCGCGAACATCTGCCCGTATTCGGGATCGGGCACGCGCGTCAGCGGCGTCGCGGAATCCGCTGCATGCTGGAGCAGCGCACTGCGATAGGCCGGATCGTGCGTGAGATTGAAACCGCGAACGTCCGCGATCAGCAGCGACACCAAGGCGTCGCCGTCGTGATGGAACGACTGCGCGTTCGCGAGGCCGTCGGCTTCGGCTTGCTGCGCGAGCACTTTCGGATCGTTTTCGCCCGCGCTGACGCGAGCCAAGAGCGCGCTGGCCTCAGCTTGATGCGCCGTATCGCCGTTCTTGACGACGTAGTTAGCGGCTTCCATAACGTACCAAACCGCTGCGTCGTTATTGGCGAGCGCGTTGTAGTGGAGCTGCGTCGCGACGTCGACGGCCAACGCAGCGACCTCGCTATAGTTCCCATCGTCGGGCCGAAACAACGAGTACGCGCGGCCGGCATCGAAGATCGTCGAGAGGTAGTACAACTCGCTCCCAAACGGCCAATGCTTGGCGGCGCCTTCGTCGTACGCTTTACGCATCGTCACGTACAGCGCTTGCGGATCGGTCTCGATCGCCGCCGGCGCCGGGATGGCGAAGGAAGCGACGGCCACTGCGGCCGCAAACGCGGCGATGCTGCGTTTAAACAATGCCGGAATCGTCGAGGACGGCGTGCAGATTATTCGAGAGCAGTGCATTTTTGATCTCACGTGCGATCCGGCGCCCGGTGGACATCGGCTCGCTGTAGTTTAGATATGAATAGGGAGAGCCGTCGATGAACGGATTGGTACCCGCGACGATCCGAGCCGAGACTTCCATCACGAAGAACTTTGCATCGGGCGTGATGATCGTCTCGATACAGAACGCGCCGAAGAGTCCTTTGGACGGGCAGATTTCCTGACTGACGCGCACGACGGCTTCGCCCATCCGGTACGCTTCGGCGAGCATCGATTCGCGCAAGACCAGGGGCGAGTTCCCCACGACGACGTAGCTGGGCTCGATATCCATGTGTTCTTGCGCCGCGGCCGGAATGCGGCCGAGCGAATCGACGTTGGTTTCGTAGCGGCGATCCATACTCATGATTTCGAGCTTGCCCGTGAGCGGCGAATAGAAGTAATGAATGTACGCGGGCACGCCGATGATGTATTCCTGAAGCATGACCTCTTCGGTGAGATGACCGGCGCGCGCTTCAAAATCTTGGGCGTCGCGAACGAAGAGATAGCCCTTGCCGCCTTGCGCGCCGTACATTTTCACGATCACCGGACGATCGATCTCGGCGCCGGTGCGGAATTGCCGCGGCAGCGTGAGGTTCGCGCGGGTAAGCCACTGCCGCTGCAATTCGCGGCTCGCTTCCCAATCGAGAACCTGCTTATTTCCGAAGTACGGAACCGTCATGCGTTTATGTTCTTCGAGCGAGAGGTAAGCAACGAAGGAACCGTGCGGAACGATGATGATCTTGCGCGTTTCGAGCTCCGGCACGAGCCCCATGAACTGGCCGTAATGATCGATCCCGATCACTTCGTCGACGAACGCGTAAGAGCGATATAACCGTTCCGTATCGCGATTGGCGATCGCGAGCGTGCGAAACCCTTCGTCGTGCGCGCCCTTGAGAATTTGCAGCGCCGAATGAGAACCGAGCGTTGCGATCGTGTAGAAGTCGCTCTTCTTTCCCTGAGCGGGCGTGCGAAGGAGTTCGGGAGCGATCATGCCAGCGACGCTTTCTGAAACGCAGGATTGCACAGCAGCAAGTCCGTCGCGGCGGCCACGACGGCGGCTTCGGCCGCGACGCCGGGCGCGCTGAAAAGTCGCCAGGCGGTGAAGCGTTCGAAACCGTGCACGCCGTCGATCGGGCGCCCCGCGAACCGGACGGGCACCGCTCGCGGCGCGCAGGAGACCTGTTCGTCGATCCAGACTTCCCCCGCGCCCGGCCGCGCGGCATCGCGAAAGCGAATAGCGTGTTTGTTGGGATTGAAGATAGTTTCGATTCCTCGCAGCGTCGCAACCAGAGCGTCCGCCGCCGCGGCAGCGACTTCGCAGCGGTAGAGATCGGCGCGTTCGAGCGCCCCGATGCCGACGCCCAGCCGCTGCAGGATCGCGAGCGCGGTGCGCGCTTCGTTATCGGGAATGATCAGGGCCACTTCGACACAGCGAATCACGCTGCCAACGCTTTGGCAAGGCCGACGAAGAGAGCGATGCCGCCCGAGGGCGCGAGCATGGCGCTCGCGTCACCGGCGGCGCGCTCGCGTGCCCCGTCGTGATGCATGAACGTAAACGCGTCGCGCTCGGCATGCGGCATGAGCGCGAGAACGTTCCCGCGATCGTTGATCAGGGCGGCCGCGCCGAGCGCGGAGCCGTTGGGAACCGCAGCCGGAGTGGCGTTCCCGCGCGAGTCACAGTACACGAACGCGACGCGCGCCTCGCGCTGCAGTCGCTCGAGCACGGCCGGTTGCGCCGCCAAGCGACCTTCCCCGTGCGAGGACCAAGCGGGGATGACCGCGTCCGGCGCCATCGCGCGCGTGAGCGCGCAGCGCTCCGGCGCGATCGCTAGTTTAACGTACACGTGCGTAGAACGGAAGCGGCCGCCCCCCGCGTTCCGCGCGAAACCGGCCTGCACCGCAAGCTCGCCGTCGAGCGCGGGAGCGAGCCCGCTTTCGAGGAGGATTTGCGCGCCGTTGCAGATTCCCAGGACCGGCTTTCCGGCGGCAGCGCCTTCGCGGACGGCGACCATCAGCCGATCGTGCGCGGCGATGGCGCCCGCGCGGACGCGATCTTCGTACGCGAAGCCACCGGGTAAGACGTACGCATCGAGCCCGCGCACCGCATCCAGCTCGGCGTTCCAGTGCACCAGCTGTGCGGCAAGTCCCGCGGCACGGCACGCGCGGATCGTCTCATCTTCCGAATTGGTGCCGGGAAAGACGAACACGCCGACGCGACCGCTCATCCGGCCGCCTGAGCAAAGTCGTAGAAATCGCGCAGCGGCGCGGACCAGGCTTCGTACAAGGCGTGCACGTCGTGACGAACCGGCTCGCGTTCCGCGTGCGTTTCGATAGACGCGTCGGCCGTGGTCGTACCGATGCGTTGCACCGCAGCATCGTGCTCGCGCGCCAGCGTGACGAAAGCGTCCGCATCCCTCGTTTCGACGACGAACCCGCCGTATTCGGCGAAAGCGTCGATCGCGAACCCGCCGGTCGAGCGCGTCCACGTCGCCGTCGTATCGAGATGCACGCCGATCGGCTGCGCTCCGAGTTCCAAATTTGCAAACGCCATCTCCGCGATCGCGACGAGCAGTCCGCCATCGGAAACGTCGTGCGCGGCGGCGACGAGACCGCGGTCGTAGGCGACGAGCAGCGTTGCGATCTCGCGCCGCATGTGTTCGTAATTCGGTTGCGGCAGACGATCCGCGATGCCGAGCAGATCGGCGTATACGGAACCGCCGAGCGCGCTCTGCGCCAGGCCGAGGAACAGCAGCGCCCGACCGGGCGCTTTGAGCCGATGCGTCGCGGTCCGCGAAATGTCCTCGATCGCGCCGACGCACGCGACGATCGGCGAGGCCGGAATCGCCGAGCCGTTGGCTGAGGTATTGTAGAGCGAGACGTTTCCCGATACGAACGGCACCGCGAGCTCGCGCGCGGCGTGAGCGATGCCGTCGACTGCAGCGACGAATTCGCCCATCTGCGCAGGTATTTCGGGATTGCCGAAATTCAAGCAGTCGGTCAAACCGGCGGGTCGCGCGCCCACGGCGACGACGTTGCGGATCGCCTCGCAGACCGCGAGTTCGGCCGCGCGGCGGACGTCGATGCGCGCGTAGCGCGGATTGCCGTCGACTGCGAGTGCCGCGGCGAGCGGGGCTCCGGGAATCGGCACGATGACGCCGGCATCGGCGTACCCCGCCGGCACGGCGGTCGTACCGCGTACCACAGAATCGAAGCGCTCGAAGATCGGCCGGCGCGAACACACGTCGCGATGACCGAGTACGCGCGCGAAGAGCTCGCCTTCGTTCGCCGCTTCGCGCCCGCGCGCGTATACCGGCGGCGGACGCAACGCGTCTTTCGCGGCCGCGTCGGCTTGATTAGTCGTCGGGGATTCGTCCGAGACGGCGCAAGGCATCTCGACCGCGCGATCGTAGCGCAGGCCGCCGGTGAGAAAGTCGACATCGACGCGCATGACTTCTTCGCCGCGACAGCGCAATACGTAGCCCGTTTGCTTCGTGACCGTACCGATGACGGCAGCCTGCGCGCCGTGCGCGATCTGCGGCAGCGAGAATTGGTCGTTATAGATCGCGAGCAGCTCGGGCGTAAAGGCCGGCGGCACGACCCACGCGAGCCGTTCCTGCGTTTCGCCGACTGCGATCACCGCCGGCGGCACGTTGTCTTGCGCCGTCGGACAGCGATCGAGATCGACGATCGCGCCGAAGCCTCCGCTTGCGACGAGTTCGGCCGTACAGCCCATGATGCCGCCCGCGCCCAAATCTTTGAACCCGACGGTGAGCCCGCGTTCGCGCAATACGTCGAAGACGCGATACGACGCGCGCATGATGACGTTTTTCAAGAACGGGTCGGGTACTTGAACGGCGCTCTTGTTCTGTTCGGCATTGTCTTCATCGAGCACGAGCGACGAAAAGGCGGCACCGCCGAAACCGCTGCGATCCGTCGCCTTCCCGACGAGGACGATATCCCAACCGTCGGATCCCGGCGGCGCCGCGCTATGGATGATCCCCGACTCTTCTACGAGGCCGACCGCCACGACGTTGACCAAACAATTGTCGCGGAAGCCTTCGTCGAAATACACGTCGCCCGCGATGTTGGGGACGCCGATCGCATTGCCGTACGCGGCGATGCCGTCGACGACGCCTTGCGCGACGTAGCGCGAATGCGGCTCGTCGAGCGGCCCGAACCGCAGCGGATCGGCGACCGCCACGACGCGCGCGCCCATGCAGAGCACGTCGCGCACGATGCCGCCGATCCCGGTCGCCGCACCTTCGAACGGCACGACCTGCGAAGGATGGTTGTGCGATTCGTGCGCGATCACGATTCCGTAGCGTTTGCCTTCCCACGTGCCGAGGTGCACGATCCCGGCGTCTTCCTGCGGGCCCTGCATCACCGTCGGACCGTCGGTCGGCAAGCGCCGCAGATAGTGACGCGAACTTTTATACGAGCAATGCTCGCTCCATTGCGCGTCGAACGCGTGCGCTTCAACGACCGTCGGATCGCGGCCCAGCGTTTGGGCGATGCGTCGAATCTCGGCCACTGTGAGCGCGAGGCCGTGCGCGCGCAGCTGCGTTTGCAGCGCGGCGTCGCCCGCCGCTTCGCCGACGCGCAGCGTTTGCGCGCTCGAGCTCATCGTCGCGGAGGGCTCAGGCAAGGTTCGCCTGCGGATGCGGGGCGTTGAGTTGTGCGTCGGCCGCAAGGACCGCGGTGCGGGCGTTCGCTTGAACCAGCATCACGCGTCCGAACATGACCGTGTCGTCGAGGGCCAGCGTCTTCGCAATCGCAAGAGCGAGTTCGCCCGGCTCGTATTCCGTCGCGTCGAAGACGGGCGTCGGTGTCGCGGCGGAGAGCATCGCAGCGAGCTGCGGACCCGAAGCGATGTAGAGCAGGCGTTGGAACGTCGCGTCGAGTTGCTGAGTCGCTTGGAGGACGTAACCTGGCACCAGATGCGTCGAGACGACGCGGCGCAAATTCTGCAAGCCGAACACGTTGATCTCGCGGATGACTGCGTCGAGAATGGGAACGCTTTGCGGTCCGTCGGCGACGAGGGCGACCATGCCCGGCCGCAGCATCGGAAACGCGCCGACGAGTTCGGCAACCGTTTCGTAATTCGAACGAACGCGCTCGAGATCGTCCGCCGTGACCGTCTCGAGGTCGCGGTAGGTCTGTTTGTCGAGCATCAACTCTTCGCGGCCCTGCGGCCACACGCGCCACGAATCGTTATCGACGACGTCGGCGATAACGAGATTGCCGCGCCCTTCCGCTCCGACCAGCCGGCCGAACTCGAGCTTGAGATCGACCAGCAACGTTTCGTGGCGGCGCCAGGCGTGCGCGAGGATCTCGAAAGCGATGCGCGCGATCTCCGTCATCGCGCCGAGTTCTTGCGGCGTCGCAATCCCGCGATGCACGATCTCGTCGAACTCGATGAGCGGATCGTGCTCGGCGTCGTCTTTGAAGAAGAATTCGACCATTCGCGGCACGAGGATCGAGCCGCGCGCGATGCCGGGCTTGCGCTTGACGAGCGAACCTGCCGCGACGCCGCGAACGACGACTTCCACTGGCAGCATGTTGCAGCGGCGCACGAGCATCTCGTTATCGTCGTCGTCTTCGCCGCCGGAGATATAGTGCGTCGGCAAGCCGCACAGATTGAGCAGCCGGAATACGCGCGCCGCGGTCTTGGCCGCGATGCGGCCTTTGCCCGCGATTTCATTGCTGCGTGCGCCGTCGCCGGCCGTAATGTTATCGAAGGCCTGCACGACCAGCACGTCGGGCTGGCCGGGAAGTTCGAAGAGCGCTTTAGTCTTGCCGTGCGCGACCTGGAGTCCCTTATTCACGAGACGCTTTCGGCGAGTTCGCGCGAACGCGGAAACGCTTTGACGGCTTTGATGCGGGCGACGAGCGCGCGCGCGCGCTCCGGTGCGTCGCCGATGTGGTCGGTCGGATCTAGCAAGGATCGGATCTCCGCGGGATCGAGGTATTTCGTGAGTTCTTCATTATCGGCGAGCAACGTCGCGAGCGGGTTGTCGCCGCCGGCCGCGAGGCGCTCGTAGGCGATCATCGCAAGGGCGCGGATCGATTCATGAACGGCTTGACGATCCGCGCCGGCCTTGACGGCCTCCATCATTACGGCCTCGCTGCCGGCAAACGGACCGAACGTGCGTAAGTTGGCCGTGATGCGACGTTCGTCGATCCGCAATCCTGCAACGATCCTACGCGCCAGGGCGAGCAATTCGTCCGCGCACAAAAACGCTTCCGGTAAGATCGTCCGGCGATTCGCACTATCGTCGAGCGTCCGTTCCAGCAAGTTGGTCGCCGCGTTCTGCCACGCCGTATCGGCGTAACCGACCAGCAGCCGCGCGAGCGAATCGATGCGCTCGGCCATGACCGGATTGCGCTTGAACGGCATCGCGGAACTGCCGACTTGTTTGGCACCGAAGGGTTCGAACATCTCGCCGAAGCCGGGCGACGCGAGCACGCGCAGATCGAGCGCGAACTTCGAGAGCGACGCACCGAGCCCGGCTAGCGACGAAAGCACGAGATAATCGAGCTTGCGCGGATACGTCTGCGTCGAAACGTCGCGGGCAACGAGGTCGAAGTGCGCGAGCACGTCGGCTTCCTGATCTCTCGCGCGCCGGCCGCTGCCGAGCAGCAGCCGCTCGTACGAAGCCGAGGTCCCGACCGCGCCGCGCAGGCCTTTCGCCGTGAGCGCTTCGAAAGCGACGCGTAGCTGCGCTTCGTCGATGAGAAGGTCTTGCGCGTAGACTGCGAGCCGGTAGCCGACCGTCGTCGGCTCCGCGGGCTGCAGATGCGTGTAGCCGATGCAGGCGAGGTCCGCGTGTTGCCCGATACGCTCGGCGAAGGCCGACAGCAGCGCCTGGAGACTCTCTCCCAGCAGCGTGAGGGCGCGGCGCATGCGATACGTCTCGACGGTATCTTCGATATCCATCGACGTGGCACCGAGGTGGAGCTTGCCGCCCCCGACCGTCGCCTGGGCCGCGAAGACACGAATCTCCGCCATGAGATCGTGGCCGATCTCGCGTTCGATCGCATGCGCGGCATCGATGTCGATGTCGTCGCGATGCGCGCGAAGATCGGCGAGCTCCGCCGCGCTGACGAGACCGCTACGCGCCTGCGATTCCGCAAGTGCGACCCAGACCGAACGCCACAACCGGCGACGCTCGCGTTCGGAAAATAGTTCGCGCAATTCGGCGCGCCCGTACCGCCAAGAAAATGGCGACGAATAGGTCGTTTCGTCCATCTCCTGAGCGCGGGTTCGCCTCATTCCTCCGGCCGGCCTTGAACGCGCGGTGCGTGAAAAAGGTCCGGCAACGCTGCCGGACCTTTCTCCTGGTTCGCGCGGTAACGCGCTTTAGTTCGTGCCTTGTTCGGCGTAGATCGTATCGAGCGCGAGCGTATTGCCGGTCGAGCCAGTCGTGGTTCCGGCACCGTATTGGAGCACGACGTAGAATTTCACGCTCGTCGGCGTAAACGTGCCGCTCGTCGCACTTCCACTGACGGCATTTCCGGCCGGCTGCGTCACTGTCGCGCCGTAAGCGGGTAGCACGCAGACGTAACGCAAGAACGCCGCCGTCGGCATCGGCGTCGCCATCCCGGCTTGCTTCTGCGTGCAAGCGATGCGTGTGTCGAATGCCGTCGTGCCGGCACCGCCGGTAAGTTCGATGTTCACGCTCGGCGAGCCCGAGGCCGGAGCCGTCGCCCCGGGAGTCGTTTTGGCAAACAGTACGATCGCCCCGTAATTCGCCGGTTGGATTTGACCGGGGATGCCGCTGTTGTAGGTCAGGTTGATGGGCGCGAGGTTGTTGAAAAGAAATTCGATTTGTGATAGCCCATTACCGGCGAAGGCGATTGAATGAGACCCGGCGGCCCCACCGGCGCCGGGGTCGGCCGGCGGTTGCGCCGCGCCGTTCGCCGAATCGGTGCCGTTTTCGAGCGCGCTTTGCGTATCCGTGGCAGTGGTATTGAAGCCGGTGTATCGACCGTCGACGGCGAGCAGCCCGCCGTCGATCAGCTTACCGGGGATAGCACCAGCGGGTGGCCCTTGATTCACAACGGGAGCCGGCCCGCCGCCGGAAGCATTCGGGAAGGCGCCGATCGGAAGTGACGATCCATTTGTCGTTCCACACCCGGCGAAAGCGGCTCCGACCGTGCCGGCGAGGGCGAGTCGAGCGATAAGACTACGCATGAAAGAGAACTCCTTGAAAAGTTCTGCGGCTATCCGCCGGCGTGGCAGGCGAACGTGAAGACATGGGCATGTACCCTGTCCTCAAGGCGCAATCGTTGCCCGCAGCAACCGAGCAATCCTGTTCTTTGAGGGTGCGCCGCCGCAGCGCCGCTTCGGGCGGCGCTAGTCGCGCGCACCCGCCGCCGTCGCGATATCGACCACGACGCGCGGATCGTCGGCACGCCCGGTAACGACCGCCTCGAAGCCGCGCACGGCGCGTTCGAAACCGACGCGCGCACGCCGCTCGCCGAGCTTGCGCGCGACGGTCTGTAATTCGCGTTCCCGCCAGCGCGCGCGCGCGGGCAGCGTGCCGCCCGGCCGCGCGACTTCCCAAACCAGCATGTACTCCGCGGCGAGTGCGGCTAGCAGCGGCACGGCCGCGCCGCGCGGATCGGATGCGAAGAGTTCGTGCGCGAGCCCGAGCGCTTCGGCGGCGCGGCCCGCCACCGCCGCGCTGGCGTATTGGTACGCGCGCACGTCTTCGCTAACGAGCGTCTCGCGAACCACCGCCTCGAAGGTGACCGGGGAGCCGCCCAGGGCAAGCTTTTCGAGATCGGTCCGCACGCCCGCGAGATCCGCAGCGCCGTCGACGAGCGCGGCGATGGCCCGTGGTTCGGCCGTTACCTCGAGTTCCACGAGCGTCTCACGAACGAAGCGCTCGCGCGCCTCGGATCCCGGCGTCGTGTCGATGCGCAACGCCGCGCGGCCGAGCGCTTTACCCAGCGGTTCCGGCCGTTTGCTCGCCGGCGAGACCAAATCTTCGATCACGAGCGTGTTGCCTTCCGGGACGCGCTCCGCGACGGCGACCAGCGCGCGGCGCGGATCGGCACGCAGCTCGTGCGCGCCGCGCACGACCACGACGCGCGTCGTGCCCAGAAACGGCAGCGCCGAGACGGCGGCTTCGACCGAGCGAAACGAATCGATTTCGGTCGCGACAAAACGGTCTACATTTAGGTCTCGCTCGGCGGGCGCCAGCGTGCGTTCGATCACCAGCGCCAGTGCGCGCTCCGCAAAAAGACGCTCGATCCCGTCGATGACGACGAGCCTCCCGATCTTCGCCGGCTTATCGAGAAAGTCGTAATACTTCACGACGTTACGAACGCCCCAGCAGCATGCCGAACGACGGCCGCGTAGCGAGATCGGGAAGCGATTCGGCGTACGGCGGCCGCGCGACGCCGTATTCGGTAACGATGCCGGCGACCAGGTGCCCCGGCGTTACGTCGAACGCCGGATTGTAGGCCGCGACGTCCGCCGGCGCCGCCATCGTAGCGCCGAAGCCGCGCACCTCGTCCGCCGCTCGCTCTTCGATGTGGATCTCGCTGCCGTCGCGCAATGCGAAATCGATCGTGGAGCGCGGGGCGGCGACGTAGAACGGGATACCGTGATGGGCCGCGGCGATGGCGACGCCGTAGGTGCCAATTTTGTTTGCGGTATCGCCATTAGTTGCGATGCGATCGGCGCCGACGATGACCGCGCGCACGTCCTTCGCGCGCATCGTCGCTGCTGCCGCACCATCGGCGATCAACGTTGCGGGAACGCCGGCGAGCGCAAGTTCGAACGTCGTCAGCCGCGCGCCCTGCAGCAGCGGTCGCGTCTCGCCGACGTAGACGTGCAGTTTGCGGCCGCGCGCGTGAGCCGCGATGATGACGCCCAGGGCCGTGCCACCGCCGGCCGTCGCGAGGGGACCCGTGTTGCAATGCGTCAGAACGGCGCCGCTTCGCGGCATCAGTTCCGCACCGTGTTCGCCGATGGCGCGATCGACCGCGCGCTGTTCGTCGTGCAGCGCGCGCGCTTCGGCGAGATAGCGGTCCGCAGGCTGCGCCAGGAGCCGGTCGACGGCCCACGCGAGATTGACCGCCGTCGGCCGGGCGTTGCGGATGCGCGACGCCGCGCGGGCGAAATCGTCGTCGTCGCGATGCAGCAGGCGCGCGAGCGCGACCCCGTACGCGCCGAAAACGCCGATGGCGGGCGCGCCCCGCACGCCCAGCGTCGCGATTGCAGCGACGACCGCATCGGTGTCGGTGGCAAGCGCGCGCACGAAGGCCTGTGGAAGCTTGCGCTGATCGACGTACCCGACTGCCGGTTCCGGTCCCTCGTCCGCCCACCACACCGCCTCAAACGTCATGACGGTGCGTTTCGCGGCCCGCGAAAGTGCGCCTCGAAAGCCGCGCGGACGTTATGCGATCGCGGCGACCGCGAGGGCAGCAACCGCCGCATCGAAGCCCTTGTCACCACGCGCCGGATCGGCACGCTCCTGCGCCTGACGGAGCGTATCGGTCGTGAGGATGCCGAATCCGATCGGCACGCGCGTTGCGAGGCCGACATCCATCAAACCACGCGAACATTCCCCGGCGACGAAATCGAAGTGCGGCGTTTCCCCGCGAACGACGACGCCGAGTGCGACGACGGCATCGTATCGTCCGCTGTCGATGAGGCGCGCGGCCGCCAGCGGTACTTCAAAACAACCCGGAACGTGCACGAAGGTCTGCGCGTCGCTAGCGACGCCGCACGCGTCGAGGGCGCGGCGCGCGCCATCTTCTAACCACGCGGCCAGATCGCCGTAGAAGCTCGCCGCAACGACGGCGACGCGTTTGCCCGCGCCGTCGGGCAAGGCGTCGAGATCGTGACCGGCCCTCGCCTTCATAACGCGATCTCCATCGGCACACTCTCGCCATCGAATAAGTGGCCCATCTTCTCACGTTTGGTTTCCATATACCGCACGTTGTACGGGGTGGAGGGAATCTCGAGGGCAACGCGCTCGACGATGGTCAGGCCGTAGCCTTCGAGCCCGACGATCTTCTTAGGGTTATTCGTGATCAAGCGCATTTCGCGAACGCCGAGATCGACGAGCATCTGCGAGCCTAAGCCGTAATCGCGTTTGTCGGCCGGCAGACCGAGTGCGAGGTTCGCTTCGACGGTATCCGCCCCGCGATCTTGGAGTTCGTAGGCGCGCAATTTTGCGGCCAGACCGATCCCGCGACCTTCCTGATGAAGATACAGCAAGACGCCGCGGCCTTCGCGCGCGATCAGCTCGAGGGCCGCATCGCGTTGGGCCGCGCAGTCGCAGCGAACCGAATGCAACGCGTCGCCCGTGAGACATTCGGAATGGACGCGCACCAAGATATCTTTGCCGTCGCCGATATCGCCCATCACCATCGCGACGTGTGCGACGCGATCCAGTGACGTCTCGAAGGCGACACCACGAAAGCGCCCGTGCGCCGTCGGCAAATCGAACTCGGCGATTCGCGCGACCAGCTTCTCGTTGCGCATCCGATGCGCGATGAGGTCTTTGACGGTAACCAGTTTGAGGCCGTGCTTTTTCGCGAAGTCCCGCAGCTGCGGAAGCCGCATCATCGTGCCGTCTTCGGCCATGATTTCGACGATGACGCCAGCTGGATAGAATCCCGCGAGCCGCGCGAGATCGACGGAGGCTTCGGTCTGGCCGGCACGCACGAGCACGCCGCCATCGCGCGCACGCAGCGGAAAAGTATGTCCCGGCCGTAAAAAGTCGGACGGCTTGGCTGCGGGATCGAGCATCGCTGCGATGGTCGCAGCGCGATCCTGCGCCGAGATGCCGGTGGTCGTCCGATGGCGCGCTTCGATCGAAACGGTGAACGCCGTTTCGTGCAGCGCCGTGTTTTCAGCGACCATCTGCGGGATCTGTAACTCGTCGAGGCGTTTTCCGATGATCGCGACGCAGATCAGCCCGCCCGCTTCCTTACGCATGAAGTTGATCGCTTCGGGCGTGATCATCTGGGCCGCCATGACGAGGTCGCCTTCGTTCTCGCGATCCTCGTCGTCGAGCACGATAACCATCTTGCCGGCACGAATATCGGAGATCGCATCTTCGATGTTGTCGACGACTGGATCGCTCGGCGGATCGTCCGCCAGATGCGCCGCGAGTTCGGGCAGCGCTCTGGATAGAGCTTGGATGGATTTATACGACGGCGTGCGGCGACCGGAACGGAGCAAGCTGATCGCGCTTTCCGTCAAACCCGCACGAGCGGAAAGATCGGAGGCCGTCATGCTGGCCCGGTCCATCGTGGCCTGCAGCGCTTCGGCAAAACTACTCATGCGACAGTTAACGACTTGCCTCAACAGTTGTCAAGTCATCCAAGTTTATTTGACAAATGTCAAGACGATACTTGGCTCAGCGAAGGAGGCGTTTCTTTTGCTGACTAAATCTCGCCGTAAGGGTATGGTCAGGGTCTTTCTTGGCGACGCAAGACAAGTGGTCGTCGCGCTGCTCTGCAGTGGGGCTCTTTGGGGCCCGGTATTTGCGTATCGAGATCGGCTGATGCACGGACAAGCGCACCGGCATCTAAGCGGAATAGAAAGCTTTGTCGTCGCGCTACAGCCTTGGCAAATCGTCGTTGCCTTCATCGTATTTGCCGTGGCGTTATTCGTGTTTTTGCATTGGCTCAGTAGGCCTAAGAAAACGGATCAGGACAGGCAGGGAGGTTGGGCCGATTTCCGGGGGTAGCAGATAAGAAGACAGCGTAGCTCCGAGGTCACTACACCAAAACGGAGATACGCTGTGAAGAAAATATACCCGAAACCAGTACCCGTTGCCAACCCATCG
>JAABUZ0100002905.1_pt1 | contig 27094 bp, 26 predicted proteins | sample 5562091 | NCBI WGS metagenome assembly JAABUZ01 (sample SAMN12813069, study PRJNA571459) | rock metagenome | isolation source: Antarctica rocks | place: Antarctica: Victoria Land, Linnaeus Terrace sud | collected 2015-12-21 | reverse complement strand
CGCGGCCGCCGATGCTGCCCACCGAGCCGGCGCTGCCGATGCTCAGAATGCTGCCGGCGCTGCCAATCGACAGGATGCTGCCGGCCGAGCCGATGCTGAGGATGGAGCCGGCCGAACCAATGCTCAGAATGCTGAGAACGCTGCCGATGCTCAGGATGCTGCGCGCGCTCAGCAGGCTCCACTGGCTTGTCGCCAGCCAGCCGCCGACGCGGGCCAGCAGACTTCTGTTGGGCGCCGCACCGTTCTCGGTGGCCCGGACGGGGGCCGAAGGATCTGGGTTCACGGGGGTGGCTCCTTTCGGGCGCCCTGGACGGGCGGGCGTGTGGCGGAAGAATCCCCGGGCGGCCAGGGCCGCGTCCAGGGCGGGCGCGGAGACGAACGGGAAGGCGTCGATGCCCACCGCCCGCGCGCCGGCGACGTTCCTCTCGCTGTCGTCGACGAACACGCACTGCTCCGGCGCCAGGCCGAGCCGCTCCAGGGTGCTCAGGAAAGCTCGGGCATCGGGCTTGGTGGCGCCAGCCTGGTACGAGAAGCACAGCTGGTCGAAGCGGGCGGCAACGTCCGGCAGCAGGTCGCGCACGACGGCGTGGACCAGCGGGCCATTGTTCGTCAGCAGCGCCGTCCCCGCGGTCGGGCGGACGCGGTCGACAACGCCCAGGACGTCCCCGTCCGGCTCGAACGCCTGCGCCCAGAGCGCCGCCAGCCGCTGCTGGTCCCAGGCGACGCCGAGGCGAGCCCGAATTCCCTGGCACTGGCCGTCGAGGTCGTAGCGCCCGCGGTCGCACTCCTCGTCGAAGCCGGAGGCGAACAGGCGCTGGTGCACCTCCTGCGCGGACAGGCCACTTCCCGCGGCGAGGGCGGCCAGGCGCCGCGCCGCGGAGAAGCGGCAGACCACGCCGCCCAGGTCCAGGATCAGCCAGCGCCTCCGGGCACGTGTCTGAGTGCTCACGGGTACCGCCCCACTGTCGCACCAGCGCGGGCCGTCAGCACGGCGAGAACTGTACCGGCAGCGCCGTCAGGCCGCGCAGCACGTGGTTGCGGCGCCATGCGGGCTTCTCCGTCGCCAGGCGAAGCCCGCGGAACCGGTCCAGCAGCGTGCCGACGGCCGCCTGCGCCTCGAGGCGGGCCAGGGCCGCCCCGAGACAGTAGTGCGGGCCGTGGGCGAACCCGAGGTGCCGGTTGTCCTGGCGACCGAGATCGAGCTCGTCCGGGTGCGGGAACTGGTCGGGGTCGCGATTGGCCGCGCCGAGCAGCAGGTAGAGGTGGTCCCCTGGTTCGACGCGCGTCCCGCCGATGTCCACGTCCGCCGCGGCGCGCCGGAACGTCACCTGCGCCGGCCCGTCGTACCGCAGCAGGTCCTCGACGGCGCGCCCGATCAACGCCGGCTCCGCCCGTAGGCGCTCCAGCTGCTCGGGGTGTCGCAGGAGGGCAAGCACGCCGTTGCCGATCAGGTGCGTGGTTGTCTCATGGCCGGCGAACAGCAGCATGGCGCAGGTGGCCAGAAGCTCTTCCTCGCTCAGGGCGGTGCCGTCCGATCAGTCGCCGCATGTAGGCGGTCAGCGCTACCTGCCCGTCGTACGCCTCCCTGGTCGCCGCGACCGTCACGGTGAACCCGGCCGCGATGGCATCGGACCAGCCCTTGAACGCGTCCCGGTCCGCCGGCGGGACGCCCAGCAGGTCGGCGATGATCGTGGCCGGCAGCGGGTACGCCAGGTGGGCGATCACGTCCATCCGCCCGGCTGATTGGACGGCGCCGAGGAGCTCGTCGACCACCTGCTGGACGCGACGGCGCATCGCGTCCAGCACGCGCGGGGTGAGGGCGGCCTGGACCAGGGCACGCAAGCGCGTGTGCCGCGGTGGGTCCGTGCACAGCAGCCAGGACGACTGGAGGTGGCGGATCTCGCGCACCTCGCGCGCCAGAGGCCGCAGCTGGGCCGGGATGGGCTCGTCTGGCAGAGGCCGCCGGGCGGAGGCGCGCGGGTCGCGCAGGATGGCGGCGACGTCGTCGTAGCGGGTGAGCACCCAGCCGAAGCGTCGGTCGCGCAGCACTGGGGATTCGGCGCGCAGCCGGTGGTAGCTCGGATACGGGTCGGCTAGCACAGCCGGATGGAGCGGGTGGTAGCCCATGACGTAGCTCTCAGCTATCAGCGAGACAAGCGTACGCCGGTCTCATGCCTCTGCGCGGCCGCCGATTCTGCTGACGGCTGACGGCTCGTTATTATCACCACGGTGATGGGGAGAGCTTCCTCCAACCGGGCCGGGACGGTCATGGCGGTCAGCCTCAGCGGGACGCACACGATGGCCAAGGGGCACCAGCCAGAGATCAGGCTGCTCCCGGGGCTCGGCGTCGAGGGGGACGCCCACGCTGGCACCACCGTCAAGCACCGCTCGCGGGTCGCCCGCGACCCGCTCCAGCCAAACCTGCGCCAGGTTCACCTGATCGGCGCGGAGCTCCACGAGGAGCTGCGCCGCTCCGGCTTCGACGTCGTCGCCGGCCAGATGGGCGAGAACGTCACCACCCGGGGGATCGACCTGCTCGGGCTGCCGACCAGCACGCGGCTGCGGCTTGGCGACGACGCGGTCGTCGAGGTCACCGGCCTGCGCAACCCGTGCGCCCAGCTCGACGACATCCAGGCCGGGCTCATGGCGGCCGTCCTGGATCGCGACGAGCACGGCAAGCTGATCCGCAAGGCGGGCGTCATGGCGGTGGTCGTCGCGGGCGGTCCGGTCCGCCCGGGCGACGCGGTGGTCGTGGACCTGCCGCCAGCGCCGCACCGCCCCCTCGAGCCCGTTTGAGCCCGCGAGCTTCGGTGTATACTCCCGTCACCGACGTTTGCCGCCCTGAGCAGGTGGTCTCAAATCTTGCTCCATTACGGTCATCTGAGCTCCACCTGCTCAGGCCTACCTTTGTTCCCGCTACGCACTCAGGGGGATGCCATGCCGACGTATATGTACCAGGCAGCCTACAGCTCGGAATCGCTCGCGGCGCAGATGAAGGACCCGAAAGACCGAATCCAGGCCGTCATGCCGCTGCTCAACGCCGCCGGCGCCAGGGTTCTGGCGTCCGGGTACCCGTTCGGTGAGTATGACATCCTGGTCGTCTACGAGGCGCCGGACGACGTAGCCGCGGCCAGCATCGCACTGGCTATTGGCGGCGGTGGGGCGGTGAAGTCGGCCAGGACGACGCGGCTCCTGAGTGGCCAGGAGTGGGTGGAGTCGTTGCGACGCGCCCAGGGCGTGGCGCCCCAGTACCAACCGGCCCGCTAGCCCCGCGCCTAAGCAGGTGGTCTTAGTCTTAAAGCTTGCTCCATTCTGATACCTGAGCGCCACCTGCTTAGGCTATTACCCTTGTTCGCGCTACGCGCTTAGTCCGCATCCCGCGCCACCTGCTGCACGTCGGCCTGGACGATCTGCCCGGGCTCGGTATCCCGGAGCCGGCGCGCGCCGCGTTGCGCGCCCTGCTGGCCGACCTGCCGGCCGTGCCGGACGCCGCGTTCAGCGCTCAGCTCGTCGGTCCGCCAGAGACCACGCTGCCCTGTCTGGCGGTCCTGGCCAGGCACGTTGGCCAGGGGCTGCGCGACCACAACCTGACGCTGGCGCACGACCGACCCCGGCTGCGCGCGGCGCGTGGCAAGCTGGTCTTCCTCGATGGCGCGGCGCTGGCCGAGGTCGTCGCCGCCGGCGACGAGCGGCCGGCACGCGAGGCGGTCCTGTGCCTGGCCGGGGTCACGTCCGGCTCGTGCCAGCTGCTGGCGGCCCGCGAGGCGCTGCGGCTCGCCTCGTTCGTCACGACGCTGGCGCCGCTACCCTGCCTGTCCCACTGGCGCCGCGTCCACCTGTCAGGCGACGAGCGCCCGGCCCTCGGCAGGTGAGAGAGGTGGGTCGACCGGCTACGGGCGCGTGTGGGGAGTGGCCGAAGATTGCCAGATCCGCCCGTCCTGAGCCTGTGGCGTGGTTCGTGGTTCGACAGGCTCACCATGAGCGGCCTCAAGCTGCCAAACTCCGGTCCCTTCCACGCGTGTGCCCACCCTGGTCACGGCCCCACCGGCGGCGTAGCCTGAAGAGCATACCCAACGAACAACCGTCGTCCCCCTTCCAGGCGGTCGCCTCCAGCAGCGACGTCCGCGGTGCGCGCTACTGCGAGATCTTCGTCGTCGATCGCCACCTCTCAAGCTGAGCGGCAAGGTCTACAACACGCTCGGCTTGAACGACTGCCCGGGCGCTCAGTGGTCGCCATCAGCGCCGAGCGGCTCAAGGCTGATCTGGGCGCCGAGGCGATCGTCATGAACGGACCGCGCTTCTTCATGATGGACCGCATCGCCTCAGAGAACATGAGCGCCGAGGTTGTGTCGTTCGACGGTCTCACGATGCGCCTGGTCGCCGTCGTTCAGATCCCGCCCCGCCAGAGGGCGGGTTCGCAGCCGTAGACCGAGACAACTATCGAGCGCACGACGGAGCACACGTTTCTCGCAGGTAAGCCCGTGTACGAGCTGGTCCCACCGACGGGCCCGAGCTACGTGATGCAGAGCTTTGCGCACATCGTCGACAACACGCTGACTATCGACTCTCTGGCGAGCCTAGCCGATCGGCTGCGCCTGCCCAGCGGCTGGCGTTACCAGGTGCGCAACCTCGAGCAGGACATGGTGCTGCGAACGACTGGCCAGATAACTGTCATTCAGGACGACCTTCAGAACACCTATCAACGCCTCGATTCGACCACGTTGGCCTAAAGTGCTGTCATCCCTGCTGCGTGGACAAGCACTCATCCTGGTTACCATGGACATAACAATGGTGTTATAGTGGGTACGTGTGGACAGTCCTTTATCACCGCGAGGCGGAGCACGACCTCAATGGACTGCCACGGGCTGAGAGAGTGGCCGTGGACAACGCAGCGCAGAAGCTCGCGGCTCTCGGTCCCCAGCTGCCCTACCTTCGTCAGAGCGCTGTGCTGCGGCGTGGACAGACTGGAGAGCTCCGCCCTCGGTCTCGGACGTAGCGCCTGGCGAGCCCTCTACAGGCGGGTGGGAGATGTGTTTGTCATCGCGGCTATCGGGCCGGAAGCGGAGAGCGACCAGCGTGCCTTTGACCGAGCAGTACAGGCGGCGCTGAGACGACTGGACGAACCCACGCCAGAAGGAGACGGACCATGAAGCTCGCCGACATGAAGAGTCACGAGGCGGTTCTCCAGGAGCATCTGCAGGACCCAGCCTTCCGCCAGGAGTGGGAGCGCACCGCCCTCGCTCGTGCCGTCGCGCTGCAGGTCGTGCAGTACCGCGCCGACAATCGGCTCTCTCAGAGCGCGCTGGGACGGAGGTTGGGGATGCCTCAGCCAGCTATCGCCCGCCTGGAGGCCGGCGAGCACAATCCCTCGGTGGACACGCTGATGCGTTTGTCCAAGGCTCTGGGCATCGAGTTCCACATCGACATCACGCCGCAGTCGTTGGCTCTGTCCGCATGAGCCAGCACGAGTCCTCAAGCCCTTAGCCTTACCTGTAAGCCTCGATCCGCCACCCCGCGGTCGTGGCATGTTCGACGGCCAGCGCCGCGACCAGCAAGGACGACCAGGGTGGCCAGCTGCGCAACTGCCAAGACGAACATCAGGTCGAACGACAGCTCAGCGTCGAGACGCGCGCTGGCGCGGCAGACGGCTCGCTCGTCCACGGCCGCCAGTCGTCAGCGCCTCGCCCAGTAGACCGCCCGGGCTGGAACCGAGACGAAAGTATTCTCCGGGTAGCGCAGGGCGGTCAGGCGGCCGCCGCGCGAGCAGTCCGTGTCGATGTTCACCGTGCGGCCGATCCAGAGCGGCGTCGCGCGCGCCGCGTGGCCGTAGACCACCAGCGCCGGGCCGCGATACCCCTGTGCCCACGTCGATGAGGTCGGCCTGACCCGCTCGGGGAAGCCGTACGCGTCGCGGCGCCCCGTCGACGGGCCGTAGATGGCAAACTCGCGCGCTTCCGGGGAATCGCTGCCGTGAAACGCCTCGGGCAGCCCCGCGTGCGCCACCACCAGGCGACCGTCGTCCAGGACGAGGTGCGCCGGCAGCCCCGCCAGGAAGGCGCGCACGCGGTCGGCGAACTCCGGCCCCCGTGCCGCGATCGACAGCAGCGTCGCCTCCCGCTCGGGGACGGGCTCGACTGCCCGGCCGGTCAGAGCCCAGCGCAGCCCGTCGTCGTGGTTGCCCAGCACGCAGTCGGCGACCCCGGCCTGGCACAGCAGCATGACCGCCTCGAGCACGCGCGCCGAGTCGGGCCCGCGGTCGACTAGGTCGCCGACGAACGCCAGCCGGCGCTCCGTCGCGCCGTCCCCTGGCGTCGGGTACCCGAGGCGGGCCAGCAGGTCGGCCAGCTCGTCGGCACAGCCGTGGACGTCGCCAACCACGTCGATGCCCGGCCCAGCGCGCCAACTCTCGGATGTCATCAACGCCTGAGAGTACACAGCACGCCCCGTGGCTGATGGCTGATGGCTGACAGCTCGATTGACGCCCGGCGCTGGCGAGCGGTTCACTGGTCCGAGCTACCGCTTGCTGGATGCCCGTCCATGACTGTCCTACCCTCTACGCCCTTCCTCGGCTGGGATGCCGTCGAGCTGGCAAACCCGTTGCTGTGCGCCGCCGTCGTCCCCGACATCGGCGGCCGGCTCCTCCAGCTCTGGCTCGGCGACCACCCGTTCCTGTTCGTCAATCGCCGCCTCCACGGCAAGCTGTTCAGCCCCGAGGAGAACCGGGGTGACGGCACCATTGCCAGCTGGAAAAATTACGGCGGCAACAAGACCTGGCCCGCGCCGCAGGGCTGGGACGGCCCGCACCAGTGGGCCGGCCCGCCGGACCCCGTCCTCGACTCGGGCCGGTTCACGGTCACGGCCAGCGAGCCCGGGCGGGTGGTCGTCCAGAGCCCGCCCGACCCGCGCAGCGGGCTCCAGATCACGCGCCAGGTGACGCTCGACCCGCTGGCCGCCCGCCTCAGCCTGGCGCGCGAGATGCGCAACGTGAGCGACCGGCCGGTCCGCTGGTCGCTGTGGGACGTGACCCAGCTGGCGTGCGGGCAGATCGACGAGGCCGGCCGGGACGACGTTCGCCCTGGCTGCCGGATGTACGTGCCCCTGTCCGTGTCGGGAGAGGGCTACTCGGTGCTCTACGGGCCGGAGGACAGCCCGCAGTTCAGCCTGGCCGAGCCGGGCCTGTTGGTGGTCGACTACGCGGCGGCGCTGGGCAAGATCGGGGCGGACGACCGGGCGGGCTGGGTCGCGTTCGCCGACGCTGACGGAGATGGAGATGGGGATTGGGTGCTGGCCCACCAGTTCGCCTACCACGAGGGGCTGGAGTACCCGGATGGCGGCGTGAGCGTGGAGGTGTGGACGCACGGCCCGGGGGTGGCCAGTGGCGTCGACTTCTCGGCCCCGCACCTGCGCGACTTCTTCATGGAGATGGAGGTGCTCGGCCCGCTGGTCTCCCTCGCGCCCGGCGCCAGCGCGCGGGAGACGATCACGTGGGGCGCCTGCCGGTGTCCGGCACCCATCCGCGAGGTGACGCGAGCGGGCTGTGTCTCAGACCCGCTCACCGTTGACCAGTCGCCGGCTCAGGGGGTCTTCGGCGTCTTCGCGCCTGGCCAGGCGCGGCTGCGCGACGAGGCCGGCACGCTGCTGGCCAGCCTCGCCGCGACACCGCTCGTGCCGCTCCGCCTGGACGTCCCCGTGCCGCCCGACCCGCGCCGCCTCGAGCTCGTGTCGGTCGACGCGACCGGCGCCGATCGTGGCATCGTGGCCAGCTGGACCGCCTGATCTACGCCGCGACGGGGGCCTGGAGCAGGTGGTGGCGGCGCAGCACGCCCTCGATGGCCTGGCGCTCGGCGTCGCTGGGTGGGGCGAACGGCGCGGCCGGCGTGGCCTGGCACAGCCCGAGCAGCGCACAGGCGGCCTTGATGGCCGGGATGCCGGCCTGCAAGCCAATCTCGTTCAGGTCGGCCAGCGTCGTCTGCGCGGCGCGGCAGGCGCCGACGTCGCCGGCCGCGGCCACCTGGCGCATGGCGACGTAGACCCGTGGCGCGATGTTGCTGTAGCCAGGGATGAGCCCATCGCACCCCAGCAGCAGACTCGCCGCCATCACCAGCTCGTTGCCCTGGAGCACGCGGAAGTCGGGCCGCCGCGTCTTGATCGCCAGCAGCTGCTGGAAGTAGCCGAGGTCGCCTGAGGAGTCCTTGATGCCCAGGACGCGCGGCTCCTCGGCCAGCGTCTGGACGGCGTCGACGGCGAGCACGGAGTGGGTGCACTGGGGGATGTCGTAGAGGAGGACCGGCAGGTTGGTGGCGGCGAGCACCGCCTGGACGTGGCGCAGCTGGCCGGCGGCCCCGGCCGAGAAGTAGTAGGGCGAGCCGACGACGAGGGCGTCGGCGCCAGCGTCGACGGCCTGCTCGGCCGCGTCGAGGGCGGGCGCAGTGGCGGGCAGCATCAGGCCGGCGAGCACCGGCGCCCGCCCGGCGGCCGCCTCGACGGTGGCGCGGATCATGGCGCCGCGCTGCACTGTCGACAGCCAGGACCCTTCCCCGCAGCCACCGACCACGAAGATCCCCGAGCAGCCGCCCGCGAGGATGTGCTCAACCACGCGGCCCACGGCGGGCACGTCGACGGCCCCGTCCTCTGTCAGCGGTGAGATCATCGGTGGCACCACTCCGCTGAGCGCCCGCTCCCAGGTCCACCCGCTCTGCGCGGCGCTCGTGCCGTTGACGTAGGTGCTGCTCTGCATTGCCCGGTCCTTCCGCGGGCAGACCGCCCGGTGGCTAGATGGTAGCTCGCCCGGCGCCGCGCCTCAGCAGGTGGTCCGCCCGGCGTCTCCTCGGCCGCGGGCGGAGCGGGGTATACTGTGCACGGCGGGAGCCCGGAGGTGCCGGGCTGAGAGGGCACATGGCGACCTGTGCCGACCGTTTGAACCTGACCCGGATCATGCCGGCGGAGGAACCCCCGTGAGCACGAGCGCGGCCACACCTTTTTCTGTATCGCCATCGTCGCCCAGCGCCAACCAGCGCTGGGGCCAGCCCGTCGCCCTCACCATCGCGGGCTCGGACTCCGGTGGCGGCGCCGGCATCCAGGCCGACCTCAAGACCTTCCAGGCCTTCGGCGTCTACGGCGCGAGCGTCGTCACGGCGGTCACGGCGCAGAACACAGTAGGCGTCCAGGCCGTGCACGACATCCCGGCCGACGTCGTCGCCGCCCAGATCGACGCGGTGGTCCAGGACATCGGGGTCGATGGCGTGAAGACGGGCATGCTGTCCACCGGCGAGATCATCCTCGCCGTGGCCGACCGGGTCCGCCACTGGGACATCGGCGGGGTCCTAGTGGTCGACCCGGTCATGGTGTCCACCAAGAGCGGCGCTCGGCTGCTGCGGGTGGAGGCCGTCGCCACGCTGAAGGACGCGCTCCTGCCGCTGGCCGCGGTCGTGACGCCGAACATCCCCGAGGCCGAGGTGCTGGTCGGGCACGAGCTGGCCGACGACCAGGCCATCCGCGAGGCCGCGCGCCAGATCTGGGCGCTCGGGCCGCGCGCCGTGGTCATGAAGGGCGGCCACCGCACTGGCGACGCGGTCGACCTGCTGTTCGACGGCCACGAGTTCCACGCTTTCAGCAGCCGGCGCGAGCACACAACGAGCACCCACGGCACAGGCTGCACGTTCTCGGCCGCTATCGCCGCCGGGCTGGCGCGCGGCGAGGACGTCGTGGCCGCTGTTGGGTCGGCCAAGGTGTACGTCGCCGAAGCGATCCGCCGCGCCCGGCCGCTGGGCGCCGGCCACGGCCCGGTGGCGCACGACTGGCCGCTCGTGCGGCCCCTGCGGGTGGAGACGCCGTGACCGCCGCCCTCGCCGACGGTGCGCTCAACTACGACGTCGCCGTCGCCGCGGCCCTCGACGCCATTCGGGCGCGCCGCCCGCTGGTCCACTGCATCACCAACGACGTCACGGTGGGTCGCGTGGCCGACGCCATCGCCGCCATCGGCGCCGTGCCGGTGATGGCCAGCGCGCCCGAGGAGTCCGCCGACGTGGCGGCGCAGGCGCAGGCGCTCGTGCTCAACCTCGGCACGCCGAGTGGGCCGCGGTGGCTGGCCGCCCGCGCGGCGGGCGCGGGCGCCCGCGACGCTGGGGTGCCGGTCGTCCTGGACCCGGTCGGCTGCGGCGCCACCCCGTGGCGGACGCGGCAGGTGCGCGACCTGCACGCGGCGGTGCAGCCGGACATCGTGCGCGGCAACCCGCCCGAGATCGCCGCCCTGGCCCATCTGCCGGCAGGCGGCTGGGTCTTGCGCGGGGTGGCGGCCGACGAGACGGGGGCGGGCGATGTGGCCCAGCTGGTCCAGCTGGCCCAGGCGGCGAGTCGGGTGCTGGGCAGCGTCGCCGTCGTGACCGGGCCGAGCGACGCGGTGAGCGACGGCCGCCGCGTCGAGACGTTCGCCGGCGGTGCGAAGGCGCTGGCCGGGTTGGTGGGCGCGGGCGACGTGCTCAGCGCGCTGGTCGGCGTGTGCCGAGCGGTGGTGCCGGACAGCTACACCGCGTGTCTGGTGGCGGTGCGGCTGTTCGCCGCCGCCGGCCGGGCCGCCGCGCGGAGCGCGTCCGGGCCCGGGACGCTGTGGCCCCGGCTGCTTGACGCATTGAGTACCCTTACGCCAGACGTCTTTCGGGGGGATGGCGCAGGACTCCCGGGTCAGGTAGGGGGCTCGACTATGGCACACTGGGCGGGCGGCGGGTTGCCGGCCGCGCTTCGGGTATATCTGCTCGCGGACACGGGCCTGCTGGCGCTGGACGAGCTGCCGTCGGCAGTCGCGGCCGCGATCCGTGGCGGCGTGACAGCCGTGCAGCTGCGCGCCAAAGAGGTCACCACCCTCGAATATCTGGACCTGGCCCGGACCGTGGGCGGCGTCTGCCGCGCCGGCGGTGTGCCGTTCATCGTCAACGACCGGGTCGACGTCGCGCTGGCGTCTGAGGCAGACGGCGCCCACGTTGGCCACCTGGGAGAGGAGGACCTCGGCCCCAAGGACGCCAGGCGACTGCTCGGCGCCGAGGCAATAGTCGGCGTGTCGGTCGCCAGCGCCCAGGAGGCGCGGGTCGCGACCGCCGACGGGGCGAGCTACGTCTCGGCCGGGCCGATGTTCACCACGACGACCAAGAGCAACGCTGGACCAGCCGCAGGCGAGGGGCTGCTGCGGTCGGTCCGCGCGGCCACCCGGGTGCCCCTGGTCGTGATCGGCGGGATCACCGCGGCGCGCGCCGCCGCCCTCTACGCCGCCGGCGCCGACGGCGTCTGCGTCGGCGCCGCTATCCTGCGCGCCCCCGACCCGGAAGCGGCGGCACGCGCGTTCTTCGAGTCGGCCGCCGGGACCGACCGCTGATGAGCGCCCTGTCCCACCCGGTCCGCCGCTGGGAGCGCGGCGATCTGCCGGCGTCGCAGCGGCTGGCCCTGAGCGCCGTGTTCGTGGCGCTGGGCACCGTGCTGTCGGTGGTCTCCATCCCGGCGGGTCCGGCCAAGGTGTTCCCTTTCCAGCACATGATCAACGTCCTCAGCGGCGTGCTGCTCGGACCCTGGTACGCGGTGCTCACGGCGCTGGGCATCAGTCTGCTGCGCAACGCGCTGGGCACAGGGACGTTTTTGGCTTTCCCCGGCTCGATGATCGGGGCGCTGCTCGTCGGCCTCGGCTACCACTACGTGCGCCGCACCGACCTCATGGCCCTGCTCGAGCCGGTCGGCACGGTCCTCATCGGGGGCTTTGTCGGCTACCTGCTGATCGCGCCGCTGACGGCGCCAGTGCAGCTGCTGGGGTTCATTGCCGCCCGCCCCAGTGCGCCGTACCTTGGCCTGACCGGAGCGCTGGCGGTCATCGTGTCGTTCGGCGTCAGCAGTATTCCCGGCTCGCTGCTCGGCCTCGTCATGCTACGGGCGCTGCGACGCGCCGGGGTCGGCCTTGCGCCTGCCCGCCGCGGCTCCCCCAACGCCCAGCCCGACCGCGCCTGAGGGGCGGCCGGTCGCGGCGCTGCGCGGCGTGTCCTTCTGGTACCCGGGCACACAGGACGTCCACCCGACGCTCGCCGACGTCGACCTGACGCTCGCCGCCGGCGCGATCGTCCTCCTCTGTGGCCCAAGCGGCAGCGGCAAGTCGACGTTCTTGCGCCTCCTGCTCGGCCTGGTGCCTCAGCTCTCCGGTGGGCGGCTCGCCGGCAGCATCAGCGTTCTCGACCGCGATCCGACGCGCGTGCCACCGCGCGAGATGGCGGCGGCGGGTGTCGGCCTGCTGTTCCAGAACCCGGTCGAGGGGTTCGTCGCCGAGCGCGTCGACGAGGAAGTGGGGTTTGGACCGGAGAACCTCGGTTTGCCGGTGGGGGAGATCGACCGCCGTGTCGCCGACAGCCTGGCCGCCGTCGGCCTGGCCGGGTTGGCGCGGCGGCGGACGCGCGAGCTGTCGGCGGGCCAGCAGCAGCGGGTGGCTCTGGCCGGCGCGCTGGCGCTCCAGCCGCGCCTGCTGCTGCTCGACGAGCCGACGGCGCACCTGGACCCGGCGTCGGCCCGGTCCGCGCTGGCGCTGATCGCGCGCTTGAACAGCGAGCGCGGTACGACTGTGCTGCTGAGCGAGCATCGCCTGGGACTGGCGGCGCCGTTGGTCGAGCGGATCCTCGTCCTGGTGGGCGGACGGGTGACCCACGACGGGCCGCCGCGGGCGGTGCTCGCCGAGCCTGGCTTGCCGGGCGCCGGCGTGCCGGTCCCGCGGGCGACGCAAGCGGCTGTCAGCCTCCGGCTGCCGCCGCCCGTGCCGCTCACGCCAGACGAGCTGGCCGACGCTGTGCTGGCTTTTCGGCCTGACGAATCCATGAGCAGCAGCGCATCAGGCGCTTCTCGCCCTTCGACAGGCTCAGGACGAGCGGAAACGGTCCAGCGTCGGTCACACCAACCGTGTGACCGGGCGCCACGCGAGCGGCCACGGGGGGACGCGGCATTAATTTTCGACCACGTCTGGTTCGCTTACGGGGCTGGCGCGGCGGTGGTCGCCGACGTGTCGTTCGGGCTATGGCCGGGCGAGCGCGTGGCCCTGGTCGGCCCAAGCGGCGCCGGCAAGAGTACCTTGGCGCGGCTGGCGCTCGGGCTGCTCCGGCCCGAGCGCGGTCGTGTCACCCTGGCCGGCCTGCCGACCGACGGCACCCCCTTCCCGGCCCTGGCCAGGGTGGGCGGGCTGGTGCTCCAGAATCCGCTCCACCAGCTCCTCGCCGAGCGTGTCGACGACGAGCTCGCCCTGGGGCTCCAGGATCTGGCGCCCGCTGACAGGTCGGCCCGGGTGGAGGCGCTCCTGGACAGCTTGGACCTGCGCCCGCTGCGCGACCGCCACCCGCTGGCGCTGAGCGAGGGCCAAAGGCGGCGCGTGGCGCTGGCGGCGGTCCTGGCCCGCCGGCCGCGGGTCCTGGTGCTCGACGAGCCAACGCTCGGGCAGGACGAGCGGCAGCGGGCGGCGCTCGTCGGCATCGTCGCCGACCTCGCGTCCGGGGGCGCCGCCGTGCTGGCCATCAGCCACGATCCCGAGTTCGTCAACGATGGCTGCGACCGCGTGCTGGCCCTGGACGACGGGCGCCTGGCGGCGGACGTCGACCTGGCCACCTGGTCGCCCGAGCGGGTCGAGGCCGCGGGTGTGCCCCTGGCGGACGTGCCGGCCGCGGCGCTGCGCCTCAGCCGGCTGGGCCAGCCGGTGCGGGCCCGCGCCAGCGCCGACCTAAGCAGGTGGTCCTAGTGTTAAGTCTTGCTCCATTCTGATCATCTGAGCTCCACCTGCTTAGGTCCTTGCCTTTACTCGCGCTACGCGCTCAGTGGCCCTTTCGGGTGAGCGGGTGAGCGGGTGAGCGGGTGAGGGGGTGAAAGGGCTGGACCCGCGCGCCCAGCTCGCCTGGCTGGTCGTCGGCGTGCTGGCGGCTCTGCTCGGTGGTGACGTCGGGCTGATCGCGGCCGCCTGCCTGGCCGGCGCCGGCGTGCTCGCCGGACGCGCCGCCAGCGTGTGGCTGCGCCTGGTCCGGGTGGTGCTGCCACTCGCGCTGGTGGTCATGGTTCTCGACGGGCTGGCGGGCGACTGGCCAACCGGGGCGCGGGCCGCCCTGCGGCTGGTGGTGGTGGCCAGCCTCGGCAGCGTCTTCGCCACGATCGCCGACGGCGAGGCGCTGGTGGCCGGCCTCCGGGCGCTGCGGGTTCCGTACGCGGCCGTGTTCGTCCTCGTGGCGGGGGCCCGCTTCATCCCAACCGCCACCGCCGACCTGGCCAGCGTGCGGGACTCGGCGCGGCTGCGCGGGCTGAGCGTGGACGGCCCCCCGTGGCGCCAGCTGGCCGGCTGGCGGATCCTGCTGGTGCCTGTGCTGGTGGGCACTGTGCGACGCGGGCTGCAGCTGGGCGAGGCGATGGAAGCCCGCGCTTTCGGGGCCGGCACGCGCCGCACGGTGCGGCACGTGCTCCATTGGCGCTGGCGGGACAGCATCGGGCTGGCGAGCGCGGCCGCGTTCGCCGCGCTGGTCGTGGTGGGTCAGGCCGTCTCGAGCAGCCCGCGGTAGAAGAGGCGCAGGTCGGGCGGCATCTGGGCGGCGTCCGCCATGACGCCGGAGCAGAAGCCGGCGAACGTCTCGTGGTCGTTCTCCTCGGCCAGCATGCCGCGCCAGAAGCCCGTGGGCGAGCTCGGGTCGAGCTGCGTCGGGATGCCGTGGCAGTACACCCGAGCGAGCTCGGCGACGCGCTCGAAACCCGCGGCCGGCGCCTCGTTGCCCAGCCGCCGCAGGAGGTCCAGCAGGGCCGCCTGGCGCGCCGACCGCTCCCGCTCCCACCAGGCGTGCGCCAGCTCGTGGACGGCAGCCTCGTCCTGGGCGCCGCGCAGCACGACCAGGCCGCGATCGCCAAACCAGTAGCCGCCGCCGAGCGGCTCAGCCACGGTGCCCATCTCGAGGCGGAGCGTTCGGAAGTAGGCGATGGCCTCCTCGGTGAACGGCTGGCGCCGCCACAGACCGTCGAACCACGCTCGCACGTCCGGCGCCGGCGCCATCCGGTCGATGCCGAAGTACTCCCGCATCTCGGGGCTGGCGGGCACGGTCGCCGGCCCCTCCGGCGGCGCACTTTGTCGGTGTCCAGGGCGGAAGTGGTCCAGGAAGGGCACGGGGAAGAGGGAAAAGACGGCTACGCGGCGTTGCCGAGGAAGGTGTGCACGCGTTCGGTCAGCGCCGTCACGACGGGCAGCGAGCGCAGCCGCTGGTAGCGGCGCGAGCGCCAGTAGAGCGCGAGGCTGCCGCGGTGGAGGCCGCGCAGGACGGCGCGCGAGAAAGGCCCGCGCCCGGGCCCGAGGTCGCGGCAGTAGACGAGTCGCGGGGCCGCCTCCAGCCGGCCGCCGAGGATGGCGCGGGCCACCGCGTCGGCCACGACCTCCTCGCGGATCTCGTGCGGCGCCCGCTCGCACGGCTCGCGGCCCGGGACGTACTCGAAGCGGGCGGCCAGCGCCAGCGTCGGGTGGTCGTCGCCCAGCAGGGCGTGCGCGACGAGATGGGCGTACACCTCCAGGCGCTCCTCGTCGGCGAGCTCGCGGTTGACCACGATCTCCATGCCGTAGGGCGAGGACATCAGGAAGCCCTTGAGGTCGTGCAGCCGGGCCGTGTCGTCGCAGCGGATGCCCAGCTCCTCGAGCAGGCGGCGGGCGGCGGAGGCGCGGGAGCGGGGCGTGCCCAGCCGACCGCTGAAGGCGTGCAGGCTGAGCACGCGCGCCAGGCTGGCCGCCGTCATCTCGGCCTGGGCGACGAGGCTAACCAAGCCGCCCCCCGTGCTCGTCGATGCCCAGGACGTGCCACAGCAGGCGCCCACGGACGACGACCTGGTCGACCAGGCTGAGCTGGCGGTAGGTGCGCAGCAGGTCGTCGAACTGGACCAGGTCGGTGGCGTTCCAGGGCAGGTAGTAGCCGGCCAGCGCCAGCAGGTCCTGGAACACCGCCGAGGAGAGCGCCTCGCAGCACAGCGCCCAGCCGACGATCCGCTCGAGCGTGAGCGGCGCGTCGAGCAGGCCCTGCTCGTAGCGACTCACCATGCTCTGGGTGACGTGGTAGCCGAGCTCCTCGAGGTCACCAGCCAGCTTGGCCTGGCTGCGCGGTGGCCGAGGGTGGGTCTGGCGCATCTCGCGGAGGGAGGTGCCGACGCGGTTCTTGATGGCTGTCCACCTGGCTACCTGGACTTCATCGCGGTCGCTCATGGTTCAGGCTTCACGCTTCACGCTTTTCTGTGCTCTATGCAGCTCCGTCACGGGGGAGGATACGGCGCGCCGGGCCGCGTCGCCTATGCGCGTCGGGCATTGTGCACTGAAAAGCGGGGCGCTTTTCTAGGTGCGGGTAAGATTCGAGGCAGAGCCACCCGGAGTCAGGCACAGTCCGTGCATTCTGGGGTATGGTACGTTCGGAAAGGACTGAAAGAACCGATGCAGGTGTTGAAGGCGCCGGGGACTGTTGTGGCGCTGCGCCGGCTGAAGCTCGAGACGCATCAGCCGATCCAGCTCCTCGACATTACGGACCGCGTCGAGGACGTCGTTCGCGCCGCTGGCCTCCGGGACGGGTCCGTCACGATCTTCTCGCGCCACACCACGGCCGCGATCCGCATACAGGAGGACGAGCCGCTCCTCCTGGAAGACCTCCGCGCCTTCCTGGAGCGCTGCGCCCCCGCCTCGGCACATTACCGTCACAACGACTTCCGCCTGCGCACCGTCCACATGCACGAGGACGAGAGCCCCAACGGCCACTCCCACTGCCTCCAGCTCCTGCTGGGCAGCAGCGAGTCGGTCCCCGTCGCGGACGGCGAGCTGCTCCTCGGCACCTGGCAGCGCATCTTCCTGGTCGAGCTCGACGGACCGCGGCCGGCGCGGGAGATCATCGTCCAGACGGTGGGGACGAGCGACTGACCTCGTAGACCGTGGCGGACGGGAAGGCGGCCAGCCGCCGTGGCGCCGCCCAGCCAGCGCCGGCTAGCGGCGCGACGTCCCCGGCCGGTGCCGTGACCAGGTACACGCGGTCGCTGCTCGCCGGGTCGCGCACCAGCGCGGCCGGGTCCATCCCGTAGCGGCGGAACTCGTACTGGAGCTGCGGCAGCGAGGCCGGCGCGGTGGTCACCACGCTGTCGCTGCCCCGCAAGCGGTCCCGCAGCAGAAGGGTGACCCCTTCGGCGCCTGGGAAGGAGCCGGTCTCCGCGGACGCCAGCACGGAGCCGTTGGCCAGCACCAGAGCGCCGAGCGTGGCGGCGACGCCGACCGCTGCCACGTCCAGCAGCCCGGTCGGGCGCCCGTGGCGGAGCAGGGGGCGGGCCGCCGCGACCAGGCCGGCCGACGCGGTTGTCAGGAACACGGGCAGCAGGAACAGCCAGACCCGCTCGAACGGGACTACCCGCTGGACGAGCAGGAGCGGCAGGCAGGCCACGGGCGCGGCCAGCGCGACGGGCATGCCGCCGTAGCCCAGGGCCCGGCGTCGGACCAGCGCACCGGCGAAGCCGAGGACGAGCAGGACCACCACAGGCGCCGGTAGGTCACGCGTCCAGAGGTCCCAGGTCGAACGCAATGACCGGGGCAGGTCCGTGGCGAACGACGTGGCGTCGAGTGGTGTGACGAAGCGGTTGCTCAGCAGGTTCTCGGGCCCGGAGACGATGATGGGGGGCAGGTACAGGAGGAAGGTCAGCAGGGCGGTCGCGCCGAGCACGCCGGCGAGAGTGAGGACGGCCCCCGCCCGCGGCTGCCCCGACGCCTGGCTTCGGCTCAGGCCTAAACTTAGACTTAGGAGCGCCCAGGCGAGCCAGACCATCACCACCGCGAAGGCGTAGAGCATGGTCGGGATGGTGTAGAAGCCGAGGGCGGCGGCGCCGGCCAGCGCCACCGCGGCCAGGCGGTTGCCGGTGGCGGCCACGTACGCGGCCAATGCCAGCGCTACCAGGAACCACAGGGTGAGCAGGCTGTAGCCGCGCGCGTTCGTCGAGTACTCGACAAGGCTGGACGACGCCGCCACGAGCGCCGCGGCCAGGAGCGCGGCGTCCCGTCCGTACACCAGCCGGGCCACGACGTAGGTGGCGGGGACGACCAGAATGCCGGCCAGGAAGGCCGGCAGGCGGACGGCCCAGGGCGCGTCGCCGAACAGGGACCAGGCGACGTGCACCAGGAGCGTGTGCAGCAGCTGGTTGTTCGGGTCGGGGTAGTAGGACAGGGCGTAGTACAGCGGCCGGGAAGCGAACTCGGTGAACGTGAGCGCCTCGTCGTACCTGATCGGCTGGCCGAGAAAGGCCAGCCGCAGAGCGACCGCGCCGACGGCGATCGCCGCGAGCGCCACCAGGTGCGTGGCGCTCTCCCCGCGCACGGTCCGCGCGCCGTGGGCCAGGTCGGCCCGAAAACGGGGCGCCGCGCCCAGAGCGTCGCCGACCAGCACCGCCGCCTGGCCGCGGCCGGCCACGAGCGCCAGGCCGGCGACGGCGAGCACCGCGCCCGCGAGGCGCAGCCGCTCCGCCAGGTGCTGGAACAGGGCCACGGTGAAGGCGCCAGCGCCGGCGTCGGCGCGCGCGGCGCCCAGGCGCGACTGGAGCAGGCTCGTCGGCAGGAGCGACGCGGCGAAGAGCAGGCCCGCGGCGACGGCGAGGAGCACGGGCAGCAGCAGCACCAGGCGGGCCGCCCACCGCTGGGCCCCAGGCTGGCGCGGGCTGGGCCTCCCCAGGGAGGCGAACGGGCGGGACTCGGCCACGGCGCAGCGCGCTAACGATAACAGGGCGGCATCGCAGATCCGTGGGGTGGCGCTCACTCACGCTGTAGAATCGTTCTCCCGATGGCTGCCGCCGTGTCCCTGCCGACGCTGACCGGGGGCGCGGTGGAGCGGGTCAGGCGCTCGGGCATGCTCGACCTCCTGCTCGCGGTGGGCGTCCTCCTCAGCCTCGGGCGCTTCCTGGCCACCGCCCTCGGCTACGGCATCCCCGCCTGGTTCAGCGAGGAGCTGCCGCCGCTCATCGGTCTGCTGGCGCATGGCGAGCCGATCACGGCCATCGACGTGCGCCAGTACGGCGTCGTCACCTTCCTGGTCTACGACCCCGCTGTGCGGCTGCTCGGCCCGGATCTCCACCCCCTGGCGGCGTACGGGCTCGTCGTGTCCCTGGTCGCGTCGCTGGCGGCGCTCATCCTCATCGCGCGGCACCTGTTCGCCGGCCACCGCCGCGACGCGCTGGTGCTGGCGCTGCTCTGGCTCAACTTCGTGCCTCTGCTGTACGTCGTCGCCCAGCGCATGGTCGATGCCTGGCAGCTGCTGTTCCTGAGCGCGGCGTTCGTGCTCTTCTCCAACTCCAGCGCCAGCCCCCGCTGGCGACGGCTCGCCGGGGTGCCGCTGGCGCTGGCCGCGATGACGAAGATCCTGCCGGCGCTCCTGCTGGTGTACCTGCTCATCCGCGACTGGCGCGCCGGCGTGCTGAGCCTGGCCGTGGTGGGCGCACTGCTGGGCGTTGGGCAAGCCCTGTACGGGACCCTCATGGGCTTCGGCTACCCGGTCTGGCTGCTCTCGTCGGGCGGCGGCACCGTCGCGGCCTGGTCCACGCACTACGAGAACAACTCCCTGCGGGGGCTGATCTACAAGGCGGCGGCTGGCTTCCGCCTGGAGCCGGACACCAAGACGTACGTGCTCGCGGCCGAGTGGCAGCCGTTTCTCAACGCGCTCAGCTACGCGCTGGCGTTCGCCCTGGTCGGGTACCTGCTGCTGGTGGCCTGGCGGAGTCGGAGCGCCGCGTCGCCGCGGCGGCGGGCCATCGAGCTGGGCCTGGCCTTCGTCACCATGCTGCTGGTCTCGCCGCACACGGCCCACGACTACACGGCGGTCATGCTGCCGGTCATCGCGCTGTGGATCGCCCTGTGGCGGTGCGGCGCTCCGCGGGCCTGGGCACGGCCGCTGGTGGTGGCGAGCGCCCTGTCAGCCTTCCTCATCGGCGTTTTTCTGCCGATGTCGGTGATGGCGCGCCTGATACCCATCGACGCCCTCCTGGCGGCCACCCACAACGCGGCGAACGTCTACTTCGCGGGCGATCCCATCGGGCGTGGTATTGGCGCCTACGACTTTCTCGGCTTCCCCGGCGTCGGCCTTCTCCTGGCCTGGGGCGTCATGGCGGTCCTGGAGCATCAGAGCAGGCGGGCGGTGCCAGAATCGGCAGGCGTGCCGCTGGCGGACACGGTCCGGCCCGAGATAGCCGTTCTGGGCAGCACGTAGACGGCGAGGGCCAGGATGCAGGCCACGCCCAGCGCCCCGACGGAGACGAGCCTCGGGATCGGGGCGTCGCCTCCCGTGCGCGCCACGAACAGGCAGTTGGCCACGGCGATGGCCCAGACCCACGCGGTCGGCTGGGCGGCGGTGGCCATGACGGCGGCGGCCACCAGCGCCGGGAAGACGACCTCCGCCATGCGCTCCGGCGAGCCCACGAACGGCGCCGCCAGGGCGGCCAGGCCGAAGACCAGGCTCGCCCGCCGCGCGTGATCGGGTAGGCAGCGGTAGCCGCGGGGCGCCAGGAGCCACAGCGCGCCGAAGCTGGCGAACAGGAGGAAGAGCGCGCGGCCAGCGCCGAGGGAGGGCAGGCCATTGGCCCACCACGACGTGGCGTAGTCGCCGATGCCTGTTCCTGGCACGGCCAGCATGAGCGCCACGACGACCCCGAGCGAGGGCGCGGCAACGCCAGCGGCGCGGGCAGCGCCGCGCCTGCCAGCGCCGGGTGGCCAGGCGGCGGCGGCGGCCGCGACCGCGGCGATGGCGACAGTCTCGCGGGCGAGCGCGCCGACACCGCCGAGCAGGGCCGCCAGCCACCAACGACGCTGCACGGTGGCGAGCCAGAGGCCGGCCACGAAGGCCCACGCCAGCGGGTCGACGAGCGCGTACTCGCGCAGGTTGGGCGCGACGGCCCAGGTGCCCAGCAGGAGCGGAACGCTGGCCAGCGCCCGGCCGCCGGCCACCCCGAGCGCTCGGGTGGAGCCCCAGGTCAGGAGTGAGGCCACGAACAGCGACGCGATGGTGAGCAGGTGAAAGCCCGGCAGCGGGTCGAGCGGCAGAGCGTGGACGAGCCAGGGGGCCAGCACGCGTCGGGCGTGCCAGGTCGAGGCCGCCCCGCTCTCGAGGCCGCTGCGGGCGAAGGCGACGTAGTGCGCGCCGTCCCCGGTGAGTGGGGCTGTCGGGACGAGCCAGAGCAGGAGCGCCAGGCCGAGGGCCGCCACCAGGACCGCAGATCCAGCCTCCCAGCGCCGGAGCGCGCGGGTCACGAGAGGCCTGTTGGATGCAGCCGCTGCCGGGCGGCGTCGACGCGATCGGCGCGCACCCACAGATCGCGCAGCACGGGATCCTGCGGATCGAGGGGGGCGTACGCTCCCTTGAGGAAGTCGAGGACGCCGCGGCCAAACTCACGGGGCAGGTACTGGCCGTTGACCGGCTCGTCCCCCAGGAAGACGACCACGGGTGGTCGACTGGACTGGAGCTCGGCGGTCAGGTCGGCCTCGGTGGCGGGGTCGGCCGCCTGCCAGGGAAAGTAGAAGGGGTACTTCGTCGCTGGCAGCCGGCCGGTGGCGAGGAAGAGGTAGGGGTCGTACGGCGCGACGAACAGCCGCTCCTGGGGCGTGGTGAGCGCGTCGACGACCGCCACGTAGGGCGACCGGTAGTACGGTGCGTGGGCGAAGTCGTACGAGCGGGCGAGGTTCGCCGCGAACACGGCTGCCAGGCCGAGGAACAGCAGCGACGGGACTACCCGGAGAGCGTCCGGGGGGCGCCAGGGCTGGCCACGAGCCGAGCGCGCCCAGCGCAGCACGGTCCCGCCGGCGTGGCTGAGGCAGAGCGCCGCGCTGAAGTAGGACGCCATGTAGTAAGCGCCCTCGGGGCGAACGCGGGTCAGCGCGATGAAGGCGTAGTACAGCAGCGCCATGGCGGGTCCCCGCGTGCGGAGCGTGACCCAGGCAGCGCCGAGGTTGGCCACGATGAGGAAGAAGTCGGCGCTCAGGGGTCGAGCGAGATTGAGCCGCAGGTAGGTCCGGTACTGTGCTTCCCAATCGTGGACCATACCCGCCGCGCTCGGGTTCATCACGTAGCGCGAGTAGTACAGCTGGTTGAAGACGTAGGCGTCGTACACGAACGAGCCGAGCGCGCCGATCGCCCAGAGCCACGCCAGGACCACGAGGTGCGGGACCAGGACGATGGCGAGCAGCGACGCCGCCTGGCGCGCCTGCGCCCGGGCCGATGCGCCCCGCCGCACCGCCACGACCCGCGCCGCCAGGTAACAGGCGGCCAGCAGCAGCAGCGGGTAGAGGGCGAGCAGCGACGACTGCACGGCGACGAAGATGGCCAGGGACAGGGCGGCTTGGTCGCGGAGGCGGAAGGTCGAGGCTGGGTCCGCGTAGAACAGGAGCGCCGCGGCGACGACGCCGTAGCCGGCGATGGTGCCGGCGTGCAGCATCTCGCCCCACTGGATGGTGTGGGCGAAGACGGTGATCGTCGCCCAGGTGTACAGAACCGGCGGCGCGATCCGGTGGCGGAAGCCGACGACGATAGCCAGCGTGCCGGCGACCAGGACGGCGTTGCTGAAGAGGCGGAACTCCTCCAGCCGGGCGGCGCCGAACAGGGCCGGGATGGCCGCCAGGTAGTAGACGAACGGCATGTGCGACGAGAAGTAGTCGGCGTAGAGCCGGGCGCCGCGCACGATGAGGTAGGCGCCCAGGAGATTGTCGGACTCGTCTTCGAATTGGCGCGGGGAGCTCAGGAACAGGAGGGCGACCGCCAACCCGTAGCAGACCAGGAACGCTCGGGCCCCAGTCGAGAGGCGCACCCCGGCCGGCACCGGCAGCACGAGCGCCTGGCGGGCGGTCTGGCGCGCGCTCACGGCCTGAGCGCGTAGCGCGAACAGAGGCAAGAGCCTAAGCGGGTGGAGCTCATGCGCCTACTGGCCCGCAACTATAGAGGCAGGGGCTGGCGAGAGGAGAGGTCGGAACCTGCTACGCTGCGCGCGTGGCGTCTTGGCGCCTCCTGGCGCTTCTCGCCATTGGCCTCGGGGTGCTGGCGCTGCGGGGGTGTGAGCGGTACACGCAGGAGTTTCAAACGCTCCCCGCGCTGGACTGGCTGGACGCGGGCCCGTTCAGCCAGGCTGGGGCGGTGCCACCGGCCGCCGAGCTGGGGCGGGGCCTGGCCCAGGCGGTGCCGTACCTGCCGCTGCGTGACGACGCCGTGCCCTACAGCCCGGACGTCGCGCCGCCGGGCCGGACGCAGGTGACCGCCAGCGGCGTCCGCGACGCCGCGCGCATCTCTTTCGGCATCGGCAGCGTCGTCGCCCCCGCGCCGCCGGGCCGGGACGAGGTCAGCGTGAGCCTGGAGGTCATCGTCTTCTACCGGACCCAGCGGGCGGCGGCGTGGGCCGAGCTCCTGACCCGCGAGATGGACATCCGCGACCCGCAGAGCGGCGCGCTGCAGTTCCGCACCGGTGGCCCGGATGGGCCGGACCGCGTCTGGGTCACGGTGCCGCGGGAGGCGACGGCCCGCACCGGCGAGTCGACTGTGCTCGGTGACCGCGGTCCGGTCACCTTCGAGCTCAAGGCGCGGATCGTCCGCTCCACGATGCAGGACCCGCGGGAGCTGGTCGAGCTGGCCGGCCGCGCCGAAGCGCTGGCCCGTGCCACGGCGGCCGCCTGGACCGCGTGGCTGATCCGCCAGCCCGGTGTTTGATCAGGATCAGGATCAGGATCAGGATCAGGGTAACCTACAATCCGGCGGACGCGGCGCGCGGCCCCCGCCGTGGAGCCCACGCGCCCCTCTTTTGTCCCGCTTGTCCCGCTTGTCCCGCCCAGTCCGCCTACTCGATCGGCTCGTCGCCGGGCTCGCGCTTGGCGCTGGCGCGGTGTTCCTGCTGCCGGTGGCCGTGGTGGCGCGGGCGCGGCGGCTCCTGGATCGCCGCGGCGGGCGCCGCATCATGTACCTGGGCACCGGGCAGATCGCTCAGGTCTTTCCCCGCAACGGCGTCAATCTGTTCCTGGAGCGCGAGTGCAGCGACTTCGGTGGCCTGTTCGAGCAGCTCTGGAACGTCCACTTTCCGGCTGGCGCCCGTGGCGTCCACCACCTGACCGCGCGCCACCACCTCGTCGACTTCGACCTGCCGCTGCCGCGCGGCGCGCGGCGCTGGCGCGTCACCGCGACGGCCGTGCGCGAGCTGGCGTTTCTGGCGTGGGTGCTGCCGTTCGCCAGTCGGAACGGGGTGACCGTAGCCACGGCGACCAACCCGTACCTGCAGGGGTTGAACGCCGCCATCCTGGGCGCCGTCCTGGGCATCCCCTACGGCGTCATCATCACCCGTGATTTCGACTGGGACTGGACAGTGCTCGGGAAGCAGGCGTTCCCGTCCGTGTTCCCGTCGCGGGCGGTCGAGAAGCGGGTGGAGCGCGTGGTCCTGGCCAGGGCGGCGCTGGTGCTGGCTGATCGCCGCTACTACCGCGACTTCGCGGTACGCAACGGCGCACTGCCGGAGCGCGCGGTCGCGACCCGCGTCCTGGCGGATACGGCGTACGCCGCCGCACGGCCGACTCCCAGCGCCCGCCAGCGGTACGGTCTCGGGCCTGGCCAGTTGCTCGTGTACGTGGGTCGGCTGGACAGGGACAAGTTCGCTGGCGACCTGGTCGAGTGCCTGGCGCGGGTGCGCCAGCAATTCCCGACCGTCCAGCTGGCGTGCTGCGGGACGGGGGCGCTGATGGCGAGCATGGGCGAGGAGGCGGAGCGACGCGGGGTCGGCGCCGGGCTGCGCTTTCTGGGCGCCCTGCCGCTGGCCCAGCTGGCGGAGTTGGTCGCCAGCAGCGACGTCGTCGTGGCGCCGCACATGGGGTACACCCTTGTGGAAGCCGGGATGACGGGTGTGCCCATCGCCACCTACGACTACGACTACCACGGCGAGGTGCTGCAGGACGGCGTCTCGGGGCTGCTGGCGCCGTTCCGCGACGTGGCCGCTCTGGCCGACCGCGTGTGCTGGGCGCTGGCCAACCCGGACGCGGCGCGCGCGCTCGGGGAGCGGGCCCGCGAGCGGCTGCTGGCCGAGCACGCGCCGACGGCGGTGATCCCCCTGTACCGGGCTGCCTACCAGCGGGTCCTGGCGAGCGGCCGGGAGGACTGGCGCGTGCAGGGTCCACACGCGACGGTCTAGAGTGCTGCCCGCGATGGTCGCCGCGCCCGCGTCCGCTTCTGCTTCAAGCGCGCGCCACGCCGGGGCGCCGAGCGCCGCCGTGGCGACCTCCGCGACGTTCGGCGACGGTCGGCTCCGGGCCGCGTACGTCGGCGCGTTCGCCTTCTGGATGCTGACCCGGTGCCTCATGCTCGTCCACCAGGGCGCGTGGCCCTGGATGAACGCGTTCGTCTTCTGGGCGGCGCAGGGCCTGATCAGAGGCGACTGGAACCAGGCGGTCAGGCCACCGCTGCCGGCCATCCTCGGGATCCCGCTCGTTGCCGCCGGCGGCAACGAGGGCCAGGTGATCGCTGTCCTGTACCTGCTGGCCAGCGCCGCCCAGTTCGCGGCCTTCGTGGTCGTGGCGCGGCTGCTGTTCCGCGATCGGCCGTTCGAGCAGATCCTGGCCATCGTCGTGTTCTTGCTGCTGCCGTTGAACCACTCGATCCACCACTACCGCGACCTGCCAGTCGTGCTGGGGAGCGCCGGAGCGTTCCTGCTGGCCGCCCACTTCCTGTGGGCAGTGCGGTCGGGCGGCGCGCCCGTGTGGCGGGTCGGCTCGGTCGGCTGGGTGGTTGGCGCGGCCGTGCTCGGCACTTGGAGCCGCTTCGAGATCCTGTCTTTCATGGGCGCCATGGTGCTCATCGCGCTGGCCTTGTGGCGGGGCCGCGTGGCTCGCCTGGCCGCCTTGTACGCGGTCGGGGCGGCGGTCGCCGTCGGAGCGCTGCTCTGCCTCAACGTGGCTACTGGGGGCGACCTGGCGCTGAACTCGGAGTACCAGACGCATACGTTTCTCGACAGCCTGCCGGATTGGTGGCTGAGCGACGCGTGCCGGGCCAACGTGACCGAGAACTGCCGCGACAGCGATGGCTCGGGGTACTTCGCGCCCGTGGACCGACGGGCCGGCGCCTTCGGTATGGTGCTGTCGCACCCGGCGACGGCGCTGAACAAGACGGTCCAGAGCGCCGCTGTCAACCTGTGGACGCTCTACGGGCTCAACCCGTCGACGTTCCTGGGCGTCATCCCGCTGCTGGCCCTGGTCCTGCTGCTGTTCGAGCCGAGCCGGGCCGCGGTGCGGCGGCTGCCGCGCGAGGCGTGGCCGCCCCTGGGCGCCGCGTTCGCCATGAGCGTGCTGCCGCCGCTGAGCTGGGCGCCGCCGCACCCGCAGTACCACCTGAACGCGGTGCTGCCGGTGGCGGTGCTGCTGGCGGCGGCGCTGGGCGCGCTCACTCTTACCCGTGGCCGGCTGTTGCTGCTGCTGTACTGCCTGGTCAGCGCGGCGCTCAGCGCCTTCCGGTACACCCGCTACCCGGGCACGTAGACGGCTGATGGCTGAGCGCAAGAGATCCTGGCTCGTCGCCCTGTTAGCGGTCGTCGCCTTCGCCCAGACGCTCCTGTTTTACGCCTACCTGCGCGACGACCCCGGCAACTACAACGGCGCCGGCGCCAACGGCGACCAGGTCACCTACATCCACCTTGGCCAGGACATCCTGGGCGGCTCATGGCAGGGCGCCGGCCACTACATGCCGGGCGAGCCAGCGCTGGTCGCCGTGGGCCAGCTGCTGCTCGGCGACCCACGCCTGGGCATCGCCGTGGTCCAGGGGGCGCTCTACGCCGGACTGGTCGTCGGCGCGGCGCGGCTGGCCAGCGGCATGTTTGGCGGCACGGCCGCGTCCCCGGCGGCGGCGCTGGTGGCGCTCAACCCCTCGCTCGGCTACTACGCCTCGCAGGCGTTGACGGAGCTCGCCACGGCGGCGCTGCTCACGGGCGCCGTAGGGCTCATCGGCCTCTGGGGCCGGGGGCGGGACGCGCGGACGCGCTCGCTCATTCTGGCCGGGGTCCTGGTGGCCGGCGCCGGCTACGTGCGCTCCGAGTACCTGGCTCTCGCTGGCGTGTTCGGCCTGGT
>JAABUZ0100002903.1_pt1 | contig 27099 bp, 24 predicted proteins | sample 5562091 | NCBI WGS metagenome assembly JAABUZ01 (sample SAMN12813069, study PRJNA571459) | rock metagenome | isolation source: Antarctica rocks | place: Antarctica: Victoria Land, Linnaeus Terrace sud | collected 2015-12-21 | reverse complement strand
GCCCGCGGCGCGGCCCTGGGATGCGCGCTCGCCGCCGTCACCGCGGCCGCGCCCGCCGCGGCCCAGGCGCCGCCCGCGCCGGCGTGTCCCGTGCTCTGCGCGCCGGCGCTGACGCTCTTCCCGTCGCTCAACCGCTCGCCGATTGCCGGCGCGCCCCGCGTCGAGCGGCTGAGCGACGGCCGCATCCACCGGCTCCCGGCGGCGAGCAACCTGCAGCTCACCCTCGTCGGGACCGTCAAGACGCCCCTCCCGCGCGTGGGACTGCTGGGGAGCGTGCAGTGGACGCCGAACGCGACCGAGCAGGGCAACCCGTTCACGCGCTACACGGCGAGCGAGGTCGGCTCGACGTACCTGCACGCGAACTCGCCCACCGTGACCCTGGCCGCCACCGGGGCGCTCGTTCGCGCGGCCGAGACCCGCGGCTGGCTCGACCTGAGCGCCCACGTGGGCGACCTGTACGGCCCGGCGCAGCGCCCCGACGACCGCAGCTCGTACACGCACAAGCTCGACCTGGACCTCGTCACGGACGCCTCCCCGTTCGCGCGGCTCGCGCGCGCGACGTGGGCGCACGGCGTCGCCATCACCGTGCTCCTCGACTACGTCGCGACGGGGCTGCCGCGCGCGGGCGACGAGGTGCCGCGCGGCGAACGCCGGTACCTGGACGCGGCGCACCCGCTCACGTGCCTCGCGGGCCTCTCCCTCCCCCTCGCCACGAGCGCCCCATGACGCCGCACGCCCCCTCCGCCCGCCGCGAGCTCGCGTTAGGCATCCCGGTCCTCGCGCTCGCCGCGACCGCCGCGGCCGCGCCCGGCGTCGGGCGCCCGGCGCGGCCCGGGTCGCCGACGCCGGGCGGTCCGGGCGACACGACCGTCGTGCGCGACGTCGGCTTCCGCGGGCCCGAGAACCTCGTCTACGACTCCGCGGGCGACGTCTACCTCGTCGCCAACGTCAACGGCAGCCCGACGGCGCGCGACGGCAACGGCTACGTCAGCCGCGTCGCGCCGGACGGGCGCGTGCTCACGCTCGAATGGATCCGCGGCGGCCGGGGCGGCGTCACGCTCGACGCGCCGATGGGCCTCGCGATCCGCGGCGACACGCTCGCCGTCTGCGACCTCGCCGCCGTGCGCTTCTTCGACCGCCGCACCGGCCGCCCGCTCGGCGTCGTCCCCACCCCGGGGCTGCGCTTGAACGACCTCGCCTACACCGCCGACGGGTCGCTCTGGGTGACCGACACGGGCCCCGACCGGGAGACGACCAACGGCGTGCTCCAGGTCGACACGACGCGCGACATGGACGCCGTCTACCACGTCGTCCCCGGGCGCCCGGGCGGCACCGTGCGCACGCTCGCGCGCGGGCTGCACCTCCACCGGCCCGACGGGGTCGCGGCGTGGACGGAGGGGCGCGCGCTCGTCTCCACCTTCGGCGACAGCGTGCTCGAGCGCGTCGGCCCGGTCGATAGTAGCAAGATCATCGTAATGCGCCTCCCCGGCGGCCGCGTCGACGGGCTGCGCCCCGCGCCGGGCGGCGGCTGGTTCGTGTCGAGCTGGGACGCGCGCGCCGTCTACCGCTTCCGCGTCGGCGACCCGCTCCTCCCGGTCCTCACCGGCGTGACGTCGCCGGCCGGCATCGCCGTAGACACGCGTCGCGGCCGGCTCGCCGTCACGTCGATGCAGGGGAACGCGCTCTACCTCGTCCCGCTCCCGCCGGTCCGACGGCCGTGACCGCGCGCGCGTCTGCTCCCCCGGCCCATTCCCGACCTGCCGTGATCCCGTCGCCGACCCCGTCTCCCGCCCTGCATCCCGCGCGGCGCGGCGCCCTCGCCGCGGGCGCCGCCCTCTTTGCGCTTGCCGCGTGCGGCAAGTCCGACGACCGCGGGCTCGACGCGTCTGCACTGCCGAACGGTACCCCGAACCGGGCCGCGCCCGCGGGCGACGTCGCCAACCCGGCGATGCTCGAGCGCGCCGGCCGGTGGTACCCGCCGGGCACGACCGACGGCAACTGGCTCACCACCGGGCGCGACTTCGGGATGACGCGCTACAGCCCGCTCGCCGAGGTCACGCCGGCGAACGTGGGGACGCTCAAGATGGCGTTCTCGTTCTCGACCGCCGTCCGGCACGGGCACGAGGCCGCGCCGCTCGTCGCGGGCAACACGATGTACGTCGTCGCCCCGTTCCCGAACCAGGCGTACGCGCTCGACCTCACGCAGCCGGGCGCGCCCATCAAGTGGACCTTCACGCCCAACCCCTCGCCGACCGCGATCGGCAAGGCGTGCTGCGACGCCGTCACCCGCGGCGCGATGATCGCCGACGGGAAGCTCATCTACAACCTGCTCGACGACCACACCGTCGCGGTCGACACGGCGACGGGTCGGGAAGTGTGGCGCACCAAGATGGCGAACGTCGAAGACGGGGTCACGATGACCATGGCCCCGCTCGCGGTGGGCGACAAGGTCTACGTCGGCAACTCGGGGGGTGAGATGGGCGCGCACGGCTGGGTCGCCGCGCTCGACATCCACACGGGCAAGGAACTCTGGCGCGCGTTCAGCACCGGCCCCGACTCGCTCGTGCGCATCAACGAGACGTACAAGCCGTTCTACCCCTGGCTCACGGGGCGAAACATGGGCCAGACGACCTGGCCCGCCGACGCCTGGCAGCACGGCGCGGGCGCGGTGTGGGGCTTGCTCTCGTACGACCCCGACCTCGACCTCGTCTACAACGGCACGAGCAACCCGGGACCGTGGAACGCCGACCAACGCCCGGGGCTCAACCTGTTCACGAGCGCCGTGCTCGCGCGCGACGCGAACACCGGCTACGCCAAGTGGGCGTTCCAGTTCACGCCGCACAACCAGTGGGACTACGACGGGGTGAACTGGAACGTGCTCGCCGACCTCCCGGTGGGCGGGCGCGTGCGCAAAACGTTAGTCCAGTTCAACCGCAACGGCTTCGCCTACACGATCGACCGGCAGACGGGGGAGGTGCTCGTCGCCAAGCCGTTCGGCTACCTGAACTGGGCGTCGGGGCTCGACGCGAAGACGATGCAGCCGATCGTCAACCCCGACAAGCAGACCGTGCCGCCGGGGCGCTGGGTGCGCAACATCTGCCCGCCCGACATCGGCGTCTCCAACTGGCAGCCGGCCGCGTACTCGGCGCGCACGGGGCTGTTCTATGCCTCGGTGAACAACGCGTGCATGGACTACCGCGGGCGCGAGGCGAGCTACATCGCGGGCACGCCGTACTGGGGCGCCGACATGGTGCGGCACCCGGGCCCGGGCGGGAACTGGGGCGAGCTGATCGCCTGGGACGCGGTCGCGGGGAAGCGCGCGTGGGCGATCCCCGAGGCCTTCTACGTCGCGGGCGGCCCGCTCGTGACGGGGAGCGACCTCGTCTTCTACGGGACCACCGACGGCTGGTTCCGGGCCGTGCACGCGCGCACGGGGCAGGTGCTCTGGGCGCAGAAGTTAGGCTCGGGCATCCACAGCGCGCCGATGACCTACCGCGGCCCCGACGGGCACCAGTACGTGGCCGTGATGAGCGGCGTCGGCGGGTTCGCGATGACGCTGCAGGGCCAGAAGGGATTCCCGCCGCGCGGCGGGACGCTCTACGTCTTCACGCTCCCCGAGAACATCGCGGCCGTCCCGGCCCTCCCCGGCCAGCGGCAGGGGAGCGGCACGGGGAGCCCGGCGGGCTCGGGGACAGGCCACCGGTGAGCCGGATCATGTCGAACCGCTCTGCACGCACCCGGGCGCTCGCCGCGCTCCTCGCCACGTCGGTAGGCGCGGCGCTCGCCGCCTCCGTCGCGGCGTGCGACAAGACGAGCCACGAGCAGGAGATCCGCGGCGCCGGCCGCGGCCCGAACCCGATCCCCGACGAGGGCACGCTCGCCCGGATCCCGTTAGGCGATTGGGCGGGCGCCACGCCCAACACGCTCGCCAGCACGATCCGCAATCCGTACGAGGGCGACTCGGCGGCCGCGCGCGAGGGCGGCGTGCTGTACCAGCAGATGAACTGCGCCGACTGCCACGGCTACGACCTCAAGGGCGGCATGGGGCCCAACCTCCGCGACCGCTACTGGCGCTACGGCGGCTCGCCGGCGGAGATCTACAAGACGCTCTGGGAGGGGCGCCCGCAGGGCATGCCCGCGTGGGGGCGCGCGCTCCCGCCCGAGCAGCTGTGGAAGCTCGTGACGTACATCGAGTCGTTCCACGGGACCTTCCCGGCGCCGCTCGCCGACCGCGGCAAGCAGGGGGACCTGGGGGACGAGGACACCACGGGGGCGCGCACGTTGCGCGGCGTACAGAATGCGGACCAGTGACGCCGGGACGACCGGGCTGCCCGGGGGCGCGACACGCGGCCGTCGCGCCTTCGGCGTCGCCTCGTCAGGCACCTTTTTGTTAGGCACTCTCTTGTTAGGCCCCCTCGCCCTCGCCGCCTGCGGCACCCCGGACTCGCCGAACTACATGCGCCCCGCCGGCCCCGCCGCGGACGCCGAGGCGACGCTCGGGTGGTGGCTGACCGGGATCTCGGTGGCGGTGGTGGTGCTGGTCACCGCCGTGCTCCTCGTCGCCGTCTTCCGCCGCCGGCCCGACGCGGGCGCGGACGGCCGCGAGCGCCCCTCCGCGCGCCGCGCGCTCGCCGTCGACGCCGCCGCGGGCGCGAAGTCGGGCGGCCAGGCGGCCGCCGCGACGCACGGCGACGCCCAACGCCACGGCGGCGACAAAGGGCTGCCGTGGATCTACTGGGGCACCGCCGCGACGGTCGTCATCCTCGTCGGCGCGTTCGTGGGCACCGCGGTCACGCTCCGCGCCGCCTCGCGCCCGCCCTCGACGCCCACGCTCACCGTGGACGTCACGGGCCACATGTGGTGGTGGGAGGCGCAGTACCGCGACTCGCTCCCCGAGCACACCTTCGCCACCGCCAACGAACTGCACATCCCGGTCGGCCGCCCGGTGCGCGTGCGCCTACGCACGGCCGACGTCATCCACAGCTTCTGGGTGCCGCAGCTCGCCGGCAAGACCGACCTCATCCCCGGCCAGCAGAACGAGATGTGGCTCCAGGCCGACCACGCGGGGCGCTTCCGCGGGCAGTGCGCCGAGTACTGCGGGATGGAGCACGCGAAGATGGCGCTCTACGTGACCGCGGACCCGCCGGCCGAGTACGAACGGTGGGCCGCGGGGCAGCGGGCGTCGGCGCCGTCGCTGGTGCCGGCGGCGATCACGAGCGGGGCGACAGGGCGGGCGACCCAGCCCGTGGGCGAGTCGATGCCCGCGACGACCCCGGTGGCGGCCGGCGCGTCGCCCGCGAGGGGGGACTCGCTCGCCCGCGCGGGGCAGGCCGTCTTCATCGCCAACTGCGGCGCCTGCCACGCGGTGCGCGGCAGCGACGCGTTAGGCCGTGTCGGGCCCGACCTCACGCACGTCGCCTCGCGCGCCACGATCGCGGGCGGCGTCCTGCCCAACACCACCGGCAACCTCTCCGGGTGGGTCGCGAACGCGCAAACCGTCAAGCCCGGGAGCCGGATGCCCGCGCTGCCGCTCCCGCCCGGCGACCTGCTCGCCGTCGTCCACTACCTGCAGACGCTGCGTTGACGCTTACGCGTCACCACTAACCCCCTGGCGCGGAGCATTCCCCCTTGGCCACCCTCGTCGCCGCCGACCGCGCCCCGGTCGAGCGCCTGCAGCGCACCTGGGAGACGCCGCGCGGATGGCGCGGCGTGCTCTCCAACGTCGACCACAAGACGATCGGCAAGCGCTACCTCGTCACCGCCTTCGTCTTCCTGATCATCGGCGGCCTCGAGGCGCTCGCGATGCGCGCGCAGCTCGCCCGCGCCAGCCTGTCGCTCCTCGGGCCCGAGCAGTACAACGAGCTGTTCAGCATGCACGGCGTGACGATGATCTTCCTCTACGCCGCGCCGGTCCTCTCGGGGTTCAGCAACTTCCTCTGGCCGCTGATGTTGGGCGCGCGGGACATGGCCTTCCCGCGCCTCAACGCGCTCTCCTACTGGACCTTCCTGGCCGCCGGGATCTTCGTCTACACGAGCACCCTGCTCGGCGAGATGCCCAACGCGGGGTGGTTCGACTACGTGCCCTACGCCGGGGCCGCGTACAACCCGGGGCGCAACATCGACTTCTACGCGCTCGGGCTGCTGCTGCTGAGCGTGTCCACGACCGTGGGCGCGGTCAACTTTATCGTTACGCTCTTCACGACGCGGGCGCCCGGGATGTCGCTCAATCGGCTCCCGATCATCGTCTGGGGGACGCTCTCGACGTCGTTCGTCAACCTCGCGGCGGTGCCGGCGCTCTCCGCGGCGCTCATCTTCCTCTACCTCGACCGGCGCTTCGGCTTCCACTTCTACGACGCCGCCAACGAGGGGCATCCGCTGCTCTGGCAGCACCTGTTCTGGATGTTCGGGCACCCGTGGGTGTACGTGATCGTGCTCCCCGCGATCGGCATCGTCTCCGACGCGCTCCCGACCTTCGCGCGGCGCCCGCTCGTCGGCTACACCTTCGTCGCGCTCTCGACCGTGGTCACCGCGCTGTTAGGGTTCGGCGTCTGGGTGCACCACATGTTCGCCACCGGGCTGCCGCCGCTGTCGCTGTCCTTCTTCGGCGCGGCGAGCATGATCATCGCCATCCCGAGCGGCGTGTCGACGTTCGCCTGGGTCGCGACCGTGTACTACGGGCGCCCGCGCCTCACGGCGGCGATGCTCTACATGTTGGGGTTCATCGTCCTCTTCGTCATCGGCGGCGTGAACGGGGTGATGACGGCCGCGGTGCCGTTCGACTGGCAGCTGACGGACACGTACTTCGTGGTCGCGCACCTGCACTACGTGCTCGTCGGGATCAACGTCTTCCCGGCGCTCGCGGGCGTGATCTACTGGTTCCCGAAGTTCACCGGGCGGCTGATGGACGAGCGGCTCGCGAAGTGGAGCTTCTGGACGCTCTTCGTCGCGACCAACGTCGTCTTCTTCCCGATGCACATCGTCGGCATGTTAGGCATGCCGCGGCGCGTCTACACGTACATGCCCGGGCTCGGGTGGGACGCGGCGAACCTCGTCGAGACCGTCGGCGCGGGGCTCTTTGCGGTCGGGATGCTCGTCTTCCTCTACGACGTGGTCGTCAGCATCTCCCGCGGCCAGCGCGCCGGCCCCAACCCGTGGGACGCGGGGACGCTCGAGTGGGCGACGAGCTCGCCGCCGCCGCCCTACAACTTCGCCGTGATCCCGACCGTCGCCAGCCGCCACCCGCTCTGGGAGGACCGGTTAGGCGGCGAGGGGACGGGGAAGAGCCTCGTCGACCGCGGCCCCGTACTGGCCGACGGGCGCGCGACGTTCGAGACCTCCGCGCTCGACGGGCAGCCGACGGCGGTGATCCGCATGCCCGAGGACTCGTACGCGCCGGTCGCGCTCGCGGCGTCGCTCCTCGCGCTGAGCTACGGGCTCCTGTTCGGCGCGTGGTGGCTCGCGGCCGCGGGCGCGGGGGCGACGCTCGTCGCGGTCGTCGCGTGGCTCTGGCCGTCGTCGGACGAGCTCCACAACACGGGCGAGGTCGACACGCCGTTCGGCGAGCTGCCGACGTCGGGGCTGGGCAGCAACTCCGTCGGGTTCTGGGGGATGTGCTGCGTGATCGGGACGGAGGCCGCGCTCTTCGGCTACTTCCTGTTCAGCTACTTCTACCTGGGCTCGATGTCCACGAACCCGTGGCCGCTCTACGGCGCCCCGGACCTGAAGCTCGTGGGCCTCAACACCGCGATCCTGATCGGGAGCAGCGGCGTGTTGATCTGGGCCGAGCGCGGCGCGCGGGCGGGCGACGAAGCGCGGTTGCGGTCGGGCGTCGCGATCACCATCGTCATGGGCGTGGTGTTCCTCGCCCTGCAGATGGTCGAGTACCACCAGAAGACCTTCGGCCCGACGAGCGACGCGTCCGGGTCGCTCTTCTACACGATCACCGGGTTCCACGGCGCGCACGTCGCGGTGGGCCTGATTATGCTCCTCGTCGTGCTCGTGCGGGCGACGCGCGGCCACTTCACGGCCCGCCGGCACCTCGCGGTGACCAACGCGGCCATGTACTGGCACTTCGTCGACGTGGTGTGGCTCGCGGTGTTCACGTCGCTCTACCTCACCCCCCACTTCCGGTGAGCCCGGCGAGGGAGACACGATGACGGCGCAGGACACCGCCCGCCACGGGGCCGGGCACCCCGCGCCGGCGCGCGAACACGCGAACACCGCGGCCCTGTGGTTCGGGATCTTCGCCGCGCCCGCCGCGTGGAGCGTGCAGACGCTGGTTAACTACTCGCTCGCGGCCCACAGCTGCTACCCCGCGCTCACCCCGCGGAGCACGCCCCTCTTCGGCGGGATGTGGACGGTCACGCTCATCGTCAGTCTGGTCGCGACCGCGGTGGGCGTGGCGGCCGGGTGCTACGCGTACCGCGAGTGGACGCGCACGCGCGGCGAGACCGGCGCCTCGGACGGCCGCGGCGCGGCGGACCGCGCGCTGCAGGGTTCGCAGCAAGGCGGCGGGTCCGGCGGCGCCGGCGGGGTGAGGGCCGGGGGGACGCCGGACGTGCGCTCGGCGCTCGAGATCGGCGAGGGGCGCACGCGCTTCATGGCGATGTCGGGCATCCTGACGAGCATCGTCTTCGTCGCGGCGAGCCTCCTGCACGGGCTCGCGCTCTTTCTCGTGCAGCCGTGCGGCCAGTGACGCGCGGCGCGGTGAGACACGCCGTGCAACACCCCGCGGCGCGACTCGCCGCGGCGCTCGCCCTCGCCGCGCTGCCGACCGCGGCGTACGCGCACCCGGGGCTCGCGCCCGCGCCGCACGACCTCTGGCGGACGTGGCCAGCGAGCCCCGGCGTGGTGGCCGGCCTCGCGCTCGGCGGTGCGTGGTACGCGATCGGCATCCGCCGCGCGTGGCGGCGCGCCGGAGCGGGGCGGGGCGTCGCGCGGTGGCGCGCGTGGGCGTACGCGGCCGGGCTCGCGGCGGTCGCGCTCGCGCTGCTCACGCCGCTGGACGCCGTGGCGGACGCGCTGTTCACGGCGCACATGGGGCAGCACCTCGTGCTGCTCCTCGTCGCGGCGCCGCTGCTCGCGGCGGGCGTGCCCGCGCTCGCCCTGCTCTGGGCGCTGCCCGAGGGCGCGCGCCGGCGCGCGGGGCGGGCGTGGGCCGCGCGCCCGGCGCTGCGGGGCGCGCTCGCCCTGCTCGTCGCGCCGGGAATCGCGATCACGCTCCACGTCGGGAGCGTGCTCTTTTGGCACATGCCCGCCCCGTACGACTGGGCACTCCGCCGGCCCGCGGTGCACGCGCTGGAGCACGCGACGCTGTTAGGCGCGGCCGCGCTCTTCTGGTGGCCGGTCGTCCGCCCGGCGGCCGGCCACGCGGCGCGCCGCTTCGGCGACGGCGCGCGGCTGCTCTACGTGACCGCCGCGGGCGTGCCGATGGGGCTCCTCGGCGCGGCGCTCACCTTCGCCGTGCGCCCGTGGTACGCGGGGCACTACGGCACGACGGCCGCCTGGGGACTCACGCCGCTCGAGGACCAGCAGCTCGCGGGCGTGGTGATGTGGGTGCCCGCGGGGCTCGTCTACCTCGGCGTCGCGAGCGCGCTGTTCGTGCGCTGGCTGCGCGAAGCCGACCACGGGGTCGACGCCCGCGCCGCGCGCCGGGGGGTCGCCGCGGCCTGGTCGCTCGCGGCCGTGTGCGTCGCCGCGGTGTGCGCGGCCGCCTCGGTCACGGCGTGCGACGACACCGGCGGCGGGTCGTTCCGCGGGGTCGACGGTGGCGACCCGGCACGCGGTGTGCGCGCGCTCGGCACGTACGGCTGCGGGTCGTGCCACATGATCCCGGGCGTCGACGGCGCGAATGGGAACGTGGGGCCGCCGCTGACCGCCTTCGGGCGGCGCACCTACGTCGCCGGGCTGCTGCCCAACACGCAGGAGAACCTCGTGCACTGGATCCAGCAGCCGCAGGCCGTCTCGCCCGGCAACGCGATGCCCAACCTCGGCGTGACCGACCGCGACGCGCGCGACATCGCCGCGTATCTCTACACCCTGCACTGACCGCGTGCCTACCCCCGTCCCGGACGCCCCGCCCGACGCCCCGCCCGACGCCCCGCCCGACGCCCCGCCCGACGCCCCGCCCGACGCCCCACCGGCGGCACCGCGCGAGGCCGAGCCCTCGCCCGACCGCCGCCGCTTCCTCGCCCGCGTGAGCATGGCGCTGGCCGGCATCGCCGCCGCCGCGGTCGCCGTGCCCGCCGTCGGGTTCTTCCTCGCCCCGCTCATCGGCCGGCCGACGCGCGCGTGGCGCGTGATCGGCCGGGTCGACGACTTCGCCGTCGGCGAGACCGTGCGCGTCGCCTTCGACGACGCCGCGCCGCTCGCCTGGGGCGGCGCGATCGGGCGGAGCGCGGCGTGGCTGCGCCGCACCGGCCCCGCGGAGTTCACCGCCTTCGCCGTCGAGTGCACGCACCTCGGCTGCCCGGTGCGCTGGTTCGCGGGCGCGAAGCTGTTCATGTGCCCGTGCCACGGCGGCGTCTACTACGACGACGGCGCGGTAGCCGCGGGCCCGCCGCCGCGCGCGCTCACGCGCTACCCGGTGCGCGTCGAGGGCGGCCGCGTGCTCCTCGACGCGGGGCCGCTCCCGATCACCCGCGCCTAACGTATCGCGTGGGCGTCTGGACGCGGGCGGCCGCGTGGGTCGAGGACCGGAGCGGGCTGCTCTCCGCGGCGGGGAAGCTCATGCGCCACCCGGTGCCGCCGCGTACGGGGTGGCGGTACGTGCTCGGGAGCGCGACGCTCGTCGCGCTCGCGATCCAGGTCGTCACCGGGACCGTGCTCGCCACCGTGTACACCCCGTCGACCGCGGACGCGTACCCGAGCCTGCAGTGGATCACGCACGCCGCCGCGTTCGGGCGCGTGCTGCGCGGGCTGCACTACTTCGGCGCGTCGGCGATGGTCGTGCTCGTCGCGGCGCACATGGTGCGCGTCTTTCTGACCGCGTCGTACAAGTACCCGCGCGAGCTCGGCTGGCTCACCGGCGTCGCGCTGCTCTTCGCGACGCTCGCGATGGCCTTCACCGGGCAGCTCCTGCGCTGGGACCAGGACGCGATCTGGTCGGCCGTCGTCGCCGCGGAGCAGGCGGCGCGCGTCCCGCTCATCGGGCCGTGGCTCGTGCACCTGATCCTCGGCGGGCACACGTTGGGCGCGCCCACGCTCACGCGCGCCTTCGCGACGCACGTGTTCGCGTTCCCGGCCGCGATCTTCGCGCTCGTCGGCGTGCACCTCTGGCTCGTGCTGCGGAACGGCATCTCGGAGCCGCCCGAGATCAGCGCGCCCGCCGAGCGCGGCGCGTACCGCGCGTGGTACCGCGACCTCCTCGCGCGCGAGGGGCGCCCGTTCTGGCCCGACGTCGCGTGGCGCGACGCGGCCTTCGGCGCGGCCGTAGTCGCCGTGGTCCTCGGGCTCGCGCTCGCCGTGGGGCCGATTGCGTTAGGCAAACCGCCCGACCCGACCCGGGTCGACGCGTCGCCGCGCCCCGACTGGTACTTCCTCTGGTACTTCGCCGTACTCGCCGAGCTGCCACAGCGGCTCGAGACGCCGGTGATGGTGCTCGGCCCGCTCGCCGCGGTCGCCATCCTCCTCGCGCTGCCTTTCCTCGGCGGGCGCGGGAGCCGGCACCTGCGCGCGCGGTGGTGGGCGCCGGTCACCGTGGGCGTGGCCGTCGCCGGCGTGGCCTGGCTCACCGTGCTCGGCGACCGCGCGCCCTGGTCGCCCCGCTTCGCCGCGCCGCCGGTCGCCGCGCCCGCGGGGGCCGCGTCGCTCGTCGCGCAGGGCGCGCAGCTGTTCCACGACCGCGGGTGCGAGTACTGCCACATCGTCGGCGGCGCGGGCGGCATCCGCGGTCCCAACCTGACGCACGTGGCCGACCGGCTCAACCACGCCCAGATCGTCTCGCGCATCCTCGGCGGGGCGGGGAACATGCCCGCCTATGCGGGCAACCTCGCCCCCGGCGAGCTCGACGCGATCGTCGCCTACCTCACCACGCGGCCCGCACCCGCGCGGACCGCCAGCCGTTAGCCGGAGCCACGCCCGCGCATGCCCGAGTTCATGTTCGCCACGGGGATCGAGAACAGCTACCCGACCATCGCCGGCAAGGACGGCAAGCCGGAGCGCGTCGACGAGCTGGCGAAGTGCGGCTTCTACGACCACTGGCGGCAGGACTTCGCGCTCGTCCACCAGCTCGGCATCCGCTACCTGCGCTACGGCCCGCAGTACTACCAGACGCACCTCGGGCCGGGCACGTACGACTGGAGTTTCACCGACGAGACCTTCGCCGAGCTCAAGCGGTTAGGCATCACCCCGATCGCCGACCTCTGTCACTTCGGGGTCCCCGACTGGGTCGGCGGCTTCCAGAACGCCGACTGGCCGCCGCTGTTCGCCGAGTACGCCAAGGCGTTCGCGACGCGCTACCCGTGGGTGACGCGCTTCACCCCCGTGAACGAGATCTACATCGCCGCCACGTTCTCGGCGCAGTACGGGTGGTGGAACGAGCGGCTGGCGAGCGACGAGGCGTTCGTCACCGCGCTCACCCACCTCTGCCAGGCGAACGTGCTCGCGATGCGCGCCATCCTGGAGGTGCGCCCCGGCGCGACCTTCGTGCAGAGCGAGTCCTCCTCGTACTTCCACTCCGAGGACCCGAGCTGCATCGCGCAGGCGAACTTCCTCAACGAGAAGCGCTTCCTCGCGCTCGACCTCACCTACGGCTACCCCGTCGCGGCGCCCGCCTACCAGTACCTCATGGACCACGGCATGCCGCGCGGCGCGTACGAGTGGTTCCAGCAGCACCACGTCAAGGCGCACTGCGTGATGGGGACCGACTACTACGCGGCGAACGAGCAGCTCGTGCACGCGGACGGGTCGGTGACCGAGGCGGGGGACACGTTCGGCTACTATATCCTCACGCGCCAGTACTACGACCGGTACCGCCTGCCGGTGATGCACACCGAGACCAACTACCCGGAGCCGGACGCCGAGCGGTGGCTGCGCAAGCAGTGGGCGAACATGGTGCTGCTCAAGGAGCGCGGCGTCCCGATCGTCGGCTTCACGTGGTACAGCCTCACCGACCAGGTGGACTGGGACGTCGCGCTCCGCGAGAACCGCGGCACGGTCGACCCGCTCGGCCTCTGCGCCCTCGACCGCACCGTGCGCCCGGTCGGGCACGCGTACCAGCAGCTCATCTCGCAGTGGCGCCAGATCCTGCCGACCGGGAGCCTCGTGCTCCAGCTCGGCTACTGACGCGCCCGGCGCAAAGCGCCTAACCGTTGTTGCCTAACACTTACGGGGAAGCAATGCGATTCAAGGACAAGGTCTGTCTCGTGACCGGCGGCGGCTCGGGGATCGGCCGCGCCGCGTGCCTGCGGTTCGCCGCGGAAGGCGGCAAGGTGCTCGTCGTCGACCTCGACGAGGCGCACGGGAAGGACACCGTCGCCACGATCGAGGGCGCCAAGGGAGAGGCCGCGTTCGCGAAGGCGGACGTCGGCAAGGGCGACGACGTCCGCGCCGCCATCAAGGCCGCCGTCGACCGGTGGGGACGCATCGACGTCGTCGTCAACGACGCCGCGATGATGACCTTCAAGCCGGTCGTCGAACTCTCCGAGGAGGAGTGGGACGCGGTGCTCGACGTGAACCTCCGCTCGGTGTTCCTGTTCTGCAAGTACGCCGTGCCGCACATGCCCGGGGGCGGCGCGATCGTCAACATCAGCTCCGTGCACGCGCACGAGACGACGAAGAACGTCGTCCCGTACGCGTCGTCCAAGGGCGGGATGGAGGCGTTCACGCGCGGGTTCAGCGAGGAGATCGCGCCGAAGCACCTGCGCATCAACTGCGTCGCGCCCGGCGCGGTCGACACGCCGATGTTGTGGGACAACCCGAACGTCAAGAACGGGACCGAGAAGGTCACCGGCTCCATCGGCAAGCCCGAGGACATCGCCCACGCGATCTGCTTCCTCGCCTCGTCCGAGGCGCGCTTCGTCACCGGCACCACGCTCGTCGTCGATGGCGGGCGGCTCGACATCCTGTGAAGGATCCTGTGGGGGACGGTGGTGAGGGCGCCGTCATGCGTACGCGCGTGCGCCCGCGCACGGTGCGCCCGGGGTGGTCGCGGGCGGAAGGGCTCGTCCTCGCCGGCGTCGCGTTCGGCGTCGCCGCCGCGGCGTGGGACGTGGCGCGGGGCGCGCGCACGCGCCGCGCGAACGCCGGGCTGCTCCGCGGCCGCCGCGTCGTGATCCTCGGCGCGGGGTTCGCCGGCGTGCACGTGGCCGAGGAGCTGGCGCGCCTGCTGCCGGAGGCCGACGACGCCGAGATCACCGTGGTCGACGAGCGCGGGTACTTGCTGTTCACCCCGATGCTCACCGAGGTCGCCGGCGGCGAGCTCGCGCCGCAGCACATCACCGCCCGCACGCACGCGCTCGCGCCGCGCGTGCAGGTCGTCCGCGCGCGCGTCACGCACGTCGACCTCGCGGCCCGGCGCGTGACGTTAGGCCCGGTCGAAGGCGGTGGCGCGGGCGACGGCGGCCCGCCCCCGCCAGCCGAACTCACGGCCGACCACCTCGTCCTCGCGCTCGGCTCGGCGTCGAACTTCCACCACACGCCGGGTGCGGCCGAGCACGCGCTCACGATGAAGAGCCTCGCCGACGCGACCGCGGTGCGCGACCGCGTGCTCGCGATGGCCCGGCAGGCGGCCGAGGAGGGCGACCACGGCCGCCGCGGCGAGCTGCTCACCGTGGTCGTCGGTGGGGGCGGGTACACCGGCGTCGAGACGATGGCGGCGGTGAACGACCTCCTCCGCGCCCGCGCGCGCGGGCGGCGGAACTGGCACGCCGCGCCGGTGCGGGACGCGCCGGTGCGCGCCGTGCTCGTCGAGGCCGGGGACCGGCTCCTCCCCGAGCTGAGCGAGGACCTCGCGACCTTCGCGCAGCGCGAGCTCGAGCGGCGCGGCGTCGAGATCCGCCTCAAGACGAAGATCGCGCGCGTGGACGAGCACGCCGTCGAGCTCGCGGGTGGCGAGCGGATCCCGACGCGCACGGTCGTCTGGGCGGCGGGCGTGGCGGCGAACCCCGTGCTCCGCGACCTCCCCTCCGCGCACGACCACGAGGGGCGCCTCGTCGTCGACGGAACCTGTGTGGTGCCGGGACACGCCGGCGTGTGGGCGGTAGGCGACTGCGCCGCGATCCCGCGGCCGGGGTCCGACACGCCCTACGGCCCGACCGCGCAGAACGCGACGCGGGAGGGCACGCTCGTGGCGCGGAACATCGTCGCGACGCTGCGCGGCCAACCGACGACGCCGTTTACGTACCGGCCGATCGGCGAGCTGGCGCTCGTCGGCAAGCGCGCCGGGGTGGCGAACGTGTACGGGATCCACGTCTCGGGCTTCCCGGCCTGGGCGCTCTGGCGCGCCGTCTACCTCGGCAAGCTCCCGGGCACCGCGCGGCGCGCCCGCGTCGCGCTGGACTGGCTCGCCGACCTGGCCTCGGGCCCCGCGGCGCGCGGGGCGTAGCGGTGGCCGCGCCCGTCGACCTCGCCCGGACCGACCGCGGGCGGGGGAGCCCCGCGTTCGTCTTCCTCCACTACTACGCCGGCTCGTCGCGCGCGTGGGACGCGGTCGTCGCGCCGCTCGCGCCCGAGCGCCGCTGCGTCGCGGTCGACCTACGCGGCTTCGGCGACTCGCCCGCGCCGACGGCCGGGTACGCGGTCGGCGACTCGGCCGACGACGTGGCCGCGTTAGTCGCCGCGCTCGGGCTCGAACGGTACGTGCTCGTCGGGCACTCGATGGGCGGCAAGATCGCGATGGCGCTCGCGGCGCGCCGGCCGCCGGGGCTCGCCGGGCTCGTGCTCGTCGCGCCCTCCCCGCCCACCCCCGAGCCGATGCCCGAGGCGACGCGGGCGCACCTGCTCGCCACCTACGGCGACCGCGCGTCGGCGGTCGACACCGCGCGCACGATCACGAAGCGCCCGCTCGCCCCGGCCGCGTTCGACCAGGTCGTCGCCGACGACCTCCGCACCTCGCGCCCCGCGTGGGACGCGTGGCTCCGGGAGGGGACCCGGGAGGACATCGCGGCGGCGATGCCCCGGGTCGACGTTCCCACGCTCGTCGTCGCCGGCGGGGAGGACCCGGTGATGCACCGTGACATGCTCGAGCGCGAGGTGCGGGGACGCATCGCGGGCGCGCGCATGGCGGTGATCCCGGGCGTCGGCCACCTCAGCCCGTACGAGGCGCCGGCCGAACTCGCCGCGCTCGTCGGGGGTGCGGCGGTGAGCTCCGCGTGAGCGCGACCAGCCTCACGCCGTACGTCGGCTACGCCGCGGGCGGGCTCACGGTGCTGTCGCTCGTGCCGCAGGCGGTGCGCGCCTTCCGCACGCGCCAGGTGCACGACATCTCGTGGGGGCTGATCACGCTGCTCATCGCCTCGGGCGTGCTGTGGATCGCGTACGGGTTGCTATCGTCGCAACTGCCCGTGATTCTTACGAACGTCGGCGTCGTCCTGCTCGCCGGCGTCATCCTCGTCGCGAAGATCCGCTTCCGGTGACTCCAGAGACCCCCGCGGGCGCCGGGCGCCGGCTGCGACTGGGCGACATGCCGTGGCAGGCGACGCTCCCCGCCGCCGCGGCGCTCTTCCTCGGCCTCGGCGCGCTCTGGAGCGTGCGCGACATCGCGCGCCCGCTCGGCTTCCTCGTCGTCGCGATCGCGATCGCCGAGGCGCTCGCGCCGCTCGTGGCCGCGCTCGAACGGCGAGGCGTGCCCCGCGGGGTCGCCATCGTGCTCGTCTTCCTCGGCTTGATCGTCGCGCTGACGGGCGTCGGCTGGTTGTTGGTGCCGACCATCATGGCCCAGGCGAGCGAGCTGGTGCGGCGCCTGCCCGAGTTCCGCGCCATCGCCCAACGCCTCGCCCAGGCGGGGCATGCCGCGATCGGTGCGCAACTCGATGCGCTCCTCGGGAACCTCGCGCGGCAGGTCGGTGGGCTGCTACTCCCGCTGCCGCTGCAGGCGTTCGCCGCCCTGATCAACCTGATCCTCCTCGGGTTCCTCTCCGCTTACTGGCTCATGGGTGCGCCCGCGCTCGCGCGCTTCGCGCTCACGCTGCTCCCCGATGCGCGGCACGCGGCGGCCACCGACCTGTTCCGCGCGATGGGACAGGCGATGGGTGGATATGTGCGGGGAACCGCCATCAACTCGGCGCTCATCGGCGTGATGGTTGGCGTGGGGCTCGCCCTCGCCGGCGTGCGCTATCCGGTCATCCTCGGGACCGTGACGATGCTGCTCGAGCCGCTGCCGGTCATCGGCCCGTGGATCGCCGCCGGGCCGGTCGTGCTCGTGGCGCTGCTCGACTCGCCCAGCAAGGCGCTGCTGGCACTCGGCGTGTACGTCGTGCTGACGCAGGTCGGCGGGCAGGTGCTCACGCCGATCATCATGCGTCGCGCGACGGACATCCCGCAGACGCTCGTCATCTTCGCCATTCTCGCGGGCGCGGCGGTCGGTGGGCTGCTCGGCCTGGTGGTCTCGATCCCGCTCGTCGCGGCGCTGCGCGTCTTCGTGCTGCGGGTCGTGGTGCCCGTCGTCCGGCGGTGGACGGGCGCCGAGCCGGGGGCACCGCCGGTAGGGCCGGCCCGGGTAGGGCCGCCCCCCGCGTGACGCCGCGCGCGTGGGCGAGCGCGGCGATCGGGGCCGTCGCGCCGCTGCACGCGCAGACGCCCGCGCGCGCGGCGCCCGACGCCGCGCGGCGCGATACGGCGGGGGCCGACACGGCCCGCGCCCGGCCGCGCGCCCTGCCGCCGGTGGTCGTCACCGGCACGCGCCTAACGCCGGCCGACGCCGCGCGCGCGACCGCGGCGGGCGCGGTGAGCGTGGTCCCGCTTCGCGCCGCCGCGCCCGGACCGGCGGCGGTGCCGGCCGCGCTCGCGACCCTGCCCGGCGTCACGGCGTTCGACGACCAGGGCGCGCGGCTCCAGCCCGAACTCGCCGTGCGCGGCTTCCTGCTCTCCCCCGTCGTCGGCCAGCCGCAGGGCGTGAGCGTCTTCCTCGACGGCGTGCGCGTCAACGAGCCCGACGCGCAGGAGGTCAACTTCGACCTGATCCCGACCGGCGCGCTCGCCGGGGCCGCCCTCGTCCGCGGCCCGGGCGCGCTGTACGGGAAGAACAGTCTGGGCGGGGCGCTCCTGTTGACGACCCGCCGCGGCGGCCCGACGCCGGAGCTGACCGCGACGTTAGGCGCAGGCCGGTTCGGCGAACGCGTCGTGAACGTGTCGGCGGGCGGGCGCGTCCCCGCGGGACCCCACGCGGGCCCGCTCGCGGGGCTCGACGGCTTCGTCCTCGCGAGCGCCTCGGACGAGACGGGGTGGCGTGCGCAGACCGGGGCGCGCACGCGTCTGCTCTTCGCCACCGCGGGTCGGAAGACGGACGACGCCGACGTCGCCGTGAGCGTGCTCCTCGCCCGCGACGCGATCCACCAGGCCGGCTCGCTGCCCGAGCGCGAGTTCGCCGTCGACCCGCGGCTCAACTACACGCCCGGCGACGTGTTCCGCCCCGACCTCGTGCACGTCGCCCTCCGCGGCGAGCGACCCCTCGCCGGCGGCGTCCTGCGCGCGAACGCCTTCGGGCGCTGGAACGCGGTCGCGCAGTACAACGCGAACGTCCCGCCGCCGAACACCGACGGCCGCGTCCGGAACGCGTCGCTCGGGGGAACCGCCGAGTGGACGCGACCGACCCGCGTCGCCGGGCGCCCGGTCGCGGTCACCGTCGGCGCGGAGTACAGCCGCAACGACGTGCGGTTCCGGCTCTTCGCCGTCGACGCGACGCGGGGGCTCGACTCCCTCACGACCGCCGCCACGGCGAACCAGGACGACGCGGCGCTGTACGCCCAGGGGATCGTCGCGCTCACGCGGCGGCTCTCCGCGACGCTCGGCGCGCGCGGCGACTACGTCCGCGTGCCGTACCGCGACCAGCGCGACGCGGCCAACGACGGGACCAACGTCTACACGCGCGTCTCGCCGCAGGCGGGCCTCGCGTACCAGATCGCGTCCGGGCTCCGCGGCGTCGCGGCGTTCAAGACGGGGTTCCGCGCGCCGGCGCCGCTCGAGCTGGCGTGCGCGGCGCCCGACGCGCCGTGCGCGCTGCCGTCCGCGTTAGGCAGCGACCCCCGGCTCGCGCCGGTCGCGACGCGCGACGTCGAGGCGGGCCTCACGTGGGACCTGGGCGCGGGGGCCGGGCGGCGCGCGACGCTCGACGTCGCCGGCTACCGGACGGACGTGCGGGACGACATCCTGTTCGCGGCGCCGACGGCGACGCAGGGGTACTTCGTCAACGTGCCCCGCACGCGCCGCGCGGGCGTGGAGCTCGCGGGCACGGTGGCGCTGCCGGCCGGCCTGCGGCTGGCCGGCGGGTACGGGCTCGTCGCGGCCACCTACCAGAGCGCGGTCCGACTCGCGACGGCGGACTCGAACCCAGCCCCCACGCGGCCCGGCGACCAGTTCCCGAGCGTGCCGCGCCACAGCGCGCGGCTCGCGCTCGGCGGCACGCACGCGGTCCCGCACGTGTTCGCGCACGTGTTCGCGCCGAGGCACCAGGGCGCACCCGGCGTGTTGGACGCCGAACTCGCGGTGCGGACGGTGTCGCGTCAGTACCTGCGCGGCGACGAGGCGAACCGGCGGCCGCCGCTGCCGGGCTACGCGGTCGCGACCCTCCGGGCGGCGCTCGAGGTCGGCCGCCTCGGGCTCTCGGCGGACGTCGACAACCTGTTCGACCGCGCCTACGCGTCCTTCGGCGCGCTCGCGCCGAATGCGCGGGGCGCCGTCTCCGGGTCTCCGCCCGCGCAGAACGCCCCGGTCGAGCGCTTCCTCACGCCCGGGCTCCCGCGGACGCTGCGGGTGTCGGTGCGGGTGGGCGCGTAACGGATGCGCCGCGCCCGCCGCGCGTGTGACACCGTTGGCCGTCGCGCCGCGTAGGGTGCGCCGGGGCCGGCCCGACCGCCCCTGCGCACTCCTTCGGTGCATGCTTTCGGCACGTGCCCTCCCCCCGCCCCCGCCGGCCCGCCCATGAGCGATCTCGGTGTGCTTATCCCCGTCGCGGCCATCCTGGCCTGGCCGATCACGAGCGTGGCCAAATCCTTTGCCACGCGGCGGGCCGGCGCGGAGGCGCCCGACCTGGCCCGGCTGGACGCACGGCTCGCCCGGGTCGAGCAGGCAGTCGACGCGATCGCGATCGAGGTCGAGCGCGTCGCGGAGGGGCAGCGGTTCACGGCCGCGTGCTTGGCCGAGCGCCCCGCGGTGCCGCTCGCGCCCGGGGCGGATGGGGTGGGCCGGCCGACCGTACCGTAACGCGTCCGCAACGGCCGGCGGGCGGCGCCGCCGGTGTGTTGCGGCCGCTGTACGAACGCCGACTTCGACCGGCTCCGGCGCCGCGTCCTCCTGGCTTCCTAACCGACACGAACTGCGGAGGCGCGGAAGCGGGGCAACAGCACACAACGGCCGGGAGCGTCCGTTAGTCGCGCGGAGCACCGAGCGGGATCCGCCACTGTGCGACGGCCGCGACAACCCGGGCGCCGGATTGTTGACCCGCCCCGGGTTTACCGGAGGCGCCCACATGTGAGAGCTTCCGGGCATGACGACGCCGAACGCACCGCGGTTCTCGCCCTCGCGCCGTACGCCGCGGTCGGGGACGCGTCGACGCGGGCCCGCCGCCTGCTGCCTAACGGCCGCCGTCACGGCGTCGCTCGCCGGCTGCGGCGTGCCCGCGCTCGTCGTGCCGCACGCGCGGGCCCCGTTCCACCCCGCGGCCCCCGCGCTGCGACGCGCGCCGCTCTACTTCTACCCGGCGTGTGGCCCGGCGCCGGACACGGCGCGCCCGCCGCGCGCCCTCGTCGTCTTCTTCGGCAACGACGTCGGCTTCTGGCGCGCGCACCAGCGGTTGGCGGAGCGGCTGAGCGCGCGCGGGTACGCGGTCGTCGGCGTCGACGTGCGCCGCGTGCTCCGCCGCCTGCCGCGGGGGGCGGCGCGCGATTCGGCGTACCTGGGCCGCGTCGACTCGCTGTTAGGCGGCGCGCGCGCGGCGCTCGGCGACCCGGCCGTCCCGCTCGTGATCGCCGGGCACTCGATCGGCGGCGAACTCGCGCTCTGGACCGCGGCGCGCCTCCGCGCGCCGGGGCTCGCGGGCGTCGTGACGATGAGCCCCGGCGCGCGCGGCCACCTCGGCGTCGGGCTCTCCGACCTGCTCGGCCGCGAGCCGCACGGCGCGGACAGCTTCGCCGTCGACTCGCAGGTCGCCCGGCTCGCGCCGCGGGTGCGCGTCGCGCTCGTACGCGGCACGCGCGACGGATTCCGGTACGCCGACTCCGCGATCGTCGCGGCCGGCGCGCGGCGGTTCGCCGTCGTCGGGCAGGGGCATTCGCTGCTCGACCTGGACGCGGCGGCGCCGGTCGCCCTCGCCGCCCTCGCGTTCGTGCTCGACGCCGCCGACGGCGCGGCCGCGTGCGCGTCGGCGCGCACGGCCGCGCCGGCCGGCTCGGGCCGGTAACGCCGCGCTGTGCATGCCTAACGCCCCCGCGTCGCGTGCCAGTGCACGAGGTCCGGGTACGCCGCCCGGGCCGCGTCCGGTTGCGCCGCGACCATGTGGTCGATCGCGGCCGCGAACGCGCCCTGCATCGCGTCGGCCGGCGCGCCGGGGCTGCCGAGCGACGACGGCGGGGCCAGCGTCGTGTCGGGCGCGTGCGGCGGCGGCCCCGGACGCGGCGCGGCGCGCGTGAGGGCCGCCGACACGCTCGCGATGCCCTGCGTCGCGCGCGCCGCCACGCTCGCCGAGTACGCCTCGCCCGGCGCCCCGAACCGCTCGGCCAGGAGTTGCAGGACCGACGTGTGGTCCATCCATGCGTGGCACACGCTCGCCGGGTCGACGAGCGGTGAGATCACGACGGCGGGCACGCGCGGGCCGGTGCTCGCGAACGCGCCGCCCGGCGCGGCGGGGACCGGCTGCCGCACGGGCGGCGGCACGTAGTCCCAGAAGCCCCCGTGCTCGTCGTACGACAGCACCGCGACCGTCGTCGCCCAGCGCGCGGCGTGCCGGCCAGCGCCTCGTACGTGCGGCGCAGGAACGCCTCGCCGAACCCGCGCGGCGACGAGGGCCCGGCCCGCGCGCGACGCGGCGGTGGCGAGGCGCAGGTACGCGGGCGCGTCGGCCGCGGGCACCGTGTCCGTCGACGGCCTAACACACGGCCGGCCTAACGTGCGCCCGCGCCGAGCGGCGCCACCGACGGCACGTTGGTCTGCGCGGGGTCGAGCACGCTCGTGCAGTGCGGGCACCGCTGGGCGCGCTCGTCCAGGTCGCTGTTGAAGCACACCGGGCACGTCTTCGTCGGGTCCTTCGGCGTCTCCTTCACGAACAGCTTCGAGAGCCGCCACGCCACGAAGCCGATGATCGCGAAGTTCACGAGCGCCGCGAGCACCACGCCGGGCGCGAACAGGAACGGCCCGATGTGCCACACGAGCTTCGCGTAGTCGCCGCCCGCGGCCTGCTGGAGCGGCCCGACCAGCGGCATGAGGAGCCCGTTGACGATCGCCTTGACGACCGTGTCGAGCGCGCCGCCGATGACGACCGCGATGGCCAGCGCCAGCGCGTTCTGCTTGATCAAGAACGCCTTGAATTCACGCCACATGGGGGATACCGCGGGGAACGGGTGAGGGGACGGTGACGCGCGGCACGCGCGCCGCGCCGATTCTGCGCCACGTTGTACTATCTGGCCCGATTGCGCAATAGTGTGGGAGTACGCGGAGTTCCACGTCGCCGCAGGCGACCGCGCGTGCGCGCGTCCCCCCTGCGCCAACTCACCGTCAGCCACGAGGCGTCATGACGCGGGTCCTCCACCACGGTGCGCGCCTCGACGCGGCCGCGATGCCGCGCTTCGACCTCGTGATAGGCACCGCTGGCGGCGCGGGGCCGGCCCGCGCGCGGACGCTGCTCTACACCTCGTCGGCGATCCCCGGCGTCTTCCCGCCGCGCGGCTCGACGGCCACGTGCACGCCGACGGCGGGGTGGTCGCCAACGTGCTCGCCCCGTTAGACCTCGGCGACTACCGCGCCCTCGCCGCGCGCCTGCGCGGGGCGGGCGCGAGCGCCGCGGCGCCGGTCACCGTCCGCGTGTGGACGGTCCTCAACCTGTGGACACACGCGCCGCCGACGACCCTCGACCCGGCGCGCCGCGCCGCGATGGACCGCCGCAACGGCGGGCTGCTCTTCTACGCGCAGCCGCAGCAGCTCGTCGCGCGGCTGGCCGACCTGGCGCGCCTCGTGACCGACGACGTGCCGGGGCTGCGCGTAGAGTTCCGGTACACGGCGGTGCCGGCCGAACGCTCGACCGAGCCGGGCGCGGACCGGCTGTTCGACGCGGCCTGGATGCGGCGCCTCGAAGGCGTCGGCTACGCGCGCGCAGAGCGACGCGCCGTGGGACACGACGCAGTCGGCGTACGCGCGCCCGCGCCCGGGCGCAGCGCCGGCGACGTCCACGCCGGCGCCTAACGACAACGACGGAGGCCGTGCCGTTTCACACGGCCGGGACCGCGCAGACACGCCGGACGGCCGGGGCGTCCACTTCCGCGCGGCCCCTACGCGGCCGGCTTGCGGGCCCACACGCCGAAGACCATGTCGCCGATGTACGTCGCGGCGGCCTGCTCGCGCTCGGCGGCGAGCCGGCGGTCGAGGGTCTCGACGTCGAGCTCGGGCTCGGCGGCCACGCCGTGCTGCACGATCCGCGGGAGCATCGCGCGGATGATCGCGCCAAAGGGGTAGGGCGCCGCCGGCGTGAGGACGACCGCCTCAGCCCGCACGTGTTCGACCGCCAGCCCCGCCTGTCCCAGCACCGGCGGCAGGTCGAAGCCCATGTGGACGTTCGCCCCCTCGCGCTCGACCGTCTGCCAGATCCACCCGTGAACCCGCGCGTGCAGCGGCAGCGGGACGCGGCTCGCCGGCGTCATGGTCGCGTCGTGTTCTTGGAAGACCATCAGCCCGCCGGGTCGCAGAAGCGCGGCGAGTCGGCGGACGGCGGCCGCCGGGTCGGGCTGGTACATGAGCACCCGCCGGCCGACCACGGCGTCGAACGGCGCGTCGAAGGGCGCGTGGTCGCGCGAGAGCGCCCCCACGTCGGCCTCCGCGAACGCGACGTTCGAGAGGCCGAGTTCATGCGCCCGCTCTCGGGCCGCGGCGAGCGCCCGCGGGTCCCGGTCGACGCCGAGCACGTGGCCGGCGTCCCCCACCAGCCGCGCGATCATCCACGAGACCTCGCCGTGGCCGCAGCCGACGTCGAGCACGCGCATCCCGGCGCCGATCCCCGCGTCGACCAGCAGCCGCTCCGTCATTTGGTCCCTCACGTCCGCCACCATCGCCTCCGTGGCCCTCGTCTAACACCGCACGCGGTCACTCGCGTCCCGTGCGGAAGCGGATCGGGTACGCCGCCAGCGGCACCCCCTCCGGCGTGCGAAACCCGAAACCGTTCGGCGTGTTGAGCTGGAACGCGTACGCGCGCCCGGGCGCGAGCGCGACGGCGATGCGGAGCGTCGTGCCGGCCGAATCCAGCGCGTGCCCGGTGACCGGCGGCGGCGGCACCTCGCTCGACGCCGGGCGGCCGCCGACGAAGAGCGGCACCACGCCGAAGCGGTGGTCCCGCACCGGGCGGTCGAACCGTACGACGACTTCCCGCACCCCCGGCGCGACGACGGCCCCCTCGCCGTTAGGCACCGACACCGAGACGACGTGGGGGCGCGCCGCGTCGTAGCGGCGCTTGAGCTCGGGGACGCGCTCGGGCAGCGAATCGTAGTACGCGACCACGCGCGGCATGAACGCGGCGAGCGTCGGGTACGTGCGCTGCTCCTCGGGCGTGCCGTGCGCGGCGAGGAAGCGCCCGACCGCCGCGCGCACGAGCGATCCGACGTCCCGCTTGTCGTGCAGGTCGCGCGCGAGCGTGACCGCCTCGTGCCCGCGGAACGCCCCGAACTGGCGCACGACGTCGGCGTCGTACTCGGCGTACTGGTTCTGCGAGAACTCCGACGCGCCGGCCAACCGAAAGACGATGGCCAGCAGTTCGATGCGTGGGTCGGCCGCGATGCGCGGCGCGGGCGCCACGGGAGGCGTCGCCGGCTGCGCCGCGAGCGGGCCCGCGCCCAGCGTCAGCAGTGCGGCCGTGAGGGCGGCGGTCGCGTTCACCGCTCAGCCCTCGGCGCGCAGCGCGGTCGCGGGGGCGGTGCGCGCGCCGGCCCGGGCGGGGACGAGGCTGGCGAGCCCGCCCACCGCGAGCAACACGACCGCCACGGCGGCGAGCGTCCCCCCGTCGGTCGGACTCACCGCGTAGAGCAGGCTCGCGAGAAAGCGGTTCGCGAGCAGCGCGCCGCCCACGCCGCACGCGGCGCCTAACGCGCTGACCGCCAGCCCGCGCCCGAGCACCAGCCGCTCGAGGTCGCGCGCCGTCGCGCCGAGCGCGAGGCGCACGCCCAGCTCGCGCGCCCGCTGCCGCACCATCGTCGCCATCACGCCGAACAGGCCGACGCCCGCCAGCACGACGGCCGCGCCGGCGAACACGGCCAGGAGGAGCGCGTTGAGCCGCGGCTGCGCGAGCGGGGCGGCGAGGAACGTGGCGAACGGCGTCGCGCTGGCCAGCGCGACGCCCGGCGCCGTCTCGCCCACGACGCGTCGCAGCGCCGGGATGACCGCCTCCGGCGTCCCGCGCGTCGCGACGGCCAGCGTCGTCGGCGCGAACGGAAAGCGAGACTGCCGGAGCGGGTAGTAAATGCTCGCCCGCGCCTCACGCAGGTCGCGGTAGCGCGTGTCGGGCACGACGCCGACCACGGTCGCGACCTCGTCCCCGCCGACGAGCAGGCGTTTGCCGACCACGTCGCCGTCCGGCCAGTACGCGCGCGCCGCCGCCTCGCTCAGCACGACGACGTCCGGCGCGCCCGCCCGGTCGTCGTCCGTGAACGCGCGCCCGCGGCGGACCGGCAGGCCGAAGGTCGCGAAGTACGACGGGGCGACGACCTCCATGTTGAGCATCGGGTTCGCGGCCGCGTCCTCTCGCGACTGTCCCTCGCGCCGCGGCCGCCCGTCCCACCCGGCGCTCCCCGCGAACGGCGCGGCGACGACGGGCGAGACGGCGCGCACGCCGGGGATCGCCGCGACCTGCGGCACGAGTTGGTCGAGCACGGCGACCTGCTTCTCGGGCGTGTCGTACTGGTCGAGGCGGAAGGCCAGCTCCGCGACCACGAGCCGCGACGGGTCGAACGCGAGGTCGGCCCGCTCCAGCCGCACGAAGCTGCGGCCGAGGAGCGCGGCGGCCGAGAGCACCACGAGCGCGAGCGCGACCTGCCCGGCGACCAGCCCCTCGGCCGCGAGGCGCGCGCCGCGGCCCGCGCTCTGCCGCGTCCCCGAGCGGAGCAACGCGGCCGGCGCGACGCGCGACGTCCACACCGCCGGCGCGACCGCGAAGAGGAGCATCGCGGCCCCCGTGATCCCGGCCGCGCCGGCGAGGGCGGTGAGGTTGAGGTGCACCTCGTCCACGCGCGGCAGGCCGGCCGGCGCGAGCGCGACGAACGCGCGCACCGCCCCCGCCGCGACGAGCACGCCGAGCGCCCCACCCGCCACCGCGAGCAGCGCGTGTTCGGCGAGCAGCTGCGCGACGATCCGCCCGCGCCCCGCGCCGAGCGCGCCGCGCACGGCGACCTCCCGCCCGCGCGCGAGGCCGCGCACGAGCAGGAGGTTCGCCACGTTGACGCACGTGATGACGAGCAGGAGTCCCGAGGCCGCGGCGAACACGAGCACGGCGACGCGCGTGTCGCCTAACACGAGGCGCGGGAGCGTGTGGACCACGCCGCGCAGCTTGCGGATCGGGGGCGGGGCGGCGTCGCGGCGGAAGAACGCGGTCATCTCGTCCCGCGCCCGTTCGGGCGTGGCGCCGGCCGTGAGGCGGCCGAGTACGTGCTGGGCGACGTAGGGCAGGCCGCGCTCCGGGATCGAGGCGCGCATCGCCGCCCACAGCTCGGTGCCGCGCGGCCAGTCGAGCCCCGGCGGCATCACGCCGACGACGGT
>JAABUZ0100002902.1_pt1 | contig 27103 bp, 34 predicted proteins | sample 5562091 | NCBI WGS metagenome assembly JAABUZ01 (sample SAMN12813069, study PRJNA571459) | rock metagenome | isolation source: Antarctica rocks | place: Antarctica: Victoria Land, Linnaeus Terrace sud | collected 2015-12-21 | reverse complement strand
TTCCGCATCTGGTGCTCTTCCTTCGAATCCAGGGGCGCGCGGGCGAACAGGAGTTTGGGCATGGTGGCCTCCTTGTGCCACCAACATACGCCTATCCGTACCTCTATTGAGGAATGGAGCACTAGTTGTTGTTGCGATTTGGTGGGAATAGAGCGAGCGACTGTTGAATGGAGCGATACTGGTGGGCCGAGAGCGCTGCATGCTCCCGCCTCCCTCTTCTATCCAGGTGCTCACCTGTTGATTGATCAGTATCCCTACGACGATGTATTCGCCCGCGTTCCAGAACTGGCGAACCACACCAATCCGGTCCTGCACCACCTTGACCACCTCCTGGACGACGATATGCTCTAGAGTCAGGGTCGTTCCGACCTAGGGACGCGCTATCGTCTGACGCTGGTCCACGGCCGCCACTCCACGGCCGCCACTCCACGCCCGGTGAGGCGATCCTCCGGCTGTTGGTCGTGAAGCACCTCGATAACTGGAGTTATCGTGAAACCGAGCAGCGGGTAGCTGACAGTATCGTCCTGCGGTGGTTCTGTCGGATCTACGTTCAGGCGGTGCCCGATTTCAGCACGCTGCAGCGCTGGTCCCACACCATCCGGCCCGAGACGCTGCACGCTCTCAATGATCGGGGGGTGACGCTGGCAGGACAGGCCAAGGTGACCCAGGGGCGGAAGCTGCGAATCGATGGGACGGCGGTGGAGACGACCATCCACCATCCCACCGACAGCTCCCTCCTCGCTGACGGGGTCCGTGTCCTCAGCCGTGCCATCCGACGGAGCAAGCCGCTGGTCGGAGAGCAGTTGGCTGGGGTCCGGGACGCCTTTCGATCCCGGATGCGGACGATGCGGCGGGGACTGCAGACCCTGCATCGGCTCCGACGGCGCCTCGGCGAGGACAAAGCCGAGCAGCGGAAAGGGGTCTATGTGACCCTCCTGGCCGCGACGGAGGCGACGATCCAGCAGGCAGAGCAGATCCGTGACGCCCTCAGAGCGATCGGCGGCGAGGGGAAGGCACAGGCAGAGCGACTGATCAGCCAGATCGATCAGGCACTCCCGCTGATACAGCAGGTCATCCGTCAAGCGAGGCAGCGGGTCTTCGACGGGAAGAAGGTGCCAGCCAAAGAGAAGATCGTGAGTATCTTCGAGCCACACACGAGGATCATCCCCTGGCATAAGGGCGGAGCGGCGGTGGAATTTGGGCGGTTGGTGGTCGATGAGGTGGAGGGCGGGATTGTCAGCCGGGTGGCGGTGCTCGAAGACAAGACCGCCGAACAGGGACAACTGGAGCCAGCCCTGGCGCACCATCAGCAGGTGTCCGGGCGACCGCCGCGGCTGGTCACTGCGGATCGGGGCGTCCATGCCGCCGACAACGAGCGCGTGGTCCAAGAGGCGGGGGTGGAGCACCTGGTCATTCCCCGCTCGGGGATGGTGAGCGAGGCCCAACGGGCACGAGAACGAGCGAGATCGTGGCGTCGTCGCTATCGCTGGCGTGCTGGGATCGAGGGACGACTGAGCAGTGTACGTCGGGATTATGGGTTGCGTCGCTGCCCGGATCACGGCGAAACCGGCTTCCTCCGCCACCTCGGTTGGGGCGTTATTGCCAGCAATCTCCGCCACATCGGCAGCCCGACGAAGGGGCCACGCCACCATAGTTCTATATTCCCGGTATTTCGCAACAGCAACTAGTACGACAACGAGACTTCATGGTCAACCGATCGGCGATGACGTGGCGCATGCGTCCGTCCTAACCCTGACGCATGCCCCTGCGCTGCAGTGATCCGCCGCTCTGACCCTATACTCGGTCTAGGAGGATGATCGATGGACCCTCAACAGACCTTGGTGGCGGCATTTCATGATGCGATGGGCGCTCCGGCACCGAAGCAGCCGGCGCCACTGTCCCCAGAACGCGCTCGCCTGCGCACGCAACTCATCGACGAGGAGGCCGGAGAGTTCCGCGATGCCGTCGACCGTCACGACTGGTATGCGATGATTGATGCCCTCGTGGACCTGCTCTATGTCACCTACGGCACCGCTGTCGAGATGGGTATCGACCTGGAACCATTCTTTGAGGAGGTGCACCAGGCGAACCTGCGGAAGGTCGCGGCTGTCGACGCTGGGAAGAGCATCAAACCGAAGGACTGGTCCCCGCCTGACATCGGGGCAGCGCACGAGCGGATCTACGGCTCTGCGACGCCTTGGAACAGGTAGGATGAGCCGGCGACCTCAGGGTGGAGCGCGCTCAGCCAGGCGACGCAGCGTCCGCGTGCGATGTGAGCGATAGGCCGCAGCTTTGCGCTGCTGCTGGTAGGCCAAGAGGGCCAAGGCGGCTTCGGCGTCGAAGACGGGTTGCGGAAGCACCGCTCGCACCAGGAACCGGACCTCCGGGAGGCTCAGGGGCAGGCTCGTCGCGGGGGTGTTCCTGCCCAGTGGGCACGCATACCTCGACCGGTCCCCTGTCTTCCTTGCTGAGCTGGTCATGATAGATACCGAACGGCTTGCCCGCGGGAGTCGCCCCCTGTTCTCTGATGAACGCATGAAGCCGATCGAGGGAGACGCGGACCTGTTGGTCGAGCCCATCCACCAGTGCCCAACAGGACGTACTGACGAAGGGCTGCGGCTGCACCGTCCGGACGTAGATTTCCGGAATCCACACCGTCTGGTCATCGTGCAACGCAGAGAGGACGTTCGGAATCGTCAAGCGCGCTCGGGTCGCTCGCGCTTCCAGCCGTCGGAGATACTCCTCGACCAACCGGTCTGCCTCCCCTGGTGAGGATGCGAGCACCTCCCGAATGTCCGTGAGCGGCATGTCCATGCGACGCATGAAACGGATCAGGTTTGCCCACCGGAGCTGGTGCGAGCGATAGTAACGGTACTCCGAGTCAGGATCTGTGTACGCGGGTTTGAGAACGCCGAGCTAATCGTAGAGACGGAGCGCCCTCGCCGAGAGGAGCGTCATGCGCGGAAAGCTGCTGATGGGGAGCAAGTCCGTATCTGAGTCGGTCATAGCTCTAGGGTGAGGTTTGCCCAATGGGGAGAGTCAAGAAATTCTGTGTCTGCTCCGATCAGCGAGCAGGACTTTAGATTTCACCGGGCTGGGTTCTCAACGACCTTGCCCTCATGGCGCGGTCAACAGGGGTGCCGGATACCGCTTTCGAGGGGCAGAAACCGGGTAGTAGCCAACACCACTGTCATGCTGGGGCCAGGATAGCGAGGCTCTGGAGCCAGGAGACAATAGCGGCCACACTGTGCTCGTGCTCCTGGTTGAGTCCGTGATCTCCTCCCTCGATCTCCAGATAGTCCACCGGCATGCCGGCGTGAAGGTGCAGTTCCTTACCCAGCCATGCATCCGATCGGCGGAAGAGATTGTCCTTGCTTCCCTGCAGGAAGAAGACCGGACAGCGGATCGCACCGACGTCGAAGATCGGCGCGTTCTCGACGAAGTCACGAAAGAACGCGGCCGGGAAGGGCACATCGAAGACCTCTACCGTTCCCCCGTCGAGCAAGGCTTCCGCCTGTTGGGTAAAGGTGCGGGCAGGACTGCGCGGCATGTTGATATAGAGGCCGAGGCAGGTGGCGATCGAGATGACGAACGCGACCTCTGCGTGCTGTCGAGCCTCTCTCAGCGCGGCCGTGGATCCGGAACTGATTCCCAGGCTCCCAATCCGGGTCGGGTCGGCCCATGCCTGGCCGGCAACCCAGGCATGGATGGCGGCCAGGTTGTCGGCCCAGCGGCCGTACGTCATCTCGGCATACGGTCCCCCTGTGTCGCCGCAGCCGAAGAAGTCGAAGGTAACCACGGCCATACCGTGGTCGGTCAAGCGCGAGCAGAGATCCTGACGGAACAGATCGAGAGCGCGGTTCCCGCCCCATCCGTGACACACGATCACCACCGGCATCTGGCCGGGGCTGCCTTCGGGCAGGTAGACCGTGCCGGCGTTGCGATCGCCGCCGGACAGCTGGAAGTCAGTCTGCTTCATGGCCGTCCCCGAATGCAGTGCTGGGTGTCATGCTCCTGGACACCGTCTTGCTCAGGATGACACTCGCGTAGTTTATGCCCCAATCAATATGCTCGATCCATCGATACCCTCGACGTTCATAGTAGTGGATGAGGTGGGCAACTCCCTCGGCGGTGTTGAGGGCAAGTTCTCGGATGCCCAGATCGGCTGCTCGCGCCTCGACCAGATCCAGCAGAGCGCTCCCCAACCCACGAGACCGAAAGCTTGGATCGACAGCGAACTGCCCAAAGTGGCCGACATCGATACGGTCATACCAGCGACACCCGGCGGTCTGTGTCGCGTCATACAGAGTAATGGTGCCGACGAGACGACCGTCGGATACGGCGACCAGGCACGTGCCCTTCGCCGCTCGCCGTCTGGTCACGTCCTCCTCCTGAAAGCTTGCGACATACTGGAAGCCGAGATCGGCGAGTTCGCGGTATGCCCGATGCAGCATCGCGGTCAGTTCGGGGATATCCGCCTCGATGTCGACTGGGCGGACCAGTACCTCGTCGTCTGCGAGATGGAGCTTCACTTGTTCCCCCTCAGCATTCGTGGACCTTTCTGGAGTATGAAGAACATCAAGCGACGGGTTTCGAGAGGTGCAACGCGAAAGGGCTGCTGGCGAGTGGCTGCTTACGCCATTGTTACCAGTAGCAATCGCCCCACGCGAAGCGCAGATACCGACGAGGATGACGGATACCGGGATGTCGATCCGAGCAACTACTGAACCCGCGCAAAAAGCGTGTAATATCTGCTCCACTGGGGACGACGTACAGAGTAGAGGGTGGAACACCCTTCCCATCTCCGGTATGAGGTAGTCATCCATGGCAGTGGACATCGACGCGCGTGTGGCGGCGGAAGCAGAGCGGTCCCGATTACTCCGGCTCTGCACGGCTCTCACCGGCACCCCTAATGTAGCTGAGGATCTGGTTCAGGAAACTCTGCTGGAGGCCTGGCGTCACGAGCACAATCTCCGAGACCCCGAACGTCGTTCGCAGTGGCTCTCGGGTATCGCGCGCAATATCTGTCTCCGCTGGATGCGACGCCAGAAGCGGGACATACAGTATCCGTGCCGTTCGGCGATGGATGAATGGGAGGACGAGGTCGCCGCCAACGTCGACCTGGATATTGAACTGGAGAGGGGTGAGCTCGCCGACCTCCTAGATCAGGCCATGGCCGTACTCCCTGCTGCGACCCACCAGACGCTCCTCCAGCGGTACGTCGAGGATCTCCCGATTGCAGAAGTCGCGAGGTTCCTGGGGATCAGTGAGGGAGCGACAGCGGTTCGACTACATCGGGGCAAGCTTGCCCTCCGTCGTATCCTCCTCACCGATTTCCCTGACGCAGCAGCGGCGTATGGTCTGACCGATCCCAACAACGGATGGCAGCCGACACGACTGTGGTGCCGCATGTGCGGCCAGCAACGACTGATGGGCCGCTTCGTGGGAGATCCTGCGATCTTCTCGCTACGGTGTCCAGGCTGCGGGCAGCCGGGAGAGTGCCAGACGGACTGTCCTGTGCCGGGAACTCCCTGTCCGAAGGGCTACAAGACGGCTCTGACACGCGTTGACACCTGGATTGACACGGTGTACGGCTTGCACCGCGGTTCCCCGCATCCTGTCTGTCCCCGGTGTGCTCGCCCAACACCGCTTCGCCTCGGTCCGCCTTTGGGTCTTCCTGCGGACCTTCAGACGCCCGGCGTCCACATCTACCTGCACTGCGATGCCTGCGGCGCGATCCACCACTCCATGCTCGAAGGTATCGCCCTCACACTGCCGATGGCGAGGCAGTTCTACCGCTGCCATCCCCGTATCCGGACGCTGCCACATCAGGAGGTCGTGATTGAGGGGAGGCCTGCCTTCCTGGCTCGCTTCGAGAGCTTGTCGGACCGCGCCAACCTCGACGTGCTCATCGCCAGTGATTCCTTCCGCTTGATCGCCGTTCACGGTCACCCGGACCCGGCGTAGGTGAGTGTCGGCGACATTCTGCTCCGTCGCTTCCCCCCGGCCCGCGCCCTGGAAATCAGAGACTTCCGCCTGCTGTGGATGGGTGAGAGCATCTCCATGGTCGGCAGCCAGTTCAGCTCCGTCGCCTGGGCCTGGCTGATCTTCCAACTCACCGGCTCCGGTCTGGCGCTCGGCACGGTCCTGCTGGTCGGCGACATCCCGCGCGTGGTGCTCATGCTGGCCGCCGGCGCCCTGACCGATCGGTTCTCCCCCTGGAAGGTCTTGCTCGCCGCCAACCTCATCTCCGGGGCCACGCTCGGGGTACTCTCGGTCCTCACCTTGACCCACCTGATCCACCTCTGGCACGTCTACCTGGCCTCTCTGGTCTTCGGCGCCATGGGCGCCTTTTTCTTTCCTGCCGTATTTGCGCTCATCCCGCGTGCCCTCCCCGCGGAGCGGCTGAACGCGGGCAATGCCCTGATGGAGAGCACCAACGGGCTCACCTCCTTCATCGGCCCAGCTCTGGCCGGTGTGCTGATTGCCGGCGTCGGTCGGAACGGCGGCGTCAGCCTCATCTTCGCCCTCGATGCCGGTAGCTTTGCCGTCGCGGCGTTAGCGCTCCAATTCATGTCAGTTGGCTGCAAGGGAATGGCCGCGCATAACAACACGGCTGGCACATCGCCCGAACCGCATCAGCTACTCCGCTCCGTCCTTGAAGGGCTAGGTCTCGCCTGGCGTGATCCTGGCCTCCGCACCTTCCTTCTTCTACTCGGGGTGAATAACCTCGCCTTCTACGGTCCGTATCGGGTAGGACTGGCAGCCCTAGCCGCTCATCGCTTCGCGGGCGGGGCGGCTGCTCTTGGCTTCCTCTACGGCGCCTGGGGTGCCGGAGCCTTGCTCGGTACCGTCGTCGCGGGATTCGTTGGACGCCTCCGCCGCTATGGGCTCCTCATGCTGGCCGGAGCCCTGGTTCAGGGAGTCGCCTTTCTGCTGATCGGTTTCGCCCCGAACCTCGTCGTTGCCACGCTCCTCGTTGTGATCCTCGGGGTGGAGGGCGGCGTCGGCAACGTTGTCTTTGGCACCTGGCTCCAGGTCCGTACCGATCCGGCATTGCTCGGTCGAGTGACCAGCCTGGTTGGCCTCGCCAATCTCGGCCTGACGCCGCTTTCCTATGCTCTCTCGGGCGCCCTGGTTGATCTCAATCCCACACTGATGTTCGCACTGGCCGGGGGGTTGGTACTGGCGGCGGTCGGCCTTGCTGGCACCAGCGCGACAGTTCGGGGAATGGAGTAATGCGCGGATCTAAAACGGGCTGGTGTACAGGTGCCCCCGCACGTTCTTGGTCATGGCACGGCTAGACGAGAATCGGTCAGCGGGGACCGACCCTTACGGCTCAGAGCCGGCGGTGATAGTTGTGGATTGTGCGGCCTCGCTTGAAACCAAGCGACTGGTAGAGGTCCCAGGCGGGCTCGTTGACGTGCGTACCGTAGACCAGCGCCGTCTCCATCCCGTGCTCCTGCATCCGTCGCAGCACCTCGATGCTCACGGCTCGGGCTAATCCCATGCGTGCGTATGCCGGACGGGTACCCAGTGGCTCGATCTCCCCGATCTTGTTGATCGGGTCCAGCCAACCGATGCAGCCGGACACGAGGGTACTATCGGGGGCCACGACGACGGGATTGAGATCGATGTTGTAGCCCGGGTTGCGCATCAAGCGCAGATGATGCTCGGCGCTGTAGGTGGAAGGCGCCCAAACCGACCACGCATCTCTGTGCATGTCGACGTAGGCCGGGACCTCCCACTCGCCGGCCAGACCCCTGATGCTGAAGCCCTCCGGCACGTGCGGCTGGGGAACCGGTCGATCGAGCGGACGTAGCAGCTCGACGTAGGAGGAATCGCCGCGAGTGAAGCCCTCGGCCTCAAGGAAGGCGATCTTGGCAACGCTATTCTCACGGGCCTGAACCCAGGCCTCGATGTCTCCACCGCACTCGCCGACAGCCTGCTTCAGTCGTTCCGTTCCCCAGGCGACCAGTTCCCGTCGTAACCACCGGGGGGCATCCGACCTTCCCTGGTCGAGTATCATGCCCCATTCGGGGTCGACCATCGCGAAGCCGACAAGCCCTTCTGCCTCTTCCCAGAGGCGAATGTTCCGTTCCGGCTCAAACTGACGGCGGAATGCCCAGAGCAAATCGCCAACGGGCTCGTGCTCTCCCTCCGGTTCCGCCGACCGACAGGCCATGAGGAAATCGAGTATGCGCTGGAGGTCGTACGGACCGGCGTAGCTCCGGGATTCCATGTGCGTATTTTAGTGCGGGATCTCTGTAGATGGCCCCACCGGCCACGTGGAGGTCTTTCTGGCGTGCCCTATTCCGCATGTCCGCAGGACTCGCTGAAGCGATCTCGCTGCCCCGATGGGCTCCTTCCAGCATGCCGGATTCGCGGTTTCCCTTTACGTTTGTGAACATGGACAAGGACAAGTGGTTCCACATCGATAAAAGGAGGGCATGGTGATTGAGGTCGTTAGTTGGCCGGAAGATCTATCAGAGTGGGATCCACAGCAAGACCCCTACTATCTCGAACTGGGAGGAGAAACATCTCCCATTCTCGATGCCGGGTACGCAGGTCGAGAGAGCGAAGGCCAGGGTCAGTCCCAGCCGAACGGCATCATCTATGAGTACTGGTGGACCATCAGCCACCCGGGCTTTCGTCCGCAGTCTCCCCACTGGTACGACCTGTTCACGGGAGGCGGGGACGGGTACACCATGTGGACGCATCTGCGCGAGGTTGAGAAGAACGTGGCTGCCCGCGTCTACCTGTTCTTCCCGCGAAACGGCAACTGGCGGATCAAGGAGATTACGGCGGCGGTCACGTATCTGACCCCGATGCGCGAGCACGAGCCCCTGCTCGATCAGGCCGCCGCCGATTGGTCGCGCATCCAGCCCTACGTGTCGGGTGTCTCCCAGCTTGCGGGTGCAGCGGCCGGGACGGCCGTCGGCGGTCCGGTCGGAGGTGCGGTAGCAGGCGGTGCCGTGGGACGAGCGGTCGATATGCTGGGCACCCTGGCCAAGGTACAGTTGACGAGCGTGCCACAGACGGGGAATCTCGCCTGGGCCGTCGGGAAGATGACGACCAAGTCAGAATACGGGGTGATGCAGGGTGTGGCATGGACGCTCCCGAAGGCGGTGTTTGAGCTCCTGGGCGGACGCATCACGGGGACCCTCTCTCTGAGCGTGATCCCGGCGGCGATCCAGCAGCAGGGCCAGGTGGCAACACAGGTACCGGAACCCCAGAAGCTTCCTGTCCTGGCGCACTCGGTTGTCTATGCGACGAAGCAGGACGGAAGCGAGGAGGTGTGCTGGCAACCGGCATCAAACCGGTTTCTCAAACTTCAGGTCCAGCCTCGATTCACACCGTCGACCGCTCCTGTGTCCTGATGCACGACATGGCGTCGGCTTTAGTTCTCCGACAAGGGACAGGCCTCGTCTCGACGAGACAACTCCAGAGCCGCATGCCGCGACCACCGGGCGGGTACGATGCGGCACATCACCTACGAGGGAGAGACATGGCGGCAGCGAGCGAGGAACAAGTTCCACCTCTCACGGCCCGAATCAGAGAGGGCAATCAGCTTCGTGAGGAGGGTCGGATCGAGGAGGCCCGGGAGCTGTTCCTGTCCGTGTGGGACGAGGCCAACGAATCTCACGATCTCTATCACGCGTGTGCCGTGGCCCATCAGCTTGGGGTTCTCGATCCGACGCCGTTCGACAAGAAGCTCCACTGGCACCTCGAGTCACTCCGCTTGGCCGATGCCATGGAGGAGGTGCCGGAGCACTGGTATACGTCGATGTACCTCTCGGCGGCCTATGCGTACTTCCACCTGGGGAAGTTGGGTGAGGCAGAGGCAGCGTACCAGCGCGCAGCAGCGTCGCTTGTGCACGGCGACAGGTCCGAGTACGCACAGGGCGTAAAAGACGCAATCGCGCGAGGGTTGAAGCGGCTCCAGGAGTGCCGCCACCGGGGAGCGTCTCGAGGGAGCAGGGTAACCGTCTATGCCGCTGGAGAGCGACTTTGAACGCTACCATCCGGACCGCGAAACCCTTGCTGTTGCGCAGGGGCGAGTAGGCGATACAGCCTGCTTTGCGTGTGGCGTGGTGCGGCAAGTTGAGGACGGAGTGTCTCCCGTTCACCTGGTGTATGAGGATGACGCTACCCTCGCCTTTCTCGATGCCTATCCGCGCCGCTACGGTTACTGCCTGGTGGTTCCCCGTGATCACCGCATGCTTGTTACGAGTGACTTCTCGCTTGAGGAGTATCTGGCGCAGCAGCGGATCGTTTATGCAGTCTCGAAAGCGGTCCGGCAGGAGGTGGGGGCTGAGCGCATGTACCTCCTCAGTCTGGGCAGCAACCAGGGCAATGCGCATGCCCACTGGCACGTCGTGCCCCTCCCGCCCGGTGTCCCCTTCGAGCAGCAGCAGTCGGTCGGCTGGCGCCTCGGTGTCCTCCGCATCCCCGACGAGCAGATGGCCTCGCTTGCCTCCCGCCTCCACACGCGGATTACGCGATTTCTCGACGGAGGCGAGCCGCGCACGTGAATCTAAGTACCGCTCGGCTCCGTATCCACCCCGCTACCGACCTTGCTGACGTCTCCGTTCTCGCCTCGGTGTTCAACACGAACCCTGAGTTCATCGAGGCGTCCGAGCAAATCGACGGCAAGCGGGCGTACACGCGGGAGGACATCGAAATGTACGTGTGGCAGGAGAGCACGCGGGAGAATTCCCACTGCCTCGCCATTCGCCTCGGGGATACCGAAGAGGTGGTGGGAACCGCCGCTCTCCTGGTCCCCAATCCCGACGATTGACGCCCCTGGCTCGGCCTACTCGTCATCGGACAACCCTGGCAGCGACTCGGCCTGGCCCGAGAGGCCGTCACTGTCATCGAGCGATGGCTCGGTGCGGAGGGATGGGCCGAGGTACGGTTGAACGTGATGACGTCCAACCGTGGAGCACTGCAATTCTGGGAGAAGTGCGGTTACAGCCCGGTGGAACGCAGCCGGGACCAGGACGGTCGAGATGTCCACATCATGGCGAAGAGGTTGCCGCAGGGGATACGCGGAGAATCGACAACCTTGTTGCCAAGGGAACTGGAACCACGGGAGAAACCATGACTGATCGATCCAGCGGCTGGATGCCGCGCGAGCAATGGGATGCGCTGGTCCGGGGCGAGGACTGCCCAGCGTGCGAGGAAGTGCGATCCACAGCGGAAGCGAACGAACACGGCTTCTTCGTCGCCGATCTCGACGTCAGCCGCCTGCGGCTGGTGCGCAACCAGTTCATCCCCGGCTACTGCGTGTTGCTCGCCCACCGGCACGTGCGCGAGCCCTACGAGCTCGGCCCGGACGAACGCTTCTGTTTCTTCGAGGACATGCTCGCGGTGGGCCGGGCATTGGAGCAGGTCTTCGGTGCCATCAAGCTCAACTTCGAGATTCTGGGTAACGCTGTGCCCCACCTTCACGTCCACATCAAGCCCCGCTACTACGGCGACCCGGCCCCCAATCGCATCATCGATCAGAACGCCGCGCAGGTGTTCCCCACGCCCGAGGCGTACGCGCAGCGGGCCGACCTGATCCGATCGGCGCTGTGAACGAGCGATCTCAGGGGCACCTGGTAGGAGACATAGGTGCCATGGCTGTCGACGTGTCCCCCCTGGTTCCGGAAGCGCGTCCCATCGGTGCCGTAGCTGCCGATATCTTCATCCGCCACACGCGGCCCTGGCTGATCGGCCTTCTGGTCCACGGCTCCGCCCTCAAGGGCGGCGTCATCCCCGGCTGTAGCGATGTCGACTTCCAGCTCTATCTCCGAGACCAGGCCTTCGAGGACGGGCGGCTGCGTCTGGACGCAGGTCTTGCCATCCAACGGGACCTCTCCACGCTCGACGTCGCGCCCTTCCAGTACATTCAGGGCTACGCCCGCCCCCCGCGGCTCGACAAGAGTCCGGCGGGGAGCGTCGGCCCCATCCGAGGCACCTACCACATGCTCTTCGGCGAGCTGCCCGTGCCGGAAGCGACCCTCGACCAGGCCTTGCGCCGCGCCCGCGAGGTCCTCGACGCCGATCGCTCCTACCTTGGCAACGATCTCTTACATCACGGCGACGGTCGCCTCGAGCGCACCACGCGCTATGTCTGCACCGACGTCTGGCCGGTCCTCTTCAGTCTCCTGCTCCTGCGCGACCTCGGCGTCTGGCGCCTCACCAAGGAGAAGGCCATTGCCCGCCTCCCCGCTGCCGTCAAGGCGGCGGCCGGCGAGTTCTTGCGCCGCGTTGTGGCGTACTACGCCGGGCCACACGACGTGTCGGAAGCTCTGACGGTTATCGAGCAAGGGGCAGAGACCATCCGTCTCGCTCGGGACGCGTTTGGCGTCGGCGCAGATCGTAAGGGAGAGTGAAGATACGTCCACGATACTGTCCTCCGGGAGGGCGAACGCTTTGGGACCACTCTCATGATAGGTAGATGGTATCCGATACGATGCCGCGGGCGCCGCGAAGTGCATCTGGCAGGGCACAAGGGACTAGGTTTGTCAGTGGGGAGGGAAGCTGGTATGGATCGAACCATGCAACCTCCGCGATCTCACCGCTATTCGGCACGGCGGGCTGACCGTGCCCGATCTCACTGCGGAAGGCAAAGGTCATCCAGGGATTTCCGTTTGCCGGCACGAAGTGGTAGACACCGATGAGATGCTCTATGGCTACTGTCATGCAGGTCTCTTCCAGCGCCTCCCGGATCAATGCCTGCTTGGGGTTCTCGCCAGCCTCGATCGTTCCACCCGGTGGGCCATATCGACGCCATCCGTAGTTCTCCTTGATGAGGAGAACCCGGCCAGTCACGTCGAAGATGAACGCGGCGACGGTCAGGCCGAGGACCGAAGGGTCGCTATTATCGTGGCGGATGGTCGGCATATCGCCGTGCTCCCACTATGCTTTTCCCGTAGTCTTTCGGAGAGGAGATGTAGGTGTAGTAGCGCCAGTACGAGGAATTTGATCTTACCAGCAGCAGATAAATCGTCAAACTGTACGCCTCCGCAATCAGTCAACGAGGTTCGCCCGCGACGGCCGCTCTCTCGTAAAAGTCCACCAGGCGACGCATGGACCGATCAAAAAAGTCCTCGTGCAGCGTATAGGTACCCAGGAACGGAGCCATCGCGCACCAGAGCCCCGTGAGCCAGAGCTCGCGCACTCCAGCAAACGCACCGACCAGTGAGAGATCTTCACGTGGCAGCGGACGGACAGAACTGTAGCCCTGCAGAAAGCGCCGCCAGACATCGACCCCGTGGCCGTTGATCGTCATAGACCAGTAGAAGACGGCGAGATCGTACGCGCGCCAGCCCGGCCCCGCGAAGTCGAAGTCAAAGTGAATGACCCGATCTTCCCAGTAGGTCGAATTGCCGCCGGTCACATCCCCGTGGATGGGCCCCCAGTCCAGTGACGAGAGTTCGCCGCGGTCGAGGAGATCTCTGTATCGGTCGACCATCCGTTCCCAGGCACGGATATCGGCTCCGCGACAAGCATACACGCGGGCAATCGCCTGCAGGGGCTGGTCGATGAGATAGGTGAGGTCGAGCTGGAACCGTGGGAGCGTCGAGTGGAAGCTATCGGCGGCGGCATGGATCCCCGCCATCGACCTGCCGAACTGCTCAGCGTGGTCCGCGGGCGATATCCGCCTGGACCCCGGACCGCCGAAATGCGTGTACACGCCGGGGGCGCGTTCGAAGAGCGCGACCTGTCGCACTCCCTCGATGGCTGGAATCGACGAATACCAGCTGCCGTCCGTCCGTCGAATCCCTGCCGCTACCGGCGCGTCGCGCTCTCGCAGGTGATTCAGAAGCTCAAGCTCCCACTCGACTTCCCCATCCGATCGCGAGCCGGACCGGTACACGCGCACGATCCGTTCCCCCCCGTCCGAGGGAAGAGAGTAGTGATCGTTCAAGCCGGATTGAATGAGGAGCGCATCACCAGTGGACCGCACCCCGAAGTCGGCGTGAATGAGATCCCGCAGCGCGTCACCACGAATCAACGAATGTAATGACAGGTAGTACGGCACCGCGGTGGGCCTATTCACATCATCCCCTTGCGGCATCAGACTATCGCCGGTGAGGCATGCTACGGAAGGCTTGCAGGGTGAGCGAGTGATGGGTCACGAACCATTATGGTCAAGCGCGCCGCGAGGATCTCTGGGAGCGGCTGGAGGGGAGATTGAATTTACATCGGGGCCAACTCGCGCCAGATCGGCGATTGGTTCGTCATGAAGAACCGGTTGAGCTCCACCAGCATAGTCAAGGGACGCTCAGCCCAGGAGTGGTTCGGCTGGGGCCCGCGCCGCGCGGTAAAGAGCGCCAACTGCACCTGACGCCAGAGAATACGACCCTCCGCCGTAGTGTCCTCCTGGAGCGGCGCGAGCGAGCGATGCCCTTCCAGGAGGTAGGGCACGGCGCGCAGGGGGACACCCCCGCAGTCCCAGGCGGGATCGCCCCACGACGCGCTGCCCCAATCCAGCAGCGCAGCATAGTGGCGGGACGGAGACTCGACCATGACGTTGGTGGACTGGAGGTCGCCGTGGGAGAAAGAGGCCCGGATGGGGGCGGTCGCATCGGGAGCGATGCGGTCCAGCCAGCGTACCAGCCAGCGTGCCTCGCTGCTCGTGATCCATCCGCGGCCGGCCAGATCCTCCGCCAGCCGGCGCGGGTCGGGAAGGGCCTCTCGCTCTCCCAGCCCTACTCCCGGGCCGTTCCGCTCGACGCCGGTGTGCAACCGCGCCAGATCGAACCCGATATCATGCCAGACCGCCGGGGTCTCCTCAGGTTCCAGATCAAGCTGGCCGAGCGGCTCTCCATGGACCCGCTCGTAGATGGTGTAGGGGACGGGGAACACAGTGCAGGAGTCGTCGTAGACGAGGAGGGTGGGGGTCCGAACCCCGGCACGGCGCGCCAGCGGCACCGCGATCGACTCGTGGTAGAGGGCGCAGTCGTGTAGGGGGTGCCGGCGCGGCACGCGCAGGACATACGCGTCACCCAGGAGATAGACGGCGTTGAACACGCCCGTGTCGGGCCGCCGGACGACAGGCTGTGAGGGAAGCCCGTGATGGTGCGCCATCTCCACGATGGCATGGTCAGAGACCTCGGCGTGCGGGGGAAGCTGCATGCGGAAATGCTCCTCGTGGAATGATGCGCGTCGGTACGCGTCAGAGCCGCTGTCCATGTCACGAGGCAGCACGATGGATCGGTACACCACCGTCAGGGCGCACGAGAGCACCGGCGATGACCGGAGCCGAGGGAACGGTGGGAGCGAAGGCTAGATCGGTCTACTCGGCACGACTGGGCGGTGCAGCTGCTTGTCTGCCATGGACATGGTTCTCATCATGGCACCTCCCAGTCAGATCTGATCGATCGCGTTGTCCCACACTACACGATGGTCAGGCCACTTTCGAGTTTGTGGGTGGGGCGTGAGCCCGTTCCCACCCTCACTCTACACAAGTAGCGCCACTTTCTTCAATACGTCAACGACACTGTAGGCTCGGCAGGAATGTCTGGCCGGGGATAGGCAGGAGGTGCGAGGGATGGATGTTGCGGTTGGTGTGGAACGATTCGTCGGGCAAGCAACGCCGGAGAACCGCTTCTCCGGCGTTGTGCTGGTCGCGCACGGGAATGACGTTCACTTCGCGCAGAGCTACAACTTTGCATGCCGCCGCTTTGGGGTGCCGAATCAGATCGATACCCGCTTCGATGTGGCCTCGCTCGGAAAGATGTTCACCGGTGTCGCCATCGGCCAGCTGGTTGATCGTGGCCTCCTGGCCTTCGATGCCCCTGTCTCGCAATACCTGCCAGACTATCCGTCTGATGTCGTGCAGCGGGTTACGCTCCATCATCTCCTCACGCACACCTCCCGTCTGAGCAGTATCTTCGACGGCAGCTGGGATGTCGCCTCCCGTGCCCGCTACCGCGACTTGCAGGAACTCCTTCCCTACTTTCAGGATCGCCCCCTCCTCTTCAATCCGGGCACGAGGTGGGAGTACAGCAACGCCGGGTACATCCTGCTTGGCGCCCTGATCGAGGCGGCGACGGGAACCCCTTACTTCGACTACGTTCGGTAGCATATCTTTGCCCTGGCGAGCATGCAGGACACCGGCTCGTACAGCCTGGATGAGGAGGTGCCGAACCTGGCGTACGCCGCCAGCCGGCTCAATCCGGATGACCAGGAGGATGCTGAGCCGCGCTGGAACAACGTCTTCCGACACTGGGTCGTCAGCACCCCCGCGGGATGCGTGTACTCCACGGTCTCCGACCTCTTCCGCTTCGCGCAGGCCCTTCGCCACGGTGACCTCGTCAGCCCTCGGATGCTGGCCGTGCTGACGGAAACGACCGTCCCAACGGGACAGAGAGCAGGGCAGTCCTATGCGTACGGCTTCTATGTCGATGATGTGGGTGGGATGAAGGCCTTCGGCCACGCCGGCACCGTGTCAGGCTATCAGGCCTGGCTGGACATCTATCCATCGTTGGACTACACGGTCGTGGTACTCAGCAACTTCGATCATCCCGCCGCCCGCGATGTGGCGTGGTTTGTTCGAGACCACTTCGCCACCACGAGCCCGCACCCCGTCCATCCCAGTAACGCCAGAGAATCACGGCATCACTAGCACGATGTCTACGTACAGTTCTGATCCCACTACCATCTGCTCCCGCCACGGACTGGTCTGTCTCGATGACCTGAGCCACCGAGGCAGCACCTCGGACCTCGTCCTCCGCGTACAGGATGTACAGGGGCGCGCGTATGTGCTCAAGCACGTGGGCTCCGGGCTGGGAGAATCGGAGGTGCGGGCTCTCCAGGCCTGGCAAGTATCGGGCGTGACGCCGCGCCTGATCAAGGAGCTTGAGCCTGGATATGACCTGATCGAGTGGCTGGAAGGCCGCACCATGGCGGAGGTCTCACGGGACGAGCCCGTGCCGGCGGTGGATATTGGGCAGGCGCTTGCTGCCCTGCACCGCGTGCCGCCTCCCGACGAAACTCCAGACATCCGCTCTCGCTTTGCCCTCGCGCCTGAAGCGGGCTTGAGGCTTCTTCCACCATCGCTCTCTGGCCTCGCTGATCGGCTGGCGACGCGGCTCCAGCACCACGAAGGTCACCAATCGGTCTTCCTCCAGGGCTCCCTCCATACCGGCCGATCCTCCGCCCTTCCGGGGTGTGACAGCTCCCCCGTCGGCCACTGAGGGAAGCGCCGTCCCGGCGCGGGGGAAATGGGCATCAGCCCTCTCCCGCAAGGGAGATGAGTACCCACAACACGGAGGCACATGACAATGGGAGACGTTCACTACCTCACCTGCGCGGACACGGCCAAGCTTGTCCGGACGGCCCTTCGCGAGTCCTTCCCGGGCGTCAAGTTTTCTGTGCGAGCGAAGACGTACAGCGGAGGCGCTTCCATCAGCGTCTGGTGGACCGACGGACCGATGCGAGCGGATGTCGAGGCTGTGGCGCGGCAGTTTGAGGGAGCGGACTTCGACGGGATGATCGACCTCAAGTCATCGCGGCAACACTGGCTCACCGCTGACGGGCGAGTTCGTCTCGCCTATCGTGAGGGCACCACGGGGAGCCGGGGTGTCATCGAACTCCATGGTCGACGAGCCGATTCCGGGGGCACAGCGGGTGCATTTTGGGGCAGATTTCATCTTCTGCACGCGCATTCTCTCCGATGAACTCCGACAGATGATCCAGGACAAGATCGGGGCCGCCACCGGCAAGCCGTACGGCGACTACGAACGCTATGGCGCCCTGATTGTCGACGGCCGGCACTACCCAATCGACTCCCCCGAGTGCGGTTCGACTGTCGTGTGGCAAATCGCGAACGAGGCCGGGACGCCCGTTCTGAGTGGGGCAGAGATCGCCGGTTGACACAAGAAGGCTAGTACACGACCGCAGGGATCATGAGCACTTACAGGACGTTGATCTCGCCGGTGGCACGGTAGTGGGCGAGTAACTGCCGCACCCGTCTCCGCAACTTGCGGTCGGGGTCATGTTGCATGGACTCCAGAGCGAGCACAACCTCCCTCTCACGTGATCGCGGAGAGCCATCGCAGAGGACCTGCTGAGCTTGCGGCGGGCATCCGTGGCCGCGAAGTGCCAGGAGACCGTGGCGTGTTGTTGATTGCGCGGCAGTTCCCATGCAGAGACTTCGCGGTGGAGTGTGTCGAGATCGGGATACGCCGATGACCTTGTCCGATCCGACCCGGCTGCTCGTCTACGCCCCCGGACCGACACCCACTGCCCTGCGGGCGGCTTGCAGGATCGGGTCACCGACGGCGCGGACGCGTTCGGCGCCATCGGCCAGGATGCGATCCAGGTAAGGGCGGTCGGCAATGATCTCGTCGTACCGGCGCCGCGGCTCGGCGAACATCGCCTCCAGCGCCCCATACAGTTCCCCCTTGGCCTGGCCGTAGCCCAGGCCGCCCGCGCGATACCTATCCGCCATCGACTGCACGGCATCTTCCGGTGCTACCAGCTTGAAAAGCTGGTAGATCGTGTCCGTCTCCGGCTCCTTCGGCTCCTCAGGCGGTCGGGAGTCGGTGACGATCCGCATCACGGCCTTGCGGAGTTGCTTGCCGGGCGCCAGAATCGGGATGACGTTGCTGTAGCTCTTGCTCATCTTGCGGCCGTCGAGGCCCGGGATCGTCCGCACCTCGTCATCGATCAGCCCCTCCAGCACCACGAACACATCCCCGTAAATGCCGTTGAACGTCTCCGCGATATCCGCCGCGATCTCCAGGTGCTGCTGCTGGTCGGCGCCAACGGGCACCACATGCGCGCCGGGGTAGAGGATGTCGGCGGTCATCAGCACTGGGTAGTTGTACAGGCCCATGTTGACGCCCGCATCCGGGTCGCGGTCGTGGCGGCGGTTTTCGTCCACCATCGCTTTGTAGGCGTGCGCCCGGTTCATCAACCCCTTGGGAGTGACGCACTCAAGCAGCCAGGCCAGCTCACACACCTCGGGCACATCCGACTGGCGATACATCACCGTCTGCTCCGGATCGAGGCCAAGCGCGAGCCAGGTGGCTGCAACCTCATATGAGAGGCGGCGCATCTCGTCGCCGTTCTTGACGGATGTAAGCGCGTGCAGATCGGCGATGAAATAGTACGCCTCGTACCGTTCCACTAGGGCCAACGCCGGGCAGATCATGCCGAGATAGTTGCCGAGATGCGGGGTACCGGTGGGCTTGATGCCCGTCAATGCTCGTTGCATCCTCTTCTCCTCACGCCTCGATCTCAGGCCAAGGAGAAGGCCGCCTGATCGAGGCGGCCTGTACTGGGTAGTGTTTGTTTGGAAGCGCGCAGTCCCAGCCGCCTAGTGAGGCGGGCGCCACCAGAAGGTGCGAAATGGGATGTGCGCTGTCATGTGCCTATTGTAGCGCCCATATTGCCTTCCGCGCGGCAGGCGCCGTGTGTCTCAGTCGCATTACTCGGCGACCGAGAAGGCGTCCAGGTAGCCCAGCACGGCTACCGCGCGCTGTCCGGTCGTTCGGCTGCCCATGCCGTGCCATCCATGTGAACCCGGTGCTCACCCGCTTTGAGGCGCGATATGCCACTGCTCGGATTCACATACCTGTTGGTAGCCAATCCGCTGGTAGATGCGGTTGGAGGTTGGGTTGGCCAGGTCCGTGTACAGGAAGCAGAAGCGACGACCGGATTCGAGTAAGGCTTGGCTCAATGATGCGACGACCGCGGTCGCGTAGCCGTGGCCACGGTGCTCCACGGGCGTGTAGACCGGCCCGATCCGGATGCCTGTGGGCGTGGCCCCTCCAAACCCGGCCAGCGACACCGCGATCCCGTCCGCATCCCAGATGAGATACCCCGAGTGGTGGTCGCTCAGCCGGCGCTCGACCGCCGTGCTAATCTGTTGCCGCGTGCCCTCATCGCCCGACTCGGTGCCGAACGCTGCCGTCCAGCCGATGATCAAGTCACGATCCGCGTCTGTTGCTCGACGAGGCTCACCCGCGACCGGCGGTACAGAGAGTACCCGGGTCAGGCGGTAGACGCCCTGCCGGAGCTGCCGCTGCATAGCTTCGCCCGTACGACGTTGCCACCAGTGCGCCACGGCCGCAGCCACGGGGACGGGCGCAATCGTGCCGGGGATGTGGATGCCGCGCGCCACCAGAGCATCGATCAGGGCGCCGACGGCCTCGTCGTCAGCATCGGACACAACCAGGTTGTACGGCGGGGTCATCACCGCGACGGCGCAAACGTCGTCACCCCGCTGAACGGCCGCTAGGCACGGCCTGCTCTCCGAGTATGTATGCGGGTCGCGCGCGACTGAACCGATGATGCCGAGCAGCAGGTTGTGCCGGGCCTCGTCACGCATGAGGTAGGGCTCAGCCTTCTGCCGGAAGCTCGCGATGCGATCTACATCGCCGAAATCCACTCGGTTTGCCAACGGCCCCACGTCCTCCCTCCCCAAAGGGTAATCGAGGTGGTCCCGGCGCACGTTCCCGCGCTGGTTTGCGGGTGGCTCACAGGGGCCCTGCCCTCGGGGCAGTCGCGGCTGACCCTGTCTGTTGCCGCCGCTGGTGACGCCGTCTGGGCTGCTGGCTCGGGCTCCTCCTCGGGTGTTTCCGCTCTGACCGGGTACCTACGCACTCGCTCAGTCGCTGCAAGGCTCATGACCTGCTGCGCAGGCGCCTCCTGCGTTCGTAGAACCTGCTGAGCTTGCGGCGGGCATCCGCGGCCGTGAAGTGCCAGGAGACCGTGGCGTGTTGTTGATTGCGCGGCAGTTCCCATGCAGAGACTTCGCGGTGGAGTGTGTCGAGATCGGGATACGCCGATGACCTTGTCCGATCCGACCCGGCTGCTCGTCTACGCCCCCGGACCGACACCCACTGCCCTGCGGGCGGCTTGTAGGATCGAGTCACCGACGGCGCGGACGCGTTCGGCGCCATCGCAGCGCCCAGCCGCTCGTCACTCGGATGCCCGCCCGTGTACAGCAGCACCGGCGTTGTCCTCAGTGTGGGGTGCATGCGTGCCGCACGGCAGACATCGAGGTCGTCGACCTCGGGCATCTCGAAGTCGGTGACGATGGCCCTTGGCTGCACCCTGTCGAGCGAACGAATTGCCTCGGCGCCGTCATCAACGGCGGTCACGGTGAACCCGTAGCGCTCCAGCGTGCGCGAGATCAGCGTCCGCACCGCGGGATCGTCCTCGGCCACGAGCACACGCCTCTCCGCCGTCGGGCAAGGATAGGGCATCGGAGCGCGGCGAACTGGCCAAACCGGGCATGAAAAAGGGCGCCCCCAGCAAGACCGGGGACGCCCCGATCCCCCTCCCGAGGCGTCCACGAATGGCTCCGGACGACCCTATCCCCGCGGGACGGACATCCAGCGCCCAAACGGCGTGGCGACCGGTGACATCCTACGCTCGTCGCCCCAGACGGCATCCGCCAGCAGTGCCGCCTGGCTGAGCAGAGAACCCAAGGACAACATTGTGATACTCGGGCAGGAGCCGGGCAACAGCTGCCAGTGTGCCTCGCTCCCGACAAAGTCCGGCATGCTGCTGCTTGCTGTCGAGAAGACCTGATCGCGAGACGGAAACCACGAGGCCTCATTCTGATGATTGCGACCCTGAAGGCTCGCCAGTGCGTGGTTCTGCCTTGAGCAGGTTCTGCCAGGGGTGATCGGGCGGCAGCAGCTCACGGAGCCAATTCCGGCGATCGTTGCCCATGGCCGGGATTACTCTCTCGGCATCACGCTTGTCCTTGGCTCGCAGTCCTTTATTTTTGAAGAGCAACTGGATCTCCGGAGCGAGGTAGGGCACGCCACTCGGCGTCCTCAAGAGCGCCTCGTCCCAAGGTCTCCGGATTCCAGGGTCGCGCCGATACATCCAGCCAGAGCCATCCCCGTCCCCAATGGCGATATCGAAGAGGAATGGACCAGCCGGCCGCTTCACCCAAACATTGTTCTCCGCCCGCTCGGCTGACAGCGGCTCACCAACCCAGCGCCGGAGACTGCCACCCGCGGCAACGTATGGGTCCAGTCCTACCAGCCAGTTGTGTGCCGCTGTAGCGTCGATACGACAAATGCCGATGTCGACGTCATCGTGCGCTCGCCAGGAATGGCCGATGAAGAGCTCGAGCGCCACGCCGCCGGTGAGCCACCAACGAAATGGCGCTCCCGTGAACACTTGGGTCACTTGCTCCACGCTGGCGGGATCCCACGGCCCAAATTCGTCCGTCATCTGTCGGCTTCTCGGGACGCGTGTTGCACTGAGAGGACGTCAGCGTCCAGGCGCATGAATTGCACATCGAAAAAGCGGCCAGCACCGTACGTGAGACGGGCGCCCTCACAGTGCTGAAACGGACCGCCCAATGTCACCAAATCAGCCTCAGCGACCGCCGCAACCAGCCCCACTTCAATGACCCGACCATGAGAGACCACCAACACGCGGCCGTCGCTCAGAACCGACTCCAAAGCCTCCCGCCAGATCGCTACCTGGACCTGTCCCATACGCGCGGTCGCACCACCGCGCTTTGTCAGACTCGCAAACTCAACAAACGGGTCGTCCCATGCCCAGCGCTGGTGATGGCCGATCTCGTCGTGTACCTCAGGTGAAATCTCACCCAGCGCAGGCACCTGCACATGCACGCCAAACCCCATCGCAATCGCTGTCTCCAGCGTACGCGGAATAGCGCTGGTCAACACCAGATCAAAGGGGCCCGTGGTACCTCCGACACGCCTCGCCAGGTCAACGCCGGACTGCGAGAGATGAGATCCCTTCCCGCGCGCTTCGCCCTTCTTGGTGTGGGAGTAGCGCCTGATCTCAATCGTTCGCATGGCTGCTCTTGCTGGCGCAGATTAAGGTAGAGAACGGTATGGAGAAGACCTCGTCCTTGCAGGTAGGCGGTCGACCACACCACTTGCAACGATCCAACTCGAGCATGCACGCTTTCCTCACATAGCGCGCGCACTTGCCACTCAGGATGGTGCCTTCCCGGTTCGAGCCGCAGCATCCCGGCATTTCAGACGCGTAGCGGGCTGTTCGTGCTCTCATCCTCTCGATGACGCGCGAGAAGAATCAAGCAGAACGGCCAGTCACCGTACTGGCGCATGAATAACTCGACATCCTCGCCTCTCAGAATCGCTTCCTGCGGCTGCTCTCGGACCAGCACCTCCTCCAGATGCACCACGTCACAGCCGCTCTCTCTCACTGCCTCCAAGTACCCAGAGAGTGAGTGGCGAGCATTGGGTAGGGTGAAGGTGTCTTCGGCACCGACAATCGTTGTCTCCCACCCATTGAGAACAGCTTGGGGGTGGAAGTCCGTGATCAGAAGGTGTCCACCGGGCCGAAGGACGCGGCTGCATTCTGCAACTGCTGCCTGAAGATCGAGCACGTGACAAAGGGCAAGTGCGCACACTACGAGATCGAAACTATCTGACGAGAAGGGCAGACCATCCTCAATGGCACCCTGGATGAACATGATTGGGAGGTTTGCCGCTCGCGCCTTCTGTTGCGCAACAGCAACCATCTCTGGGGACTCGTCGATCCCGGTTACGGAGACACCACGTTCGGCCAAATAGAGCGCCCAACGCCCTGTGCCGGTGGCAACGTCGAGGGCACACGATGTGGGCGTTAGGCTGGCTAGGACTGCCTTGACGCGCGGCTCTTCCGTCAAGATCAACGGGTTCTGCTCCTGATCGTACGTCGTTGCCCAGATCGCGTACCCTTCACGGCAGGTCAATCGCTTCGCTGTACTCATACTCTGACTTTGAGCGGCGGCCCCTGTCTGATCCGCTCCCGCATGCTCTCCAGCGTGCCCTGATAGAAGTGCGTCCAGACGGACTCGATCCACCAGGTCACTCCAGCCTCGGCCCATGGTTGCACCTCCTCCAGCGCCGCCTCGAGATTGTTGCCCGGCGTTCCGCCCTCGTGTACGATATCGAACAACTCCATCTGGCCGCGCTGCTCTTCAAGCCACGTCCGCATGGCTCGAATGTCATCCGGTGTCATCGGTCCCCCGTCCTCCTCCTTCATGCCGGCGATGATCCCGTCGTAGCGGACGGCTCGATGCATTGATCGCATCCGGGGCCAGAGGGCATCCAACCAGATCGGGATGCGGGGCGACTGAACAGGTTGGGGAAGGAAGGTCATCTCCTCTGTGTGGTAGTGATCACCATGATAGGAGAATGGCTCTCCGCTCCAGAGGCCAGTGAGAATCTCCAGTCCTTCCTCGACCTTAGCGGCGCGTACTCTCGGCGATATGTCCTCACCGACCTTGCAGAACGCACCATCATCGGTGGCCCCATAACCGACAGGCAGGATCAGCCTGCCCTGGGAGAGGTGATCGAGGGTAATGGTCTCACGGGCAACCTTCCACGGCCTCCGACGCGCCATGGGAGTCACAATGGGTCCAATCCGCACCCGCGACGTGGACGAGGCAATGGCTGCCAAGGCGATCCAGGGATCGGCCATTGGCAATCTCTTGTTCTCTGCTATCTCAATGTGGACACAGTCCCACACGAAAACTCCGTCCCACCCGGCCACTTCCGCTTCGTGGCTCAGTTCCACCAAGGTGGAAGCATTCCCGCAGGCACCGATATTTGGAAGACTTATCCCGAACCGCACAGCACCCTCTATTCCTGATCGACACGGCTAGTAAGTCTATATGTGCGAGTCGATGACGCACAGAGTTTCGCTGGGGACGAGCACGAGTCGTGCGCGACCAAGTCTCTCCTCAGCTACCAGCGTGAGGGCGAGGATCAGCGACCGGCGAAGGAGCTCGTCTACGACTTCGACGCCATCCATCCTACCGACCTCTCCCCAAGGGCTCGCTCTTCTGATGGTGGGTTCGCAGGGTCCTCCTCTCGGCTGATCGGCTGCACCCTCCCACGTCCGGGCGCTCGATCGTCGCAAGGCACCCCTTCGGGTTCCGCTGCGCTCCGACCTTGCAGCGCGCTTCGGACGTGAATAACGGGCGCATATCAGCCAGCAAGGAGGGACCCAATGCTTCAACCACTCACCGCTCGACAGCTCGCCGAGGACGCGATCGGCCTCTTCCTCGAGTACCGCGACGTTCATGGCTATTCCGAGGAGCGCGCGGCTGCGCTCGCCATCATCGAGGTTCGCGGGGGTGCTGACGCCGTCGAGGAGATCGACGCGGATGAGCGTGAGGGAGTGGCCTGATGGCCGCCCTCAGCGACGCGCGTGCGCTCGACTTGCTGCAGCGGCTGCTGCGTGCTCCCGAATGGGACAGCGCATGCGACTACATCGAGATTGTGGCCGATGTGGTGCGTGACACTGGAAGAGCCATCGACCACCCGGACGGCCGCAGCTGTGGCGGCTGCGGACTCAACGGCATGACGGCTGACTTCTGCGAGGAAGTGGACCGATGACACGTTCGGAGGCGGCCGCACTCGCTCGGTGTGTGCACACCCGCTCCAGGAGGCATGAGCCGCGGGTCAGTAGCTTCGGGCCACGATGACGCGAGCGCTTGCCGGCTTGGCGCAGACGATACAGGGGCCGGACGGCTCCGATTCCTCCCCAAAGAGGATCACGCGCACCGTCGCTTTCTCTCGGGTGAAGGCGCGCTCGCACTCCTCACCCTCGCACCAGTTGACCCAGTAGAAGCCGCGCTGCTCCTCCAGACCGCTGGCCAGGGCCTCCATGCCGCCGGCCTCATGGGTGTTCTCCTGGAGGAAGGTGAGGGCCCGCTCGTAGAGCTGCAGCTGGATCTCCTCCAGGAGCGTGGCGGAGCGGGCGAGGAGATCGGAGCGGGATACGCTTTCCTTGGTGCCGGTCTCACAGCGGACGGCTACTACCTGTCCGCCCTCGACGTCCCGCGGACCCACTTCCAGGCGTAGCGGCACGCCCTTCAGCTCCCACTCGTTGAACTTGAAGCCGGGCCGGACGGTGTCACGGTCGTCGATCTCCACGCGGATACCCTCGGCGGCAAGGTCGGCAGCAATGCCCCTCGCATAGCTCTCGACGGCTGCCTGCTGCGCCTCATCCCGCCAGATGGGGACGATGACCACCTGGATGGGCGCGATCCTGGGCGGCAGGATCAATCCCTTCGCGTCGCCGTGGACAAGGACGATGGCGCCGATGAGGCGGGTGGTGACCGCCCAGCTCGTCGACCAGGGATGCTTGCGCTCGCCGTCACGGTCGAGGAACCAGACGTCGAAGGCGCGGCCGAAGTTCTGGCCCAGGTTGTGGGAGGTGCCCATCTGCAGCGCCTTGCCGTCCTGCATCATGGATTCCATGGTGTAGGTGATGTCTCCCCCGGCGAACTTCTCGCTCTCCGATTTACGTCCGGACATGACAGGAATTGCGAGCTCGCCCTCGATGAAGCGTATGTACAAATCGAGGATGAGCCGCGCCTCGGCATCCGCCTCCTCCGGTGAGGCGTGGGCGGTGTGGCCCTCTTGCCACAGGAACTCCATAGTGCGCAGGAACGGCCGGGTGCGGATCTCCCACCGTACGACGTTAGCCCACTGGTTGAGCAGCACTGGAAGGTCCCGATAGGATTGGATCCACTTCCGATACATGTCGTAGATGATCGTCTCGGAGGTGGGCCGGACAACCAGCGCCTCGCTCAGCTTCTCGCCGCCGCCGTGGGTGACAACGGCAAGCTGAGGTGCAAAGCCCTCGACATGCTCGGCTTCCCTGGTGATGAAGGACATGGGGATGAAGACTGGGAAGTACGCATTCTTGTGACCGGTGGCCTTGAGCTCGCGATCGATCCAGCCCTGGATCAGCTCCCAGATAGCATAACCGTACTCGCGGATGACCATGCAACCGCGCACCGGGCTATAGTCGGCCAGCCCGGCCCTGACGACCAGCCGGTCGTACGGGTCGCGCGACTCCTCCGTCTCAGGCGTCGTCACCACACCCTCTTCCACAGTCACTTCCCCGCTGCCTGCTGGCGGCCGGGCCGCCCAGCGGACGCCCTCTGCACTGTCTCTTACAGGAGTCTAGCCGCTCCCGGCCAGGATCCTCTGAATCATGCGAACGGGCGCACCCTAGAACACCGGTCAGGTAGTCGCCAGAGGAGTTGACGGAGACGGTTGAGCATGCTCTGCTAGGGGACCATCTCCCTGTCGAAAGGCTCACCAACCATGCGTCCTCCCCCATGGCAACCACCAGT